>ERZ779877.3608-NODE-3608-length-9900-cov-6.087963_pt1 | contig 9900 bp, 8 predicted proteins | sample MGYA00511556_ERZ779877 | MGnify/ENA primary metagenome ERZ779877 (study PRJEB29588, sample SAMEA2159338) | human gut metagenome | biome: human gut; feature: human-associated habitat; material: faeces | place: Denmark | collected 2008/2010 ... | reverse complement strand
ATATTAGTGAAATTGTTGATTTTTGTAATGAGTGTTATGAAGATAAAGATGTTTTTGATTATGCAGAAGATGTGGAGTATGGGTTAAGAGAACTTGTAAATTTATCTAATAAGAAAGGAAATAATTAAAAATGGCAATTGAAACTGAAGGTGGTACTTATATTAATGTTAATGGTAATGAAGAAAAAGGTCATGTTAATATTTATGATAGTGATCCTAGGGGAGAACATAATTCTATTCATATAAATATTAATTATGATGAAGAAACTTTTACAATTACTGAAAAGGAAGATGATAAAAAGACTTCTGAAAAACATAAATGTTTTTTAACAACAGCTTGTATGAAACATCAATTAAAAGATTTTGACGATAATTGTTATGAATTGACTACCCTTAGGTGGTTTAGGGATAAGTTTGTAACAAAAAGTGATATTCAGTATTATTATCAAATAGCGCCAATTATTGTTAATGTTTTAAATAATGTTTCTAATAGTGATGAAATGTATAAACAAATATATGAAAGTGTTATAAATATGTGCATAATTGAAATTGAAAATGGTAACTATAATAGAGCATATGAAATTTATAAAAATGCAATATTAGAATTAGAAGAAATTACTAAAAAAGAATTAGGAACAAACTTAGTTAAAGTGTTAAAACAAATAAATTAGTTTTATATAAATGATTTATTTATTACCAGGGCAAATGATATTTTATAAGGAGTAATTCTTGAAATTTGCTTTTTTTTTTTATATAATTATAATAGAGTAAGGAGTTGGTAAATGTGATAATTAAAAAACCTTATGCTTTCATGATTAAGCATTTTAGAACTATACACGTTATTTTAACTATTTTGGTTATGTATTTAATTAGCAAGACACACGCGATATTTACTTTTTTTAATGATTATGCTAATAATGGATATTATACTTATTCAAATAATCTAACTGGCAAGTATATTAATTTCTATATGTTTGCATCTATAATTTTTATTATTTTGATAAGTGCTTTTGTATACTTGTTAATGAGATGGAAAAAGAAAAGTAGAGTGCTTTATGTTTCTATGGTAGTTTTCTATTTTGCTTTGTTTATTGGTTATTTAGTATATTTTAATGCTTTAAATAATTTAGCATTTACTGAACTTAATGTAAGAAGTGTAAGAGCTTATAGAGATATTATTTTAATGCTTTATGCTCCACAGTATGTATTCTTAATATTCGGAATTATTAGGTCAATAGGTTTTGATATAAAGAAGTTTGACTTTAAAAAGGATTTGGAAGATCTAGACATAGCAGAAGAAGACGCTGAAGAAATAGAAGTTACTTTAGGTAGTAATGATTATAAAGTTAAACGTTTTATTAGAAAAACTATTAGAGAGTTTAAATATTACGTTGTTGAAAATAAATTTTTCTTTAGTGTTATATGTTCAGTAGTAGTGCTTGTTATTGGTTTCTTAGTATATTTGAATGTTTCAGTCTATAGTAAGACTTATTATCAAGACGATACTTTTAATGTAGATGGTGTAAACTTTAAAGTTAATAGTTCATATATTACAGATGTTGACTTGAGTGGAAAAGTTATTAGAAATGATATGAGATATGTTGTAATAAAGGTAGAACTAAAAAATACTAACCAAAATAGAACTGCACTTCAGGCAAAGGATATTAAGTTGTCTTTAGATAGTAATGATTATTATCCAATTTATAGTTATGTTAATTCATTTTTGGATATGGGGGAAGGGTATGTTAAGGATAGTGTTTTATATCCAAATGAGACATATAATTATTTGTTAGTTTACGAAGTACCAGCAGATTTGACTTATAGTAGTAGTAAATTAAGGCTAATGCAAGATGTTAATGTGGAAAAAGGAGAAATTAAGGCAAGTTATAAGAATGTGGTTTTAGATATTAAGGAAATGTTAAATACTAAAGAGAGTAAATCTTATTCCATAGGAGAAGCGATTAGTTTAGAAGAGACAACTTTAAATAAAAGTGAAGTATTAGTTAATTCTTTTGAATTAGGAGACACATTTAAAGAAAATTACACATATACTATAGGAGATAAAACTTATAATGGTGTAAAAATGATTAATGCAAGCTTGTTAAATCGTGGGTCTAGAACTATAATGAAACTTAATATGGAAGTTACTTTAGACGATGGGTTATATATTAACAAGTATATTAAGAGTAATAGTGATTTTATTTCTTATTTTGCTAAGATTAATTATATTTATGAGGGTGTACAAAAGTCAGTTGATGTTACTATGGCTGATGTTGGAAAGGTTAAAACTAATAATGTTTATATAGAAGTACCTTCTGAACTTAAGCATTCTACTAGTATAAATCTAGTTTTAAACATAAGAAATAAAGAAATTGTTATTAATTTGTATTAAATTTGTAATTTTTACTTTTCAAGTGACATATTATTTGGTATAATATAGTTACTTCTTGTGGACCCGTAGCCAAGAGGCTAAGGCATCGGACTGCAACTCCGCGAGCGCCGGTTCGACTCCGGCCGGGTCCTCCAAAGTAAATACATAAGTCCTGTAATAAGGACTTTTTGTTTTGAATATTATTTCGTTTTTGTTATAAAAAAAGACTATTGAAAGAATTAATTGTTTAATTTCTCAATAGTCATAAATTGTTCCACTAAAGGAACCATAGTCTAACTATTTGTTTCACTGAAGAAACCTAAGTTATATGGTAAGTATATCATATTATATGCGGTTTGTCAAATTATATTCTTTTTTTGTGTTAATCCTTTTTTTCATTATTTTGTGTATCATATAATTTTATGTTGGTATATTTTTTAATAATTTCTTTACTTATTATCTGCATTGTTTTGCTATTACATTTAGCTCGTCCAACTATATCATATTTATTTTTTGGACGCATAATTTTATTTTTGCTTATAGTTGTAATTTGATTTAAACTAGCGTATGAATTTTTTGCATAATTTGAATAGTAATTAATCATATCTTGCAATAATTTAACTTCTTCTTGCTTTTTTGTTGTTTCACTTATTAAATCCTTTTTTGATATCAAAATTTTGTTAATTTCTATTTTTAAGACATTTAATGCCTTAGTTAGTCTTTTAGTAAACTCTTCTATTATTAAAGTGTTTAATTCCAAATTGTGTTTTTTCTTTTGTGAAGTTAATGGTAATACTGTTATAGAATTACTCTTTGTACTATCAAATTTATCTAAAACTATTGCAAAATGCGGACCACTTAATTCGGAACCAACATTAATTCCGAAATCAACTTTAACAATTGTTCCGTATTCAAATCTTGGGTATAGTGCTTTTTGTAAGATGCTGTTTTCAGTTTTAAAATGTTTTGAAGTTTTTAAAAGCCAAGCATCAATATGTTCAAATTTCTGATTCTTAACTTTGCTTGAAATATTTTTGAAGTTGTTACTAGCTTCATCAATATTTTTGTGTTTAATAATTTCATTAGTTTCTTTTATTTTTGTTATCATTGTCATTTTACCTCACTTTCATATTTTTTCTTTAAATTAAATTTCCCATATTACTTTGCATAATTTTTAGTGTTAACTCTTTTTCATTATAATTATTTTCTATTTGTTCTTCAAATGTATTTATTTAAATGTCTCTTTTTCACACATACGTGTGTTTGTAATCTAATTATAAAACAGATATATTTGTTTGTCAATACATCTCTATGAAATAATTGTAAAAATTTTATGTCTAGATTTTTCTTCTTTTTTAAGTTATAATGGTTATAGAAAGGTAGGTTAAAAATGACTTTAGTGATAATGGCTGCTGGAATGGGCAGTAGATTTGGAGGATTAAAGCAAATTGAGCCAGTTGGGCCTAATGGCGAGTTTATAATTGATTATTCAATTTATGACGCGGTGAGATGTGGGTTTGACAAAGTTGTGTTTATAATTAAAGAGGAGAATTATGAGGTTTTTAAGGAGACTATAGGTAAGAGAGTTGAAGACAAAATTAAAGTAGAATATGTTTTTCAAAAGAATGATAATGTGCCTATAAATATTCCTAGTGAAAGAACTAAACCTCTAGGAACTGCTCATGCAATACTTTGTTGCAAAGATGTTGTTAAAGAAAATTTTGCAGTTATAAATGCTGATGATTTTTATGGATATGACTCTTATAAACAATTAGGAGAATTTCTTAAGAATACTATAGATGATTTTGGTATAGTTTGTTATAAACTGGGTGCTACTTTATCAAGTAATGGCAGTGTTAAAAGGGGAGTATGTAATATAAGTAATGGGTACTTAAATAAAATAGTTGAAAGTAAAATAGAATATACTGACGGGGAGTACAACGCAACTAGTTTGTTTACTGACGAAGAAGTAGTGGTAAGTGATAATACTCCAGTGTCTATGAATATGTTTGGTTTTACTCCTAGAATATTTGATTTAATTGAAGATAATTTTAAAGAATTTTTAGAAACTAATGATATTATGACACTAGAATATTTAATTCCTGTTGAAGTAAGTAGATATTTAGGTAAAAATTTAGTTAAAGTAAAGGTGCTTGAAACTATTAGTAAGTGGTATGGTATTACTTATAAAGAAGACAAAGAACTTTTAGTAAGTGAAATAAATAAGCTTATTGAAAAGAATGAATATCCTAAAAATTTATGGTAAATTAAAACGGCTTGATGCTGTTTTTTTGTTTGCAAAGATATTTCATTTGACAAAGTTATTTTAGTGTAGTATTATTATGTTGTTGAATAGTCAACAGAGGTGCAATTATGTGTGAAGAGGATAAAGTATTTTTGCTTTTTGGGTCAATTAAGAAAAAAATATATAAGTTAATAAATATTAAGATAAAAGAATATAATTTAACTGCGCCTGAAGCTATTTATTTAATAGTTATTAGTAAGTATGAAAGTTTAAGTTTTAAAGAAATTACTAGTATAGTAGACTATGATAAAGCAATGACTACAAAAGTTTTAAATAGTTTAAAAGATAAAGAGTTTGTTAATAATAATATTAAGAATATAGTGCTAACTGAAAAGGGCTATTTAGTAACAAATAAAGTAATAAATGAGTTAAATCTTTTAAAAAGTGAGATACTAGGTAAAGTTAGTAAAAGAGAGATTAATGAATTTTATAAAAAATTAAATCAATTTAATGAGATATTGGAGGGAATATGTTAGAATTAAAAAATATTAAAAAAAGTTATAAAACTGGAGAGTTTGTACAGCATGCTTTAAAGGGAGTAAGTCTTACATTTGATAGAAATGAGTTTGTTTGTATATTAGGTGCATCAGGAAGTGGAAAGACTACACTTTTAAATATAATCGGTGGACTTGATAGATATGATAGTGGGGATTTAATTATTAATAATATGTCTACTAAGAAGTTTAATGATACTTTATGGGATGCTTATAGAAATAACTGTGTAGGTTTTATATTTCAGAGTTATAATTTAATTGGACATTTGTCAGTTTTAGAAAATGTAGAGATGAGTCTTACTTTAAGTGGTGTTAAAGATAAAAAAGAGAAATCTTTGAGTGCTTTAGAAAAAGTGGGACTTAAAGATCATGCGTATAAAAAACCTAACCAACTTAGTGGTGGACAAATGCAAAGGGTGGCAATTGCAAGAGCTATTGTGAATGACCCTGAAGTAATTTTGGCTGATGAACCAACAGGTGCCTTAGATACTAAGACAAGTAAACAGATAATGGAACTTATTAAAGAAATATCTAAAGAAAAACTTGTAATTATGGTAACACATAACTCTGATTTGGCTAAAAAGTATGCAACTAGAATAATTGAAGTAAAAGACGGGGAAGTAATAAATGACAGTAGTCCATTTGATAAGACTAAAAATAAGAATAATATAGAAATAAAGAAAACTAAAATGAGCTTCTTAACAGCTTTAAAATTGAGTTTTAATAACATTAGGACAAAGAAAGGAAGAACGTTTCTCACAGCTTTTGCGTCTAGTATAGGCATAATTGGAATTAGTATTATATTAAGTTTGTCTAATGGTTTTGATAAGCAAGTAGATATATATCAGAAGAATACTCTTAGTAATTTTCCTATTATGATTAGTAAAAGTACTATGACTATGAATGAAAAGCAAATGGAAGAAATGATGGGAAGTATGATGCCAGGAAAAGGTGATTATCCTACTGAAAAAAAGATATATCCATTTGATATAAATTCATATAATTTGGTTCATACTAATAAGATAACTAGTGAGTATATAGAGTATATAGAAAATATTAATGATGAACTAATAAGCGGGATAAGTTTTACAAGAGCTACTAATTTGAATTTACTTGTTAAAAATGACAGTGTAGTAAAGAGTGTTAGTACGAGTGAATTAAATATGGGAGTTATTCCTAAAGAAATAGATAAAGAAGACTTTATCATGGATGCTTTTGATTTACTAGAGGGGAGTTATCCAAAGGATGTGACTGATTTAGTACTAGTGGTGGACTCAAAAAATAGAGTTGATACTAAGATACTTAAAGCTTTGGGAGAAGAAATAAAATCAGAAATAGATTTTTCTAATATTATTGGTAAAGAGATTAAGCTTGTATTCAATAATGAGTATTATGCTAGATATATGAATATGTTTATACCAAATACTGACTATAATAGTGTATATAATAATGAAAAGAATTTAACTCTTAAAATAGTTGGTGTTGTTAGAGCTAAAGAAGATAATTATCTAGGGGAAATTGCAACAAGTATGAATACTTTAGGGAATATGACAGATACTAGTAGTATGATGAGCAGTAATAATATTGGGTCAATTCTTTATAAGAATGATTTAGTAGAGAAAGTAATAAGTGTTAATAGTGAAAGTGAAATTGTTAAAGAACAAGAAAAAAGTAATACTAATGTAATGAGTGGAGAAATTATAGATGATCAAAGTAAAAACAATATGTTACTTTATTTAGGAAGTAAGGATGAACCATTTATGATTAATATTTATCCAAAGGATTTTAATAGTAAAGATGAGATAATTAGATATTTAGATAAGTATAATCAAAGTAAGAGTGATATAGACAAGATAGTTTATAATGATTTAGCAAGTACTTTTATTAGTTTTGGTTCTAAAATAATGGATGCAATTACAATTGTTTTAATAGCTTTTAGTGCAGTTAGTTTAGTTGTTAGTTCTATTATGATAGGTATTATTACTTATATAAGTGTACTTGAAAGAACTAAAGAAATTGGAGTTTTAAGAAGTTTAGGGGCTAGAAAGAAAGATGTTAGTAGAGTTTTTAATGCTGAAACTTTAATAGTAGGAATCCTAAGTGGATTAATTGGTGTGTTAATTGCTAGAGGTTTGATTATTCCAGTTAATATAATTCTTAAAGATTTAACAGGTTTAAATAATGTTGCTATACTAGATCCGTTACATGCGGTTATATTAATTATTATTAGTACAACTTTAACTTTAATAGGTGGAGCTATTCCAGCTAAAATGGCAAGTAAAAAAGACCCAGTTATAGCACTTAGAACTGAATAAGGGTTTATAGAAAGAGAGGAATAATATGTATCAGACATTTATTTATGTAGCTATATTTTTAATTTATTCTTTTATAGGTTGGATAGTTGAAGTTAGTGCATTTTTAATTGAAGACCATAAATTTGTTAATAGAGGTTTCTTTATAGGACCAGTTGTGCCTATTTATGGAACTGGTGGAATACTTATAACACTTTTATTAACTAAGTATCAGAGTGACCCTGTAACATTATTTTGTATGGCAGTAGTCGTGTGTAGTATACTTGAATATTTTACAAGTTATGTAATGGAGAAACTTTTTAAGACAAGATGGTGGGATTATTCTAATAAGAAATTTAATATTAATGGAAGAATATGTTTAACTAATTTGTTATTTTTTGGACTAATGGGACTTGTGATGGTTTATTTAGTTAATCCATTTTTGATAGATATTTTAAATAAGATAGATCCAATACTTTTAAAATGTGTTGTTTCTATATTGCTAGTGTTATTTATTATAGATTTCTTTGTTTCATTTAGTGTTACAAGTAAGATTAAGAATGTTGGTAAGGTTGTGCTTAAAGATAGTACAGAAGAGATAAATGCTAAAGTTAAAGAGATACTTATTGCTAAAGGTAAACTTACTAGAAGAATAACAAAAGCATTTCCTAACTTTAATATTATTATTAAACAAAAAAAGGCTAACGAGTAGTTAGTTCTTTTTATTTGTGTTAACTTTGCTAGCAACTTATGCAATGATAGAGACTAATGACGGAGATTTAACATTGTTTATATTTTTTGATATTTATTTAATAACTATATTGTGACTTAATGATAAAAAGGTTTATGGTAAAGTAGGTTTATTTAATACAACATCTTTGGATGCACCGCTGGATAAAATTAATGATATTATTATTGGACAAAAATTAGTTGGTAAAATATTAGGATATTCTAGAATTATAATTTTTACTTCTTCTAGTAAGTATGTGTATGATTTCATTTCTAATGCTGAAGTGTTTAGAGATTATTTAAATGATCATGGAATTGTTGCAACTATAAGAAGAGAATTAGGCTCAGATATAGATGCAGCATGTGGCCAATTAAGAAGAAAGAATTTGTAAATATAGGTTGAAAAAATAGTTTACTTATGGTATAAAGTATGTAGAAAAAATGTAATAGGTAGATTAATTAGAAAGATAAAAATAGAGGTGAAAGAATGATAAAAGCTTATGCTAAATCAGACATAGGTAAAGTGCGAGACATGAACCAGGATTACTTCTATATATCAGAACCATTAGATGAAACACAAATATATATTTTAGCAGATGGTATGGGCGGATATAATGGCGGTGAAATAGCAAGTAAATTAGCAACTACTTGTGCCAAAAATTATTTGCAAAATAATTTTAAAGACACTCCAAAAGATAAAGAAAGCATAATGAAACTAGTAAAAAATAGTATGGAATATGCTAATATGGTAGTATATGAAAAGTCTCAAAAAAATAAAGAATTAGAAGGAATGGGTACTACTTTAGAAATTTGTTTAATATATAATAATAGAGTATATATTGGACATATTGGAGATAGCAGAATATATAGAATTAGAAAAGACATAATAAGAAAACTTACTCAAGATCATAGTTATGTACAAAAATTAGTTAAAGATGGAACAATAACAAAGGAAGAAGCGGAACATCATCCAAAGAAAAATATGCTTATGAAAGCTCTAGGATGTAATGCTTTTGTAGAACCAGATATAGCAGTAAAAGGATTTTTAAAAGATGATATAATACTTATGGGATCAGATGGATTAACAAATTTTGTTAGTCAAGATGATTTATATAAAACAGTAAAAGAAAATATAGAATTTGCACCACAAGAATTAGTTAATATAGCAAACAACAATGGTGGGCAAGATAATATAACAGTAGTTGTAATAAAAAATATTTAATTTCTACATTTTTTACATATAAGGAGAGAGAAAAAATGGATTTAGAGGGAAGATTATTAGGTAATAGATATGAAATTATCGAAAAAATAGGAAATGGTGGGATGGCAACAGTATATAAAGCTAAATGTCATGTCCTAAATAGATATGTTGCTGTTAAAATTCTAAGAGATGAATTTACTACAGACCAAGAATTTATAAAAAGATTTGAAGTAGAAGCGCAATCAGCAGCAAGTATAACACATCCTAATATAGTTTCTGTATATGATGTAGGTGTTGATGGAAACTTATATTATATAGTAATGGAATTAGTACAAGGTAAAACTTTAAAAGAAATTATAGTAGAGGAAGAAGGACCACTTCCTTGGAAATGGTCTGTTAATATAGCAATACAAGTTGCATCAGCATTAGAAGTGGCACATAAAAACAATATAGTCCATAGAGATATAAAACCACACAATATAATAATTACAGAAGATGGAGTTGCAAAAG
>ERZ779877.3602-NODE-3602-length-9917-cov-3.091969_pt1 | contig 9917 bp, 8 predicted proteins | sample MGYA00511556_ERZ779877 | MGnify/ENA primary metagenome ERZ779877 (study PRJEB29588, sample SAMEA2159338) | human gut metagenome | biome: human gut; feature: human-associated habitat; material: faeces | place: Denmark | collected 2008/2010 ... | reverse complement strand
CCCATTCCAGACAAACCGTACAAAGTTGAAGGATTTGCACCTAAATTAATACTTACACGAACAATTTCAGCCATACCTCTTGTCAAAAGAGTTCCTGCACAGTTATCACCCAACCCCATAGTATGAGCAAAACCTGATGCAATCGCAATTACGTTTTTCAACGAACCTCCAAGTTCTACACCTATAACATCAGTGTTTGTATAAAGTCTAAATTTTGAAGGAACATTCATTGCTTTTTGAACAAATTCAGCAACTTTTATATCTTCACAAGCTACAGATGCTGCTGTCGGCAAACCTGCCAAAACTTCTTTTGCAAGTGTTGGACCCGAAAGAATTGCAAGCTTTTGTTCCGGTAAAACATCTTTAATAACTTCTGACATTCTCATCAAAGAAGGAACTTCAATACCTTTTGATGCGTTTACCAAAATTTGTTCAGATTTAATTCCTGCCGCTTTTAATTTTTCGCAAACATCTCTAGTTCCAGATGTTGCAATAACTGACAAAATTATATCAGCTCCAGAAATTGCATCTTTCAAATTTGATGAAATTTCCACTTTTTTATCCAATTGTACTTCAAGAGGTTTTGAAGTATGTTTATTTATTCTTAAATCATCTGAGATATCTTGTTCTCTGCCCCAGACAGTTATTTTTTCAAAATTGTTTGTTAAAAGCCAAGCTAAAGTCAACCCCCAACATCCTGCTCCAAGAACTGTTAATTTCATAATCTCTCCTTTATACCGTCTGATAAGTTTTTAATAATTTACGAAGAACTCCGCCATGTTTTTTCAATTCCAATCTTGCCTTGTCGGGTTCTATTTTCATAAGAATTGAAACAATTGCCGTTTTAATCTCCCAGTCACACTTCAACAATGTTGCAAGTGCCGCACTATGAGGAGTTGCAGCTATTTCAGCAACAATTCTTATTGCTCTGTCTTTTAGTTTTTCGTTTGTTGCCTTCAAGTCAATCATAAAGTTTTCATAAGTTTTACCAATCTTTATCATTGAACCTGTTGTAAGCATATTCAAAATCATTTTTGTTGCAGTACCTGCTTTCAATCTTGAAGAACCCGCAATAACTTCCGGTCCAACTTCTGCACAAATAACAAGTCCTGCTTCTTCTGCGATTTTCCCTTTTGAATTGCAAGTAATACCAATCGTTTTACAATTAACATCTTCTGCTCTTTGCAAAACTCCTAATAAATATTTTGGATTTCCACTAGCAGAAATCACAACCGCAACATCATTTTCTGTCAAAATTTCTGCATCTTTGTAGCCAAGTTCAAAATTATCTTCTGCGCCTTCAACTGCAGTTCTAAAAGCACTATCACCACCAGCAATTATACCTTGAACCATATCAGGCGAAACGCTAAAAGTTGGAGGGCATTCTGAAGCATCTAATACCCCGAGTCTACCTGATGTTCCAGCTCCAAAATAGAACAATCTTCCACCTTTCAAAAACTGTTTTGCAATAACATCAATTGCCTCTGCAATGTGATCAGTTTCTTCTTCTACCGCAAGTGCAACCAATTTATCTTCCTCGTTCATTTTTTGAACCATCTCAACAGTAGAAAGAATATCAATATCCTTCGTATTTTCGTTTCTGTACTCGGTAATTACTTCACTCATTTTTCCACTCCACAAAAGGGAAAACCCTTTATTATAATAACACTACACTAATTTTAGCAAATTTGCCATTTCTATAGCAGCTTTTGCAGCATCAGAACCTTTGTTTCCGGCTTTTGTACCTGCTCTTTCAATAGCTTGTTCGATATTATCAGTAGTTAGAACCCCAAATATCACAGGGACTTCTGTTTGCAGACTAACTTGCGCAACACCTTTAGAAACTTCTGCACAAACATAATCATAGTGAGAAGTAGAGCCTTTAATTACTGCACCTAATGTAATAACTGCATTATATTTACCAGTTTTTGCAAATTTTAAGGCTGCAATAGGAATTTCAAAAGCACCCGGAACTCTGACAACATCAATATTATTTTCATCAACGCCATGTCGTCTAAGCTCATCAATAGCTCCTGACAAAAGTTTTGCTCCGATGAAATCATTAAATCTTGATAAAATTATACAAAATTTCTCATTACCTGCGACTAACTGCCCTTCAAAAGTTTTCATTTTTACTCTCCTTTGAGCATATTATACGATATACAGGCGTTTTTTTCAACTGTACGTAAAGATATATCACATGGAAATTATCCGATAATTAACGGAGCAAAAATCTTGTAAAAGATGTAAATCGCAGCAATTACCAATAATCCACCACTAATTTTTAAAAGCCAGTCTGAAAACTTGTAAAAACCTTTCCAATTTTTCAAATGAGATGTTAAAAAACCTGCGAAAATTAAAATTAAACCCTGTCCTAAAGAGAACAAAAACAACATTATTATTGCATGCCAAATACTCGCAGAAAGTGATGCAAACGCCATTATACCTGCCAAAATCGGAGTAGAGCATGGAGTTCCGGCTAAAGCAAAAACACCTCCTAACAAAATCGGGTACAAATACATGTTAGTACCTTCGTTTTTCGGCATTTCCTTAATCATTACAGGAAGTTCAAAATCCAATACCCCCATAAGTTTTAAACCCATAACCATAATGATACTCGCAAGAAATATCCCAAAATATCCACCTGCAAACGAAATAAAAACCTTACCAGTAATAGCACAAATTATACCGATTATTGAAAACACAATTGCCGTTCCCAATACAAAAAACAATAATTGTACAAATGTTTTAAGCGGTTTTTCTTTGGAATAACCGCCAATATAACCAATAATTATTGGCAACATTGCAAGTGAGCAAGGAGAAATTGATGCCACCAAACCACCTAAAAATGAAAGCGCAAACAATACTAACAAACTACCGTTTTGAGTAAAAAGACTGATATAATTTTCCATTTACTTTAGCTCCTGCAAATATTTATCCATTTGCTCTTTTGAGATAGCTCCCTCAATTCTTCTGACCTGTTGACCATTTGAATTTAGCAAAATAATTGTTGGAACTAGAGTGACATTATATTTTTTAATTTGTTCGTCACTGAAAGAATTTCTATCTTGAACTTGAATTTCTGTCAAAATAATTTCGTTATTATATTTAGGAAAAATTTCTTTAAAAACTTTATTCATAGTTTGACAATCCAAACACATTGCCGATGTAAATTTTACAACTTGGGGTTTGCCACTTTCAGTTGTCTTTGCAGTTGTTGAATTTGATGCTGTCAAAGCCATATAAAGCATAATTGGAATTGCAAAAATTAAAGAAATAATAATAATATTCTTTTTCATGAAAAGCTCCTTTCTATGTAATTTTAGCATAAAATAAAAAGAAAATTTTTCTAACCCCAAATGGGGAATACTTTAGGATAAAAACACATAAATGAGCAACAATTACACATCTTCCGGCACATAAAAATCCGCTTTTGCTAATAATTCTCTTGTATGTTCATAACAACAAGAATTGTGACAAATTTCCTGATATTCCCTCACAATACTCAAAACGTCGTCAACCGACATTTTTATAATCCTTCTTTCACCTTCAATAATTCTAGCCATATTCTAAATTCCTTTCAAAATTATCTACGGAATAATCCGAGAATACTTTTGACAAATCCATTAACCTATTTAGAAAACTATTTTCAAATAATAAAAATTTATGAAATTTCATATAAAAAAAGCTCCTCTTTAATAGAGGAGCTTTTTTATGTTTTCTAACGCATTATTTTTCTTCGTTTTCGTTACCTAATTGAAAATCAGGTGCGCCAAACATACCTTCGATTTCTTCCAAAATCGCAGATGGTTTGCGAGCTTGATTTCTTTGAGCAACTGCACGTTTTCTTTCTTCACGTTCTTTTTCTTCATTAGCATTAGATAGGTGATGGAAACCAGTACCAGCTGGAATTAAACGACCAATGATAACGTTTTCTTTCAAACCTCTCAATAAGTCTTTCTTTCCATCTACCGCAGCTTCTGTCAAGATTCTTGTTGTTTCTTGGAATGATGCTGCTGAAATGAAGCTTTCAGTATTCAAAGATGCTTTTGTAATACCTAACAACATGTATTCACAAGTTGCAGGAGTTCCACCTTTTTCTTCAACTTCTTGGTTTTCTTTTTCGAATGTTTGCATTTCAACAAGTTCACCAGGTAACAATGTTGTATCACCAGCATCAACAATCTTAACTTTCTTAGTCATTTGTCTTACGATGATTTCAACGTGTTTATCGGCAATTTCTACACCCTGAGAGCGATATACTCTTTGTACTTCGTCTACTAGGTATTGTTGAGCTGCTTCTGGACCGCAAAGTCTGATTACGTCGTGTGGATTCAAAGGACCACTTGTTAAAGGTTGACCTTTTGTGATTTTTTGTTTGTTCTGAACAACAATATTAGCATCAATTGCATATTTGATTTCAGTTCTACCATTTTCTGTTACTAAGAACAATCTTGGCAAATCATCATCAGTTTCAATTTCTGCAATACCGTCTTCTTCAGCCAAAATAGCACAATCCTTAGGTTTACGTCCTTCAAGAAGTTCTTCTACTCTAGGAAGACCTTGAACGATATCACCTGTTTTTTGTCTTTCAAATACCAATGTCGCAATGTTATCACCACGTAGAACCAAAGCTCCTGCTTCTACCTGCAACATTGTACCAGGACTAATCAAGTAAGGACGACCGTTTCTGATTGTAATTTCGCCTTTATTAATTGCAATTACCATACCTGAAACAGTTGATGTTTCTCCGCTATCAGCTAACACACCATCAAGTCTAACGAAATCGCCTTTCTTAACACTTGCTTTACCTTTAACAGAAATTTTTGTTTCATAAGTAGTACTTGTTAACAATAATCTTCTTGCATCTTCGTTATTACCTTTAATAGATGCAACACCATCATTAATAGCAAGAACTTGAGTTTTTGCAACCGGTGTTTTAGGATCAATTGTTTGACCGTCTTTTACAAGAAGTTCTGTTTGAAGAGAAGACATAGTCTTAGCATTACCTTCAAATTCACGACGAACAATCAAGTTTTCAAGAACAACAATTCTCAAGTTGTCTTTTTCGTCAAGTTCTACCATACCTTTAAGGTGTGACAAGTAACCTTGCATTTGAAGAACCAAACTTGTTCTTGTAATTGTTGCACCATCCAAATTTCTAACTCTTGCACCATCTTTGTATTGCAATTGAGTAACAGGAACGATATCAATTAATTCATCTGATGTGTTGAATTTGATTGAAACATTTTTCTGTTGAACATCCAATACTTGAACCGGTCTTACAAGAATTTGAATTGGTTGGTTAGAAATACTATCTTCATCTAATGAGAGGTTAGTATCCAATTCTTCGTCCAAGTCATCAATATCAATGTCATCCATTGAAGAATCCATAATTGTAATGATAGAAGTTTCTTTAGCTTTAATTCCATCAGCAATTACTGTTCCTTTCTTAACAACTTCACCTTCATCAACTTTAAGTTCTGAAACACTTGAAAGGGTATGAACTTCGCCAGGACGAATTGTAATTTCGTGAATAATATCGTTGTATTCTTTAAATTCAACAATACCATCAATGTGACAATATACGTCTTTTACAACTTCTGTACCAGCAGTAACGTGAGTTCCGTTTTCAACCATCTTCAATGAAGAATCTTTATTAATTTGGTGAATTTCTTCTGGAATAAATACTACAGAACCAGGTTTTGTAATAATTTGATTTTCGTCAACTTCAACATCAACGTATCTAATTTCACCAGAAGAAGCAACTGCACAATCATCGTCGATAAGTTCGGCAATAATCATACCGTTTTCAACGGTTGTATCAACTGGAGCTTTTACGATATATTTTTCACCAGTCTTGTCTACTGTCCATAATTGTTCTTTTTTAGTTTGTTCAAATGTCGCATTTTCAGGCATCAATGAAGCGATTACAATTGTTAATTCTTTACCTTGAACAATCTTCTTAATATTTTTACCTTCAAATTTAACATCTTCAATAACTAAATCTTCACCAAAACGAACTTCTCCGCCGTGTTCAGAAATAGTTAATGTTTCAGCAAGTTTTTCACCTTCTTTGATAGCTTGACCATCTTTTACTAGAACTTTTGAACCACCCGGAAGGTTATAAACATCACCACCAAGAACCCAAATAATACCTTGTTTATTTGTTGTTCTTGAAATGTTACCTTGTCTGTCTTTCTTTTCATCAGCTACAAAATCTTCGTACAATACTTCACCTGACAAGTCAGATGTAATATCTTTTGTAGCTTTTTCTGTTAAACGAGAACCAGAACCCTGAGCTGCAGGTTCAAATTGAGCCAATTTGAAACCTTTTTTAACTTTCATTCCATTTGTAAAGAATACTGTTGAGCCAGCAGGAATGTGGTATTTTTCAGTTCTTTTAGCACCCTTCAACTCGATATCTGTTTCGTAGTTAGAAATATTTACGATATCACCGTGACGAGTTCTCAATTCTCTTGTTTTAACGCTTGAAATAACTTCACCGTCTTGTTTTGCAATAACTTCTTTAATTGCATCTTTAACACCAACCGCACCACCTGTGTGGAATGTTCTCATTGTTAACTGAGTACCAGGTTCACCAATTGATTGAGCTGCAATAATACCGATTGCTTCACCAATATCAACAAGTTTTTGAGTTGTCATTGCCCAACCATAACATTTTTGGCAAATACCATATTCAAGACCGCAAGTCAAACCAGAACGAACTTTCAATTCTTGAAGTTTCAAATGAGAAACTTTCTTAATATCATCTCTGTTCATTGTAGTTCCTGCAGAAACAAGAACTGTTCCGTCTGTATCTTTAATATCTTCTGCAATTGTTCTACCTAACAATCTGTCAATTAATGGAACAATTACGTTATCACCATCTGTAATAGGTTTCATGTTAATTGATTTTGTAGTGTGGCAATCGTCAGCACGAATAATTACATCCTGTGCAACATCAACCAAACGTCTTGTCAAATAACCTGAATCGGCTGTTTTCAACGCTGTATCTACAAGCCCTTTTCTTGCACCATAAGAAGAAATGATGTACTCTGTAACGGATAAGCCTTCTTTAAAGTTAGATTTAATCGGCAAGTCGATGATTTGACCTTGTGCGTCAGCCATCAAACCTCTCATACCTACCAACTGAGATACCTGTGACAAGTTACCTCTGGCACCTGAGAACGCCATCATATATACTGGGTTCAATCTATCAAAGTTTTCAACTACCTGAGAAGTCAACTTCGCAGTTGTTTCGGACCAAGTATCGATAACCTTTGTATATCTTTCTACTTCGGTGATTTCACCTTTTAAATATCTGTTTGTTGATTTTTCAATTTCAGATTCAGCTTCTTGTAGCAACTCTTTTTTAATTGCCGGAACTTGTAAGTCTGCAATAGAAATAGTTGTTCCGGATTTTGTAGCATACCTGTAGCCGAGATTTTTAAGGCTGTTAGCCAATTCTGCGGTTTTTGCTCCGCCAAACTCAAGATACATTTGTGAAAGCAAATTGTTCAAACCTTTTTTGTCCATTTGCTTGTTAATGAAATCTACAGTTTTTTTAGCATGTGTGTATGTTGTTTCCATTATACTTATATCCTTTTTTAATAAATAATTGCATTTTTTCTTAATGTCTTAGGGCATTTCTGCCCTAAAGACTTATTTACGCCAAAGCATTTCTTACAGCTTCGTTGAAGATAATTCTTCCTGCTGTTGTTTCCAATCTTTCGCCGTGTTCATCTCTTACGATAATTTTGTCGTGAAGGTCAATTACACCTACTTCTAGAGCGGAAATAGCATCTTGGAAGTTGTAGAAATATCCTTTAGGTTCCATTTCAGGATTTTTCAAAATAGTCAAGTAATACATACCTAAGACCATATCCTGAGTAGGAGTGATAATTGGTTTACCCGTTGCAGGAGCTAAAATGTTGTTTGTAGCTAACATTAACATTCTTGCTTCTGTTTGAGCCTCAATTGATAATGGAACGTGAACTGCCATCTGGTCACCATCGAAGTCGGCGTTAAACGCTGTACATACTAGAGGGTGAAGTTGGATTGCACGACCTTCTACCAATTTCGGTTCAAATGCCTGAATACCTAATCTGTGAAGTGTCGGGGCACGGTTCAATAGAACTGGGTGTCCATCAATTACTTCTTCCAATATATCCCAAACTACTGCTTCGGAACGTTCAATCTTTTTCTTTGCAGATTTTATGTTTTGAACATATCCTCTTTCAATCAATTTGTTTACAACAAATGGTTTAAATAATTCAATTGCCATTTCTTTTGGCAAACCGCATTGGTTTAATTTCAATTGAGGACCAACAACGATAACTGAACGGCCTGAATAGTCAACACGTTTACCTAACAAGTTTTGACGGAAACGACCTTGTTTACCTTCAATAATATTAGATAATGACTTCAACGCTCTGTTGTTTGGACCAACAACTGTTCTACCACGTCTACCGTTATCAATCAAAGCATCCACTGCTTCTTGTAACATACGTTTTTCATTTCGTACAATAATTTCAGGAGCGCCCATTTCTAACAATCTTTGCAAACGGTTGTTTCTGTTTATTACACGTCTGTACAAATCATTCAAGTCAGATGTCGCAAAACGACCACCATCCAATTGAACCATTGGTCTTAAATCAGGAGGAGTAACAGGAAGTACATCCATAATCATCCAAGTCGGATCTGTTTCTGATGAAATCAATGAATCCAATAATCTCAAACGTTTGATAAGTTTACTTTTCTTTTGAACTGAGTTTACAGTACCTGCAAGTTCAGTTCTGATTTCTTCTGCAAGTCCTTTTACATCAACTTCAGCAAGAAGTTCTTTAATAGCTTCTGCACCGATACCTACTTTCAATTCAGAATCTTCGTGTTCAGCCATATAATCTTCATATTCTTCTTCTGATAATAGTTGAAGTTTTTTGAAATCACTTTCTCCGGCATCAAGAACTACATAATTGTTGAAGTAGATAACTTGTTCTAAATCTTTCAAAGTCATATCAAGAAGTAAACCTAAATAAGAAGGAATACCTTTTAAGAACCAAATGTGAGAAACAGGGGCTGCAAGTTTAATGTGACCCATTCTTTGTCTTCTTACTTTTGAATCTGTAACTTCTACACCGCATCGTTCGCAAATGATACCTTTGTGTCTTACTCTTTTATATTTACCGCAATAGCATTCCCAGTCTTTTGATGGCCCGAAAATTCTTTCGCAAAATAAACCATCTCTTTCCGGCTTCAATGTACGGTAGTTGATTGTTTCCGGTTTAGTAACTTCGCCGTAAGACCATTTAAGTATTCTTTCCGGTGAAGCGATACTAATTCGTATATAGTCAAAATAATCTATGCTTGTTGACATTGTTTGTCTTTCTCCTTTTTATATTTTAGTGAGTGGTGAGGAGTGAGTTGTGAATAGTTCTTTTCATAAATAATCTATTCACTACTCACCATTCACTATTCACTTAATTATATATCTCCGAATGTAGTTGGTGTTTCAAAGAAATTGATGTTTAACAACTCAGAATCCATATCTGAAAGAACTCTACGTGGAGCTGATTTTCTCAAATCATCCATGTCTGTCATTAAATCAACTTCTTGACCGTCTTTTTTCGCTACCGTAATATCCAAACCGATACTTTGCAATTCTCTTACAAGTACTTTGAATGATTCTGGAATACCCGGTCTTGGGATGTTATCACCTTTAACGATTGCTTCATAAGCTCTATTTCTTCCGTTAACATCATCTGATTTAATTGTTAACATTTCTTGTAGAGTATATGCAGCACCGTAAGCTTCCAATGCCCAAACTTCCATTTCACCAAATCTCTGACCACCGAACTGAGCTTTACCACCAAGTGGCTGCTGAGTTACAAGTGAGTAAGGACCAGTTGAACGAG
>ERZ779877.3600-NODE-3600-length-9920-cov-4.063761_pt1 | contig 9920 bp, 7 predicted proteins | sample MGYA00511556_ERZ779877 | MGnify/ENA primary metagenome ERZ779877 (study PRJEB29588, sample SAMEA2159338) | human gut metagenome | biome: human gut; feature: human-associated habitat; material: faeces | place: Denmark | collected 2008/2010 ... | reverse complement strand
GGGCATGCGCAACCCGCTGCGCCGTGCGTCTGACGGCGACGGTGCGTTTTTTCCAGTCGATATCCTGCCATTTCAGTGCGCATACCTCGCCCAAACGCATGCCTGTATACAGGCTGAGCAGGACGGGCAGGTTATTCTGCTTCAGCGCTTCCTTGCGCAGCATTTCCTGTTCCGGGCGACTGAGCACGCGCTGTTCAGCCTTTTCGGAAAGCTGGATTTTGATTTTGCGGCAAGGATTTTTTGCGGCCAACCCCTCCTCCTGGGCGCAGCGCAAAGCAGCAGATAAAAGGCGAAAAATCCCCTTTCTTGTGTTATAGGCCAGGCCGCAGGCCTCCAGCCGTCCGGCAAAGGCGTGTACGCAGGCCGGCGTTAGCTGCGAAAGCGGCACATCGCCCAGTGCCGGAATCAGATGCAAGCTGATCTGCCTGCAATAGGCCTGATAGGACGAGGGCTTCACTGTACCCATCAGTTCGTTTTCGCGCCAATAGCAAAGCCATTCCCGCAGGGTAACATCGCGGGCCGATGCGGCGCTTGCAGCGTACTTCGGGCGCATTCCCACGTTTGCTGAGCGCTGCCATAACTTCGCGTTCGTGGCGCTCGCCGGCTCGGCGGCCCGTCTCGCGGCTTCCCGCAGGGACGCACGTCTCGCCGCACTGCGACTTGCGGGCGCCACCACCGCGCAGGTCACGAAACTCACCGCGCTCGATGCTGGTGGCCAGGCTCTGCTGGGCGCGCTGGTCGGCATGGCCGGCTACTTCGCGCTGATACCGGCGATCATGCTGCTCGACTTCCAAAACCAGCATTTCACCTTCGAACAGTTGTGGGTGGGACTGCCTGCTCTGGCGGCCGTGACCGTCGGAGTCACGCTGCTTGCCTTGGTCTCCGCGCTGGTCGCCCTACGCCGCGTGGCCATCACCCCGCTTGGCGTGACGCAACGTACCGGACAACCCATGCCGTCCGCATGGCGCGCACTGATTTTCCTTGCCGTGTTGGCCGTAGGCTATCTGCTGCTCAACAGCGTCTCCGCATTCGCGCACTTGGGTCAGATGGTGGTCTACGCCATCATCTTCGGCGTCTTCTTCCTCGGTTTCGCCATGGTGAACGTCGTCGGTACCTGGGTGGTGGCGATGCGCGCCAGATCGCGTGCGAAACACCCGAAGGACGCGGCCACTATGATTGCCATGCGCCGTATCCTCGACAATCCCAAGCGTGCTTGGCGTAACGTGTCCGGTGTGGCGCTCGCTGTGTTCATTGCGGGGATGACGTCGGTGTGCGGATTGCTTGCCACCGGAATCGGAGGCAACCACGACCCGTTCGACCCATCTATGCTGTACATGCGCGATATAGCGATGGGTGGTTTCCTGACGCTCGCCTTTGCCGCGGTGCTCGCCGCCGTCAGTTCCGGCGTGATGCAGACGGGCAACGTCTACGACCAGGCCGACGAGTACCGCATGCTTGCGTTGGAAGGCACGGATGAGGCGACGCTCGACAAGGCACGCATGATGGAAGTGATCACCCCGCTCAACACGGTGATGGCCGTTTCATTGGGGTGCTCGGTGTTGTTGCTGTTTCCGATTCTGGCAACGTCGTTGCTCAATCCGGCTTCGTTGCTTACGTTGGCCGCGGGAATCGGCTTGTGTTATGCGCTGATGGTGCTCGGAGGGTGTGCCGCGAATCATGCGGCGCACGGGCTCGGTTATGCCGGCTACCGTATGGACGATTGATGGCCTCGCCGCGGCGGTCGTGGATACCGCGGCGAGGACTGGCGAGGTCAGCCGAGGAGCACCGCGATGATTGCGATGAAAATCGGCGACGACAACGTCGAGAACAGAATGCCGTCGCGTGCGAACGACAGACCCACGTTGTATCGCGCCGCGTAATTGTAGACGTTCTGGCCAGTCGGCAGAGCGGCGAGCACCACGCACGCGTACAGCGTGGCGCCACGGAAGCCCATCACGAAATACGACAGCAGGAACGCGATGATCGGCATCACGATGTTCTTCAGCACGGCCACCGTGAACACCGCCGGAATATTCGACTTGTCCTGCAACGGCTTCGTGCCGTGCAACGACATGCCGAACGCCATCAGAATCATCGGCACCGCGGAATCGCCGATCATATCGATCGGGTCGTAGATGAAGCTCGGAATCACGAAATAGCCGACCTTCGCGGAAATCGCGGACACGGCGATGCCCAGCAGCGAGCCGATGAGCAGCGGCTGATGCAACGGTTGTTTCAGGATCTCCTTCGCGGAGACCTTGCCTTTGGTGGTCACGTCGAGCACGGTCAGGCCGATCGGCGTGAACACCGCCTGCTGCATGACCAGAATCGGTGCGACAAGCGCCGGATTGCCCAGAATGTACGTGGCTATCGGCAGGCCGATGTTGTTGGAATTCAAATACAGCGAATTCAGCGCGCCGATGGTGGCGTCCGCGGCTTTCATATGGAAGAACAGCCGGTTGAGAATCAGGAAGACCACACCCACCAGCACGGCCGAGAAGAACGCTACGACGATGGAGGAGTGGAAGATCTCGAAGATCTTCTCCTTGGACAGGATGGCGAACATCAGGCACGGGCTCGACACGAAGAAGCTGAACCTGTTGAGCACCATCTGCGCGGTCGGCCCGCCGATGCGCATGCGCGCGGCCACATAGCCGGTGGCGATGACGATGCCGATGACGCAGAAACCTTCCATCGCGCTCAATAGACCCGGCATTGCACTCTCCTTTTCGCTGCGGCCGTTGCCTCGGACCGCTACCTAGTGTGTCACCAAGCGCACGACAGCATGGCCGACCGTCTCAAAAGCACGCCCGAAATGCGATTGTCACCGGCTTTTGCCGGATAATGGACGGCATGAACGAACTTACGATTGGATTTTCCGCTTCCGCCACCAAGCAGGAACAGCTCAACGAGCTGATGGAACAGATCATGGGCGCCTACTCCGTCAGCGATGACGAAGGCCCGTTGACGGACGCCGTCGAGGTGTTCCTGAAAAAACAGCCGCATCTGACAGTGCGCAGGCACGGCGATACTCTGGTCGCGTCCACCGATTTCGGCCGCGAGCGCCGCGTGATTCTTGCCGGCCATCTCGACACGGTGCCGGTGATCGACAATTTCCCGCCGAAATGGCTTCAGCCGGGCGATCCGCTGATTCGCGAGGACGTGGCGGCCGGTCATGAGCATGAGCGTGTGATCTGGGGTCGTGGCGCCACCGATATGAAGGGTTCCGACGCGGTCATGCTGTATCTGGCGGCCACGCTGACGGATGCGAAATACGATTTGACGTACGTGTTTTACGACCATGAGGAAGTCGCGGCCGAGAAGAACGGCCTGCGCAAGGTGGTCGAGTCGCATCCGGATTGGATTACCGGCGATTTCGCGATCATCGGCGAGCCGACCGATTGCGGCATCGAGGGCGGCTGCAACGGCACGATGCGATTCGACGTGATCACGCACGGCGTTGCCGCGCATTCGGCCCGCGCCTGGATGGGCAAGAACGCGATCCACGCGGCGGCCGAGATTCTGAACCGTTTGAACGCACATGAGAACCGCGCCATCGAAGTGGATGGCCTGACCTATCAGGAGGGCCTGAACGCCACGCTGATTTCCGGCGGCAAGGGTACCAATGTGATTCCCGACGAGTGCCGTGTGCACGTCAACTACCGGTTCGCGCCGGACAAGTCGCTCGCCGAGGCGAAGGCGCTGATGATCGGCGCGGATGCGGACGCGAAACTTGGCAACGGCGAGCATCAGGCCACTGGTGGCGTGTTCGAAGGCTTCGGCATCGAGATGAAGGACGAATCGCCCAGCGCGCGTCCGGGCCTCAATTCGCCGCTTGCCCAATCGCTGGTATCGCTTGTCAAGGAACGTACCGGTCGTGACCCGCTTGCCAAGCTGGGTTGGACGGATGTGGCGCGTTTTGCGATTCTGGGCATTCCGGCCGTGAATCTCGGCGCGGGAAGCCCGCTGCTGGCTCACAAGCAGGACGAGCAGTTGCCGGAGACCGATCTGCTGCTCATGGCCGACCTGCTGGAGGACTGGCTGCGTTGAATCGCCGTTAATTCGCTGCCGCGGGCTTGCCACAGAACCACTATTGGTCCACCGTTGAACCGCTGCTGAACCACTATGCCGGCGCACGTTCATTCACGGCGTGTCAACGCGAATCATTGGAAAACGGAGCGTGCAGGGGGAATAAATTCCCCGTCCTGTCACGCTCCGTTGTTTTTTGTGTCATACTTATAGACGGTGGTTCTGCAAAACCGCCGACGCATCCGATGGCGTTGATCCCCTCGCGTGAATGTTCTGTGAGTCGCGAGCGCAGGTGTCCGCCGTCGCATGATGAAGACTTTTGACGGAAGTTGCTTCCTACGGGCGCCATGATGCGCGGCCACGGTGAGAGCGTGGTGTGAGAACCGTTGGGGCTTGAGTGAAGGCGATGCGATTGCAGCGCGTTGCCGAGGAGCGTTGTGCCTACTACCAATGAGGGCCTCGATCAGGTCGAGGCTGTTGTGTCATCCGATAATTCAACCAATAATGCGGCAAGCAGTGCGGGTTCTGTGTCTGCCGATCCGGCTCCGCGTCGTCGTCGTGGGGGTCGCCGCGTGGTGCGTGGCGTAGGTGCCGCGGGCGCGTCTTTGGAGCTGAAGGTCGAGGAGCATGCCAAAGCCCCCTTGTTTGAGGAGCCGAAGCTTGAGCATGCCCAGCCTGCGCGTGATTCCGCTGATTTCAATGATGCCGATGACGCCGAGCCGTCGCGTCCGCGTCGTCGTCGCGTGACCCGTTACGATGACGACGATGAGATGCGTGACGAGCGTCCGCGCCGTCGCCGTCGTTCCTCTGTGGACGTGCAGGACGAGGATGATCGCCCGTCGCGTCGCCGTCGCCGTATCAGCGACGAGCCGCGTGATGACCGTGACGATCGTGACGATTACGGCAATCGCGGCAATCGTGACGAATCATCCGAAGACCGTGCGCTCGACGCCGTCAGCGCGCTGCCGGAAGGCCATGAGACGCGTCATAATCCGCGTCCGATGACGTCGCTGCTGTTCCAGGAGCCGATTCTGCCGGCCGCCCCCGCGGGCCGTGGATCGTCCGACGATGACGATGCTGACGATACGGGCCGCAGAGGTTCGGACGATGCCCGTGACAGCCGTGATGACCGCGACGATGACCGTCCGACCCGTCGCCGCCGCCGTCGCAGCCACGACACGGCCGATGCGGACCGCACGGACGCTTCGAATGACGGTCGCGGCCGTGATGACGGCAGTGACCGCAACAACGACGCCGAAGACGATGATCATGGCGATTCCCGTCGTTCCCGTCGTTCCCGTCGTCTGAACGCGCAGGAACGTCGTGCCGCTGCCGAAGTGGAGCAGATCGAGGAGGACCTGGTCCTCGATGGCATCACGTATGCGCCGATCGATGACGAGTCCCGCAATGGAAACGATGATGATGACGAGCAGCCGACGCGTACTCGTCGCCGCCGTCGCGGACGCGGCAACCATGAGGAAGCCGACGAGCAGCAGACCTCCGAACGCGAATCCCGTCGCCGTCATGAGGATGACGATGAGGAAGAGGGCACGGTGACCCGTCGCCGTCGCCGCCGCCGTGGAGGGTCGAAGGCCGAGGAATCGGACGAGACGATGTCCCGTCGCTCCCGCAAGCAGCAGTACATCGACGAGATCACCGACGTCGAAGGATCCACCCGTCTGGAAGCCAAGAAGCAGCGCCGCCGCGACAACCGTCGTGAACGCAGCCGTCAGAACCAGCTCATGGAGCAGGACTTCCTGGCCCGTCGCGAACACGTCGAGCGTCTGATGGTGGTGCGCGAACGTGAGCGCCACACCCAGATCTCCGTGATCGAAGACAATGTGCTCGTCGAGCATTACGTGTCCGACATCCAGGAAGTGGCCACCGTCGGCAACATCTATCTTGGCCGCGTGCAGAACGTGCTGCCGAGCATGGAGGCCGCGTTCGTGGACATCGGACAGGCCCGCAACGGCGTGCTGTACGCCGGCGAGGTGAACTGGGATTCCGCACGTCTGGAAGGCCAGCCGCGTCGTATCGAACTGGCGTTCAAGTCGGGCGATCCGGTGCTGGTGCAGGTAACCAAGGATCCGATCGGCCACAAGGGCGCAAGGCTTACCTCGCAGGTCACCTTGGCCGGCCGTTTCCTCGTGCTGGTGCCGTCCGGCGGCATGACCGGCGTGAGCCGCAAGCTGAGCGAGCGTGAGCGCGCCCGCCTGAAGAACATCGTGTCGAAGATCGCGCCGAAGGATATGGGCGTGATCATCCGAACCGCGGCCGAAGGCGCTTCCGAAGAGGCCATCACCAAGGATCTCGAGAACCTGGTGCGCCAGTGGGAACGCATCACCGCCAAGCGCGACGAGTTCCTGCACGGCAAGCGTCCGAAGCTGCTGCAAGGCGAGCCGGACGTGGCCATCCGCGTGGTGCGCGACATCTTCAACGACGATTTCTCCAAGATGATCGTTGAAGGCGACCGCGTGTACGAGCGTATCGAGGAATACCTCGACACGATGGCCCCCGACCTGAAAGACAAGCTCGAGAAGTGGGATCCGGCCGAACATGACGGCAAGGACGTGTTCGACAAGTGGCAGATCGACTCCCAGTTGCGTAAGGGCATGGAACGTCAGGTCTACCTGCCGTCCGGCGGTTCGATCGTCATCGACCGCACCGAGGCCATGACCACCATCGACGTGAACACGGGCCGTTTCATCGGCCGCGGCAAGAGCCTCGAGGAAACGGTGACCCGTTGCAACCTCGAAGCGGCCGAAGAGATTGCGCGACAGCTTCGTCTGCGCGACATCGGCGGCATGGTGATGATCGACTTCGTCGACATGGTCATGCCGGCAAATAGGGATTTGGTGCTCCGCCGACTGGTGGAGTGCCTGGCGCGCGACCGCACCAAGCATCAGGTGGCCGAAGTCACCTCGCTGGGACTGGTGCAGATGACGCGCAAGCGCATCGGCCAGGGTCTGGTGGAGGCGTTCTCCGAGGAATGCCCGACCTGCAAGGGCCGCGGCTTCATCCTCCATGACGAACCGACCGTTTCGGCGGATTACGACGATCCGTACGCCCTGAAGGGCGGCGATCCGTTCGTCAAGACCAACAAGCATGGCCATGGCACGGACGTGCAGGTGCCGAAGGGCTCCTCGCCGGACGTGAAAGCCAAACTCGCGCAGATCGCGGCGGCAGCCGTGGCCGCCAACAATGCGGACCTGGGCGAGGAAGAACAAGAAGAATAAAGGAAAATCCCGGTATGTCAACTTGACACGCCGGGAGCAGACTTGCGGTTGTACGCGGGTATGTGTAAATTAGATTGCTGGTGTCTGGCCGCGAGGCTCGAACGTGCCGGGCAGTAAGCTTTCCAAGTTAATAAAGGAACGGATATGTACGCTATTGTGAAGGCCGGCGGCCATCAGGAAAAGGTCGAGGTCGGTGACGTCATCCTCGTCAACCGTCTCAACGCCAAGAAGGGCGACACCGTGGAGTTCCCGGCTGCCCTCGTGGTGGACGGCTCCAAGGTCATCCTCGGTGCCAAGGATCTCGCCAAGCTCACCGTCAAGGCTGAGGTTGTCAACGATGAGGCCAAGGGTCCGAAGATCAGCATCATGAAGTACAAGAACAAGACCGGCGTTGCTCGTCGCAAGGGCCATCGCCAGCAGCTGACTCTCGTCAAGATCACGGCTATCGCCTGATTCGCGTAGGGTTAGAGTCAAGGACCGAAAGGAACAGACATGGCACATAAGAAGGGCGCGTCCAGCTCGCGCAACGGTCGCGATTCAAACGCGCAATACCTCGGTGTGAAGAAGTTCGGCGGCGAAGCCGTCGTGGCCGGCAACATCATCGTTCGCCAGCGTGGCACCAAGTTCCACCCGGGCGAGAACGTCGGCATGGGCAAGGACCACACCCTGTTCGCCCTCAAGGACGGCAGCGTGAAGTTCGGCGTGCGTCGTGACCGCAAGGTCGTCGACGTGATTGCCGCCTGAGACACGCGCAAATAACGCTTTTGATGAAAGACCGCGCCCATATGGACGCGGTCTTTCTGTTATGTAAGGTAGATACATGAGTGATTTTGTGGATCGAGTGACCGTCCATGTCAAGGGCGGCGACGGCGGCAACGGCTCCGCCGGCATCCGTAGGGAGAAGTACAAGCCGTTGGCCGGTCCGAACGGCGGTAACGGCGGTGACGGCGGTTCCGTGATCTTCATGGCCGATTCGAACGCCAACAGTCTGCTCGACTACCGTTTCATGCCCCATCGCGAGGCGGAAAGCGGCACCATGGGCCTGGGCGACACGAAGGACGGTTCGAAGGGCGCCGACCTGATCCTGCCCGTCCCGGTGGGCACGGTCGTGTTCGAAGCCAAGGGACCGCAGGGCAAGCCGAAGCATCCGGGCGAGCAGCTTGCCGACCTGCGTCACGCGGGAGACAAGTTTGTCGTGGCCGCGGGCGGCAACGGTGGTCTCGGCAATGCGGCGCTGGCCAATCGCACCCGTCGTGCGCCGGGCTTCGCACTGCTGGGCGAGCCGGGCGAGGAACGCGACGTCATCCTCGAGCTCAAGTCCATCGCCGACGTGGCGTTGGTGGGCTTCCCGTCCGCCGGCAAGTCGAGCCTGATCGCGGCGATGAGCTCCGCCAAACCGAAGATCGCCGACTATCCGTTCACCACGCTCGTGCCGAACCTCGGCGTAGTGGTGGCCGGCGACATGCGCTACACCATCGCCGACGTGCCGGGCCTGATTCCGGGCGCATCCCAGGGCAAGGGCCTCGGCCTCGAATTCCTGCGCCACATCGAACGCACCGAAATCATCGCCCACGTCATCGATTGCGCCACCCTCGAACCCGGCCGCGACCCGATGAGCGACTACCAGGCGCTCGAACACGAGCTCGCCGAATACGCCGGCAAGCTCGAACTGCCGCTCGGCGCGATTCCGATCCCCGAACGTCCGCGCATCATCATCCTCAACAAGGTGGATGTGCCGGAAGCCAAGGAACTCGCCGAATTCGTCAAGCCCGAATTCGAAAAGCTCGGCCTCAAGGTCCACATCATCTCCACCGCCTCCCACGAGGGCCTGAAGGAACTCAACTGGGCGCTGGCCGACCTCGTGACCAACATGCGCGCGGAAGTCGCCAAACGCGAGCAGGCCGAGGAAGAGGCCCGCGTGGTCATCAAGCCGCTCGAGGAGCCGCGCAATCGCCGTCGCCGTAACGACGAAGGCGGCAACGCGCTCGACTTCACCGTGGAACGCAAGGAGAACGGCAACGGCGAAGTCTGGTACGAGGTGCTCGGCACCAAGCCGGAACGTTGGGTCATGCAGACCAACTTCGATAATGACGAGGCCGTCGGCTACCTTGCCGACCGTCTGGCCAAGCTGGGCGTCGAAGACGAGCTGCGACACAAGGGCGCCAAGCCGGGCGACGAAGTGCGCATCGGCCGTGGCGACCGTGCCGTGGAATTCGATTGGGATCCGACCATCGCGGCCGGCGCGGAAATGCTCGACGGCACCCAGTTGGGCGCACGCGGCGTCGACCTGCGACTGCAGGAATCGGATGGTCGTGCGCAGCGTCGTTCCAACACGGAACGCCGTCGCCAGTACCACGAGATGATGGACGCCCGTCAGGCCGTGCGCGAAGCCATGATGGCCGAACGCAAGGCAGGACACTGGGCCGATCCTTCCGTGGACGACGACCGTCACGACGAAACCAGTCTTTTTGGACGTGGCGAGACCGCCGACGACGAGGATGTGGAACAATAGAACCATCCAACGAAGCCCGCTGATGTGCCGATGGCATGTCGGCGGGCTTTTTCAATAGCCGGTAACGGTACCGGGAGGAACTATGAACACGCCATCGCAAGCGCAAGTGCGCAGGGCCATCGCCGAAGCGCAGACCATCGTGG
>ERZ779877.3594-NODE-3594-length-9933-cov-2.753594_pt1 | contig 9933 bp, 10 predicted proteins | sample MGYA00511556_ERZ779877 | MGnify/ENA primary metagenome ERZ779877 (study PRJEB29588, sample SAMEA2159338) | human gut metagenome | biome: human gut; feature: human-associated habitat; material: faeces | place: Denmark | collected 2008/2010 ... | reverse complement strand
ATCTGCAGAGAATCCATAGGTTTATTAGCATATTCCGTTTTAAGTGCGCAATAAGCCATATTAATTACTTTATTTGGTTCAAAGCCTAAATGGATTATTTCCTGCATAAGATGGCTTGATCGAATAATGGGTACATCAAGAGAATACCCCACAGCACCTTCTTCAAATTCCTGTTCCTTAACTTTTATATGCATGTCCTGCACCTCCATAATAAATAAAAAAGAAGGGATAAAAAATATCCCCTCTTGTGAGTTAATGTTCCAATTCATTTAAGCAGTATCCTAAGACACTTTTCAGCTCCAGCTCGGAATATCCGGACTTAAGATGCTGAATGCCAAGTAGGATGCGCTCAAAACAGTTGTTCAGCTGTTTAGTTGTGTACTGTTCGCATAAATAAGGAACATACCTTATGTTTGCTTCTTTCTTTGCTCGTTCCATTTTCTTTTTATCGCCCTTAAAATATGACAATTTAAGAGCATTTCGAAAATCAATGAGGCAGGCTGACAAAACAGCTATGCTGTTTTGTTCTACAAGAATATTATCTGCAAGTTCCATAACCAGCTTGCCATTGCAATTCATAAGGGCGTCCTTAAGAGCCCACACATTATCTTTTTTAAAAGCCGGTATAATACTATCAATGGCAGTTGTCGTGATGTCGCCTAATAATGACAACGAATCATGCCAGTTGGCTATTGCTGAACCTTCAATAATATTATCCTTCTCATATAAACCAATGCGCTTGGCTATATATTCAGCGTGTTCAGTACCAAACTCGTTGAAAATTTTTAAAACCATATCAGGAGTTACATTTAATTCCGTTATAACGCCCATTACCTTGAGTTTATTACTTATCTTTCGATTTTTTACAAGTTTCCTGCAAATAATGTAAAGATTATTATTAATATCTTCACTCAAAGCATCTAATAAGGTTTCATTTGCATCAAGCATATCGGTTTTAAATACAAGTGTTTTTGAACCGCCTAAAAAGGATATGGAAAATAAGAAACCATATTCTTCATTATCAAACTTATCTGATTCCAGATAATTGATACAATCCCTGTTTTCCGGCAATTCCTTTAAAAGAGCCTGTTCACACAAATACTTGTCTCCCGTAAAACATTTTACCATTGCAGACTACCTCCTTCTTCTTAAAAATGCTTCGTGGCAGCAGGTTTTAAATTCTTCCACCATATTTTCACTGTCCATATTTTTAATAATGAACAGCGATTCTTTAGCTCTGGTCATAGAGACATAAAGAAGCCTTCTTTCCTCCGGAGTAGACTCGAATGCGTCTACACCGTAAATAACAACACAAGGGAATTCTTTACCTTTGCTGCTATGAGCAGTAAGCAGATTGAATTTCTCGTCTGTTTCTTTGTAGGAAACTTCTGTGCTGTCTCCATAATTTACAAGGCTGTTCATGTAAAATAATAATTCAGACTTGGTCCTAATAATACGCTCATATGCCTTATCAGTAAGAATCTTAATGACCGGATGAAAGTCAAAATTAAACAGAATATTGATTATTCTGGATAATGTAGATTCCATAACACCATCCTCATAAAAATCATCAGAGTTCTTGAGATATTCAAGGGCTTTCAGTATCTTTTCATAAGCCCGGCCAAGATCTGTATCATATGTAAGGCTAGTATTATTATTTAAGCAATCCATCAAAGAGCAGTTTTTTAATTTTATCTTTGAGAAATCGTTCTTACCAGCACCGCATCTGACTAAAAGTCTGTAAAGAGCTTCGTCATTGAGCTGGTCGCTCATAAGAGTGAGTAAATCTCTGATAGACAAGAAAACGGCATCTTCAATTAAAAATTCCTTAGATGTTAGATTTCCTGTAGGATCTATGCATAATCCAAACTTATCCAATGAATTATTTTTCCTGCTGATGATTGCAATTTCTCCCGGTTTAAATTTTTTCAGGAGACTTCCTATGATTATACCGATATCAGAAGGATTGTTTTTAAGATCATAGAACCACACAGGCATACCATCTTTGTGTGCAGCAATGTTTTTATTGTATCTGTCAGTATTGTTGCTTATAAGTGTATTGGCAACATCAGCAATACTTTTGGTGCAACGGAAATTATCCACCATAAAAACAATCTCAGCGCTAGGAAAATAATCTTTAAAGTTGAGAGCAAAGCTTGGATCACCTCCGCGCCAGCTGTAAATTGACTGGTCAGAATCACCGACGCAGACAACATTTTCTTTACTTCCGGCAAGCATCTTAACCATTTTAAACTGAGCTTCATTAACATCCTGAAACTCATCAACCATAATATATTTAAACCTGTTCTGATACATTTTTAAGATATTAGGCTTGTTTTCAAACAGTTCTATTGCTTTGGAGATTTGCTCATCATAATAGATATAGTTATCTACTTTAAGGAGCTGTTTATAATACTCATATACTTTTAAAGTATTTTCCGTATCGTCCTTTCCGGCTCTGTTCTCAAGATATGCGTCAATACCGTATGTTTCAATGTTCTCAATCTTCTTATAAAACATATTAACAAGACAGTATTCGCCGCCCTGAAGAGCGCTATAGTTTGCTCCCCTCACCCGTATGCCTTCGTTATAGCAGTCAGATAATGCCTTTTCAATGAGAGGTTTTTTATCCACATCTTCGGCAAGACGGACATCTCCAACCATAGACGAGCATTCCCTTAATATGTTATATCCCAAACTGTTAAAAGTCTCGATTGAAACATCAACACAGCCTTTTTTTGTCAGTCTGGCTTTCAGCTCGTCTTTGGCCTTGTTAGTGAAGGTCACACACAGAATATTATCAGGTTTAATTCCCTTATTAACTAAGGCACAGCATCGCTCGGTAAGTACAGCTGTTTTACCAGCACCGGGAACAGCTTCGATGTACATAGCACCATTCACATGGCCTATTACTTTCTTCTGGGAATCAGTATATTCATATGATTTACTCTCTTCTGTTCTTTCGATAGATGGAAGTTCTTCATCTATGCGGACAGTCTTAAGCCTGCAGGTTGTTCTCTGGTCACATTCACTGCATTTGCAAGTTCTGTTTACCTGCAGTGCATATGAGAGATTACCAGAATCCTGGGGAGAGTAATCAACAGAAATTATGTTACTTCCTTTGCTGAGTTCATAATTTGCAAAAAAATCCTTTTTCTTATCATCTTTCTTACTGGTCAAGTAGAATAATGATACCTTTATACCCCTGCCGGGATACATTGTCCTAATGCCGTTATAAATAGCATTAATTGTAATCGAGTTTATAGGTTTGTTAGCATCTGATCTTGCGATGTAGCTTTCAGCTGGTAATCCTGAACGGATGTAAATGGCTTCAATATATTCTTTCCGTTCAATTACTAAATCAGCCATACCAGTTACCTTGTCAATCTGACAATCACGATAATTTTCACCATAAGAAAAATCATATTTTACTCTGGATTTACAAGAATCACCGCCTATATACTCAAGTAAATAACCACCAACTCGAAGCAGTTCGGCTTCAAGTTTCATTTTCATTGCATCCTCTTCACATGAATGAATGAAAAAATCTTTTGGAATTGATTCAACAGCATTAACAACAGCTGAAACATAGTCAGTTTCATCAGATAATGCTGCAGAGAGAGCGTTAATACATTTTCTTATTATCAAACGCTTCTCACTGGTTCTTGATTTCATTCCTATACGCTTTATTGCGTATAATTCCGGGCATGTGTTTAAATAACGCAGCTCATTTACAGTTAAATTCGCCATATCTGGCACCTCCATAAAAATATTTCCACTAGAGTGGATTTCATATATATCAACAGTTAAGCTAATTCAGGGCATAAAAAAAGGACTCTGTGAAAATCACAAAGTCCAATAAATATACATTATTAACTTAAGCTGGAAATATCCCAATATCATAGCCTCGAAAGCTATAATAACCAATCAGAATGAACACATGCTGATTCAAATGAAAAATAAATAATATGGCTATAATATACCATATTAGCAGGCATTAAGCAATCAAAAAGGAATTATTCCTATCTGAACGGAATCGGAACTATTGTAGCCGATTTCATTTTCTTTACGGACACTAATATGGGCTTCAAATTCTGCGTGACATATGCCGTATTTTAAGGTTCTGATGATATCTGTTCCGGGATAAGACAGAAGCGACATTAATGAGGATTCATTTTTGTATTTTCCGTGTATTTGTCCAGTAAAGCCTGTTCTTCATTTGTCAATTTAATAGTCCAATACTGATGCTCCTCTTTGCACACAGGGCATTTTTTATTGATTCTGTATAATCTATCCATTATTCCTGATTCCTTTCTCCAGAAAGTTTTGCGGCCAGTTCTTCAGAAAGATTGACCAGTGATTTGTCTGCTGCCATGAACATATCTTCATAAGCAACTTTTCTGTATCGCGCTCCTAATCTTCCAACATGTGATATACCAATATAGTCCGCAATCTCGTTATCAGTAGCACCGCCGGCTTTCATATAAACAATGGCACAGTGCCTTAAGTCCTCAACTGTAAATTCAGATGGGATACCAATTTCGGTCAAATATCTTTGCAGTTTTCGCTGCAGGTCTCTAGGCTTCATTTGATTGTTCCGGCGGTTTACAAACAGGTATTCAGATACGCCCTGTCTGAGGTGAAACGAAAGCAGGGAGAGAACATCTTCCGGAAGTTTTATGTTTCTGTGATATCTGCTGCCGCTTCTGATGGTAACACCACGGAGGACACCTTCCTCATCAGTAAATACGTCTGAATCCTTTAGCGAGCATATCTCAGAAGTCGAAAGACCGCACTTGGCAGCCAGACTAAATATGAGCCTGTCGTTGTCATTACAGGCTGCTAACAGCATTTCTACCTTATCAAGTGAAGGAATATCAGAAGAGGATAATTCTTCATCGACAGCTTTAACAATTATGGAATCAAAAGGATTGACATAATCGTCAATAAAGCTGCACTTAGCAATGAAATCGCCAAGAGAACGCAGAATAGATATGTGTGTTACGTGAGTTGTGTGTTTAATTTCTCCTTTTTCCTCACGATCACATAGATACTTGTCAAAAGCTCTGGCATCGTCTGCAGAAATATCCTCAAAGGATTTTGAACAGTAATTCATGGCAGCATTGATAACCATAGAATAAGTAGCCTGTGTCTCCAGCTTTAACTTGCTGAAAAAAGCAGGCTTTATCGTCATATCAAATAAATCACTCACAGTATTAATCAACCTCCAATCATTAGAATTATCATAGAAGAGTAGCAATATAAGAAAGCTATCCGACAATATTAATAATCACTATAAATATTATAGCAATATACTGAAAAAACGTCAAGACGCAATATGAATTATATCTGCGACATTCTCCCAAAGGACAAACATTCTATTTCTCCACGCTTTAATCTAAACTTCCTCGTGCCGGACGGCAATATTTCATCACCCAGTGACGCACCTGCTGCCACTAATTTTCTTCAGGGGGATACACTTTCTTCCTGGCATTCCGCCTTTCTTCGCAGAGATTTATTTTTCTACATTTTGCCAATGCAAAAATCCTTACCCACGTTCCTGAATTCTCGCTTCTCTCCTGCTCTCCTCCCTCTCAAGGGGAAGAAAGGGAGTTAATCCTTCCTGAGAGTAGAGGGAAAAGGGAGAAAGGGAAAGAGTGTTCTCCCCTGGAGAGGATTATATTATGATGAGGAAAGGTAACATGAGGGGAAGGGGGAAAGGAAGGGAACTCTCCTGTAAATTACAAAATAATGCAAAAATAAAACCTCAAATTAAATGGGTAAGGATTTACATTTCTCTGCCGGAGGAAAAAATCACTCTGGGAAAATGGAAAGGTACGGTTGACACAAAGAAATTAAAATTATTATCAGGAAAAATATGCCGGGCTGGCAGCAGATACATGGTGGCTGCAGGGAGGAAATAAAAGGATACATGGAGGAAGAAATATACTTCCGGGGGAATATGTCGTAGATATAATTCATATCGCGTCATTAATGGTCTTTGAAAAAGGTGCTGCCACGCTTCCTGATTGATTGAAAGATTCTATGCAGCACCTTCTGATCACTCTGTATTATTCATACTTCTTACTATACCTGTCAAGAATTTCATTAATCTTGGCAATTCCATCTTTTCCTAAATCCTGGGATTCACATATTGTAGCAATCATATCAACAGTGTTTCCATTGTACCAGAATTCAACATTACTCTTTAATATCTCTCTTCTGTATTCATCCTCAGTAATGCGCACAACAATATAAGCCGGCTTTCCTTTACGATATGTATCAATATACCCCTTATCTTTTAACTTACTTAAGAATGTTACAACTGTTGTTCTTGCATAAGCCTTTTGATATTTTTCGTTCAACTGATCAATAAGCTCCTGTACAGAAATCTCTCCCGGTGCTTCCCACACAATTTTCATTATCAATGCCCCGCATGGGCTTAATTCCTTAAAGTTATTTTCTGCCATGTTTATTTCCTCCTTGTTTTATCTTATACATGATCTGGCAGTCCCCAGTTTCTATCCGAAGGGCTGATGTTAAATATCTGTCTCTTTCTGCTCTTTACGACATCCTCCATAACCTTCTGTTCCAGTTCTTTATCAACTCTATCCGGCAATTCATGAAGTATTCTGCCTCTAAGCAATTTCTTCATAGGCTCATTCTTAGTCACTAATATACTGTATGTATGCCCACATGTCAGTTCTGACACAACTTTGTCCCACTCATAGTCACCATCTCTATCCCATGGGAAGTACAACATAATATTAACTTCCTCCCCTTCGATTCTTGCCCAGCAGCACTTATCTTCGATAGATTTGACTGTTCCTACGATTGTTGAGCCTACAGGATATCTTCTATCCAAGCCCTCATATGCGCCGGCTTTCGGTGTCTTAGTAATACACTTGAATGCCCCGGCAAGCTGTTTATCCTCTATTCCATTACCATATCTGCCGACAGCAGATACATGGCAGACTGTTCCTACAAGTTCTTTGAAATTATCCTCTGTAATCTCGTCACCTTCCCAGCCTTCAAATCTGATTAATCCGGGAATACCATAATCACCGATATCTATATTAAGAATCCTTTTCTCCAAATTCACATATGTAATTCTGGCCGGAATTCTTGTAAAATCTCTTTCCCTGATCATTCCCTCAAGTGCATTCAATACCTCTCTGTTTTTTCTAATCTTTTCTGCTTTTTTCTGTGATACATAAATGATAGGTCCGGCAGGTCCTTTGGTCTGAATGCCCATAACAGCTACACTTATGTTTTTTTCAAGAATTACACTTGCTTCTACTTTAGTTTTGCCCTCCAGCTCATTCCTCAAATCGTCACTCAGTTCCTGCCTTGACAGAATGATTGTAACTCCATCAATATTTTTCTTAAGATTCTTTTTGGGCGATATTTCTGAAAAAACTTCATTTAAAATATAATTCTTACTCAAGGCATCAGAATACCTTCTAACCACTTTTCTCTGCTCTGATGTTAAAGCCTTATTCCCATTCTTATCTGATTTTTCAATCACGCCCTGCTCCATAGGCAAATTTTGAGCAAAAATTTTTGCATAATCCATAAATGCAATACCTCCATTTGTTCTTTTATCTACAAACAGCATCATTTATCTGCTATATCTTATAGCTGCTGCTTATATTTGAATGTTATATCATTGTCACTGCTATGACAAGCCCTTTCTGATAACATAGCCGGCATCTATACGGTAAATCCCAGCTTCTTGGCAGTCTCACTGGTGAAACGCTTTCCTTTCTTCTTATTTTCGCCAAAAAGTACGCTGAATTTTCCATCATCAGCAATTTCAAATCCATTTTCACCAATCTTATACGCAAAAAATGATTCGTTTACAACCTTATTTACATTAAGAATCGCATCTGCAGTAAAAAGACTCTTTTCAAATAAAAATGCACATCTTTCATAGATTGAGTTTGATAACCTGTCTGAACATTTCTTACTGTCAATAACAAAGATAACAGCCACATCATCACACGGTTCTTCTTCTCTTTCAGTAAGATTCTTAACAGCTTGATTTATAAACCCTAATCTGCTCTTTATATCGTCTTCTAATGATTTCTCCGTCTTCCACTTTTCAACGCTATAGGAAACAGGCTCAACAATAACACCATACCTCTTACTCTTATCTTCCACCTCTTTAGTACACTCCACAACACAGAAGAGCTTCTCTTTTCTTTCCTCTTCCTTTCGATATACCGTTGAAAGAAAGCTGCTCTTTTCATGGTCAAGCACGCATCCATTATCCTGCATCGCATTTAAAACCTTGAGCGATATCTTATTTCCCACAAGCCTGAGCAGGATATTGCTTGTACATTCACTCATAATATTTTTATCATATGTGAGTCTCGGCACTTTACAATGTCTCCTGACCGTATCAACTCCTGCTAATGTGCTTACATAATACGTGCCATGACTCTCGTCTGAACCTTCCTGTTTTAATACGAAAGACTTTACAAGTCCTTCCCGCACTAATATGTCCAATCTGTTCTTAATGATATCCTCTTCAAGGCGCACCATAACAGGTATTCCATACAGTTTGATATACTCTATAATAGTGGCTGTGGTTGCTATTACCAGCTCTGTAACAACCTTAGTAATCCATATATCATGCTCCCTTATAACATTAGTCATTACCCGGTGTGACAATACATCATAATCCACCTGATTTCTCATAGCCTTTGACTGAACATGAAAATAATCACCTTCTCGATATGTATACATGCTTTTTTCTTCCAGTAAAGATATATTATATAAGAAGTCCTTTTCCAAATCAGACCATTTTTCTAAAAATTCCGAACTCATTATGACCTTACTCCTCTTTTTTTTCTTCTTCTAATTTTTCCACCAGTGTTCCAACATAGCGGATTCGTTCATTAATATCATTAACCTTTTCTATTTTCACAAGATACTTCTCATAACATTCATATCTTTGTCTTTTCTTGCCTTTCGCTCTGATCATAACAGCGGCATCTGCAACAGTTTCAATGTAAGCAAATCCTCCCCATTCTCTGTTTTGAACAATAGTACACACAACCTCATCACCTACGTTATAAACTTCTCCTGCCAGATAAGCCCCTCCCTTTCTTACACAGCGGTATCCGCCTGCAACCAGTGGTCTTGCATATCGCTCACTGTCTCTGCTCTGCTTCTTCATTCTTTTTACAACTCTTACATACACAACTGTTCCCGGCTTAACCAGCCACGGTTTTATTATCGATGAGCCCAGTTCAGACCAATCATCAAACGAACAAAACCCCTTTATGCCATACCCGCCAATGTCAAGTACAATTCCGCACATACTCTCTAATACGCACACCACCTTTGCCGGAAACAGAACTGTCTTTTTTAAGGCGATAACTTCATCAATGGCTCTTTCTGCTTCATGTTTTCTATCATTTAATGTGCGCTTTTGGGATACATATACCACCGGTCCATATGTTCCCTCTTCATTGTAGCTTGTTACTTTCACCGTATACACTTTATCAAGTGCAACTGATTTCCCCTTATAATCCCTCATAAGCTGCGCACCTACATCATTCATTAATGCATGCCAGCTCATGATGATAGTTATGCCATTATCATACGAAAAAAGATAACCGTTTTTCGTAATTACATTAAACTTAATATCTATGGCCTTCGATTCTGTCATACATTTCATGTAGTAATCCATGCGCTGTCCATATATATCTATACTTTTTCTTTTTCTTAAATTCGTCTTCTTCCTCAGCCCAGCCAGCAAGAATATCCGAAAACTCCTCTTTAATATTGGATTGCTCCAAAGTATTTTTATCTTCCATTACTTAAATATTCCTCCTAAGAACCTAACCCCTACTGAAGCAACAATAAGTGCAATAGGCACTGCAATGCAGTAACCATACAATCCTAAATCTTTCTTATTTGTGT
>ERZ779877.3593-NODE-3593-length-9933-cov-8.571472_pt1 | contig 9933 bp, 6 predicted proteins | sample MGYA00511556_ERZ779877 | MGnify/ENA primary metagenome ERZ779877 (study PRJEB29588, sample SAMEA2159338) | human gut metagenome | biome: human gut; feature: human-associated habitat; material: faeces | place: Denmark | collected 2008/2010 ... | reverse complement strand
GTCTGATGACCACGGTATTCGCAGCAGATGAGAAATCCAACGACATTGTGATCCTACATACCAACGACGTTCACTGCGGTGTGAGCGACGGCCTGGGCTATGCCGGTGTTGCGGCGTACAAGGCCGAAATGGAACAGACGCACAGCTATGTCACGCTTGTTGACTGCGGCGACGCGGTGCAGGGCGCGCCCATCGGCTTGCTGTCTGCCGGCTCCTATCTGGTCGACATCATGAACGAGGTCGGCTATGATTTCGCGACCTTCGGCAACCACGAATTCGATTACAAGCTCCCTCGTCTGGCCGAGTTGGCAAAACAGGCCAAATATCAATACCTGTCCTGCAACTTCAAGTACATCGGCAAGGGCACGAGTAACATCGCCTACAAGCCGTATGAGATCGTGGACTACGGCGGGACAAAGGTTGCCTTCGTCGGCATCACCACGCCGGAAAGCTTCGAGAAGTCCACGCCTGCCTACTTCCAGGATGATAACGGCAACTTCATTTACAGTTTTTCTGAGGACAAGGATGGTTCTGCTCTGTATAAGACTGTCCAGACAACCGTCGATGCCGCAAAGGCCGAAGGCGCAAAGTATGTCATAGCCATTGCCCACCTCGGTATGGACGGCACGACCGAATATTGGACCTCCGAGGCGGTCATCCAGAATACCACCGGCATCGACGCCATGCTCGACGGCCATTCCCATGAGGAATACAGCAAGACCGTTGCCAACAAAGACGGTGACAACGTCGTGTTGGCGCAGACCAAGACCAAGCTCGCCAACCTCGGCAAGCTGACCATCTCTGCCGACGGCAAGATCACCTCCGAGCTGATTTCTGCTAAGGATTACACGAAGAAGGACGAGCACATTACCGAGTTTATCACCGGCATTACCGACAAGTTCTCTGCTGAGCTGGACAAGGTCGTCGGCAAGAGCGAGGTCGATCTGCCCGACTCTGATGAAAACGGCAAGCGTCTGGTCCGCAATTCCGAAACTGCACTCGGCGATCTTGCCGCTGACGCTTTCCGTATCATGATGGACGCCGACATCGGCATCATGAACGGCGGTGGCCTGCGTGCGGCAATCCCGGCAGGTGACATCACCCTCGGAACGCTGTTCAAGGTATTCCCGTGGGGTAACCTGCCCTGCAAGGTCGCCGTGACTGGTCAGACCATTCTGGATATGCTTGAGCTTGGCGCAAGCAAGTATCCGAAGGAGAACGGTGGCTTCCTGTCCGTTTCCGGCCTCAAGTACACCATCGCCTACGGCGTTGCTCCCTCAATCGAGACAACTGATCAGGGCGAATTCGTCCGGGTCACTGGTGCGCGCCGCGTGACCAACGTTCAGGTCCTCAACAAGGCAACCGGCAAGTATGAGCCGATCAACGTCAAGAAGGTTTATACTCTCGGCGGCATCGACTATACGATCGTCTACGGCGGCGACGGCTTCTCGATGTTCAAGGATGCAAAGGTCATCACCCCCGCAGACGCAAAGATGACCGAATCCAAGTTAATCCTGTCCTACATCGAAACCAAGCTCGGCGGCGCGATCGGCGATGAATATGCCAAACCGCAGGGTCGTATCTCCTATGTCCGCTACACCGACGTTGCAGATACTGCATGGTGCGCAGAGGCGGTCAACTACGTTTCCGATAAGGAACTCATGAAGGGCGTCGGCACCGGTTTCGACCCGAACGGCGCTCTGACGCGCGGGATGCTTGTGACGGTCCTGTACCGCATGGCGGGCTCCCCCAAGGTCGAGGGCAAGGTCAGCGAGAAGTTCTCCGACTGCACGGACGGCAGCTGGTATGCCGACGCCGTTCTGTGGGCCAGCGCGAACAAGGTCGTCGACGGCTATGAGGACGGCACGTTCAAGCCCACCAAGTCCATCACCCGTCAGGAGATGGCCAAGGTCCTCTACGGCTACGACAAGATCGGCGGCAAGACGGCTGAGGGCATCACCGAAAAGCTCACCTACACCGATCTCGATGCCATCGCCGACTGGGCGCTCGAGGCTGTCACCTACTGCACGGCTGAGAAGTATCTGGCCGGTTCCAACGGCGCGTTCAGCCCGAAGGGCACCGCGACCCGCGCCATGGGCGCCAAGGTGCTCATGAACATGACGAAGGACGCTGCATAAGCGCCTTCTCCCCCGCATTTCCCGTTTCCCCGGAGCCTTCGGGCTCCGGGGAAAATTTTTGCCTTGACAGCGTAACAATGTTATGCTAATATACGACCGTAACATTGTTACGGAAGGAGGCACGGGATTGGAAGAGGAGCTGATCTCCAAAAAGGAGCTGCTGGAGCAGTACCAGATCTCCTACGGAGCGCTGTACCGCTGGAAGCGGATGGGGCTGATCCCGGAGGGGTGGTTCCTGCGGCGGTCCGCGCCGACCGGGCAGGAGACCTATTTCCGGCGCGCGCAGATCTGCCTGCGCATCGAGCTGATCCTGCAGAGCAAGGACCGCGTCTCGCTCGAGGCGCTGGCCGCGGAGCTGGCCGGACAAAAGCAGGCAGCAGCCGCACGGCGAACGCTGATACTGGAAACAAAATACGGAACGAAAACCTATCCCCTCGACGAGCTTCTGCATTTGTATCTTGCCGAGGGCGCACAAAGAACGGATATTCTGGAGCATCTGAAGGAGGAAACATTATGAACGAACACATCGATATGAAAATTTCCGGCTCGAGCACCATGCCGGGCGGCGAATACGGCAGCGTCTCGATCAGCGGCGCGGGCAAAGTCAATGGCAGCCTCAAATGCGAGGAGCTGCACTGCTCCGGCGCGGCGAAGGTGCAGGGCGACGTGGACTGCGCGGGCGAACTGCACACGAGCGGCGCGGGCAAGATAGCCGGGAGCGTCCGCTGCGGCAGCCTGTCGGCCTCGGGCGACTTTTCCGCGCAGTCGGTGCAGGTAGAGGGGCTCGCGTCCGTCTCCGGTTCACTGCGGACGGAGCGGGCGCTTACGGCAGACGAGCTCAGCGCGTCCGGTTCTCTGGAAGCGGGCAGCATCCACTGCCGGGCGTTCCGCGCCTCCGGCTCGTGCCGGGTCAGCGGGGATCTTGAGGCAGAGACAGCCGTTCTGAGCGGCGCGGCGGAGATCGACGGGCTGCTGAACGCGGAGACGGTCGAGATTTCAACGAACCCCGCGGTGCGCATCCACGCCATCGGCGGCGGAACCATCCGCGTGCTGCAGAAGGACACGACGACGTTCCTCGGCATCTTCCGCACAAGCCCCGGCCGCGCGCGCATCGGCTCGATCGAGGGCGACGACATCGAGCTGGAGAATGTCGAAGCCGATATCGTCCGCGGCAAATACGTCCGCATCGGGCACGGCTGCCGCATCGGGACGGTCGAATACGGCGAAAATCTGGAGGCCGAGCCCGGCACCGTCAGCCGCAGCACGCAGACCGGCGCGAAATAAATATCAATTCCGCGGGAAAATGTAAATATTTCTTAACTTTTCTTCAAATGGTTTGATTCCTGCCGCGATCTGTGATAGAATGCAGTGGTATGTGAATTTCATGATAACTGGAGAGATTCGATGTCACAGGTCAAATTATTCAGCTCGTCCGGCGGCGCGCGGGTCGCCAAGCGCTCCGGCCGGCAGAAAAAGCAGAAGGTCAAAAAGCCTCTGAAGACGCTGGCCATCTGGCTGCTCGTCATCCTCTGTCTGGAAGGGCTGTACTTCTTCTGTATCTATACCAACAATTCGTTCGTCAAGAAATGGCGCACGATCTACATCAACACCGCCATGGATACCATGCGGCACCAGTGGCTGGCGACGTATTTCATCCCCAAGGACGTGATCGACGAGGTCCGGTACGAATACGGCCTGGTCAAGGCCGGGACCGTCGGCAAGGAATCGACCTGGGGCCGGACCGATCCGGCGCCCGCGGACCAGACGCCGTCGACGTCCAATGACAACATCGTCACCCTCGACCCCAACGTCACGCATGAGACCGACCAGCCGGACGCCGAGGAGCTGACGCAGGAGGAGCTCGAAAAGCAGGCGGAGGAAAATTTCTATTCCGTCTTCTGGGAGCTTGACCGGACCTCGATGGAGACCTATCTTGCCGAGCACCCCGACACGCTGGCCAACGGCTGGGAGCATATTTACATCAACGAAGCCGGGTTCGACGACGAGGGCACGTCCATCCAGTCGACCTTCGGCGAGCAGGTGCTGGCCATCGACGCGTATAACGGCGTGCTGCTGCTGCGCATCTCCGGCAAGGGCTACCGCGGCGTACTGGCTGTGGGCAAGGACCCGTCGCGGCTGTCTATCGAGATGGCAACGACGCTCGGCACCGCCGGTCAGCTCTCCGGCACGATCGCCGAGGCGCACAACGGCGTGCTGGCGATGAACGCCAACGGCTTCCTCGACCCGAACGGCGGGGGCGACGGCAGCCAGCTTGCGGGCTGGTGCATGTCGAACGGCGAAGGGCATGGCACGCACTTCGCGGGCGAGGCCTATCAGCGCATCGAGCTGAGCGAAAACGGCCTCGACTGCCGCGTCGTCCCCGCGTCCGACCCGGTCGGGGAGGGAACGTACAGCGCCGCCGAGTTCATGCCCGCGCTCATCCGGGACGGCGAAAAGCTCGAGAATCAGGATTGGACCGGCGAGCAGCCGCGCGCGTGCTTCGGCGCGGGCGATCAGGGCATCTGTATGCTCGTCATCGAGGGCAGGTACCCGGACGAGGGCATCCGCGGCACGAGCGTCAATACCTGCGCGGATATCCTGCTCGCCTACGGCTGCCGGAACGCCATCAACATGGACGGCGGCTCGAGCGCGATCTTGTGGTACGACGGCGAATACATCACGCAGTCGTCCTCCGTGACCCTGCGCTACACCGGCGGACGGCCGCTGCCGAACGCGTGGGTCTACGGGTGAATTTTCATGTTGACAATCGAAGGAAATGTGGTAAAATATCTGCGATATTGAAAAAACCGCGTTGAAAAACCGAGCGTTCCGGAGCGCTTTCAGAGAGAAGGGGACAGTGGGAGCCCTTCAGCAGGCCCGGCCCGCAGCCAGTTTGGAGCGGCCGCGCGAAAGCGCGGCGGGTGCTTCCCGATACAGAAGCGCTGAGATATGCGAACGCATGATCAGGGTGGTACCGCGACCGACCTCGCCCCTGTACAAGGGGCGGGGTTTTATGTTTTTGCGGGATCCCCCGCCCCTACAACCTGCCCCGCAAGAAGGTAACACCTATCAAAATTTCGGCTGCACCTTCTATTGATGGCAGATATTCTATGGCAACCAGCTGCAAATCTGCGACGACCTCTCAGTCTCGGCTGCGCCGAGCCAGCATCCCTACCCCTTTTGTCCCTTCGGGACATTTCCCCCTGATAGGGGGAATCGGCCCCTGGAAGGGGAGCCAAGGGGTGCGCGCCCATTGCCTTCCCCTATGAGGGGAAGCCATCGTAATGTTTAAATTTTAATGTATATAGAAGGAGTCTTCACCATGGCACACAAGCCTTACGGCCTCAATGAGCTGCGCGAGATGTACCTGAAGTTTTTCGAAACCAAAGGCCATCTGCGTCTGCCGAGCTTTTCCCTCGTTCCGCAGAACGACAAATCCATCCTGCTCATCAACGCAGGCATGACCCCCATGAAGCCCTGGTTCACCGGCGAGGAAGAGCCGCCGCGCCACCGCGTCACCACCTGTCAGAAGTGCATCCGCACCGGCGATATCGAAAACGTCGGCCATACGGCCCGCCACGGCACGTATTTTGAGATGCTGGGCAACTTCTCCTTCGGCGACTACTTCAAGAAGGAAGCCATTCCCTGGGCGTGGGAATTCCTCACCAGCCCCGACTGGGTCGGCCTCGAGCCCGACCGCCTGTATCCGTCCGTCTTCGCCGGCAACGAGACCACGCCTGCCGACGACGAGGCCTTCGCCATCTGGCGCGACGTGATCGGCATCCCCGAAAACCGCATCTTCCGCTTCGGCAAGGAGGATAACTTCTGGGAGCATGGCTCCGGCCCGTGCGGCCCGTGCTCCGAGATCTATTATGACCGCGGCGAGCAGTACGGCTGCGGCAAGCCCGGCTGCACCGTCGGCTGCGACTGCGACCGGTACGTCGAGGTCTGGAACATCGTCTTCTCCCAGTTCAACAACGACGGCCACGGCAACTATACCGAGCTCAAGCAGAAGAACATCGACACCGGCATGGGCCTCGAGCGTCTGGCCTGCGTGTGCCAGAACGTCTCGTCGCTCTTCGACGTCGACACCGTCATGAACATCACCAACAAGGTCTCCGAGATCACCGGCGCGCATTACGAGGAATCCGACAAGACCGACGTGTCTCTGCGCGTCATCACCGACCATATCCGCTCGTCGACCTTCATGATCTGCGACGGCATCCTGCCCTCCAACGAGGGCCGCGGCTACGTCCTGCGCCGCCTGCTCCGCCGCGCCGCGCGCCACGGCAAGCTGCTGGGCGTCAACGAGCCGTTCCTCTATCAGGTCGTCGACACCGTCATCCATGAGAACGAGTGCCAGTACCCTGAGCTGCGCGAAAAGCAGTCCTATATCACCCGCGTCATCCGCACCGAGGAGGAGAACTTCGCCAAGACCATCGACGGCGGCATGAAGATCTTCACCGAGATGCTGCAGAGCCACAAGGAAAAGGGCGAGAGCACCTTCTCCGGCGCCGACGCCTTCAAGCTCTACGATACCTACGGCTTCCCGATCGACCTGACCAACGAGATGGTCGCGGAGGAAGGCATGCAGGTCGACGAGGCCGCCTTCCAGCAGCTCATGCAGGAGCAGAAGGTCCGCGCCCGTGAGGCCCGCAAGGCCCTCGGCGATCTGGGCTGGGCCGGCGTGGAGTTCGGCAAGGAGATCCCTGCCACCACCTTCATCGGCTACACCAACATGGAAGCCGAAGGCAAGATCGTCGCCATCGTCGCCGACGAGGAGCTGCAGGGCGCCATCACCGCCGGGACCGACGCCATCCTCGTCCTCGACCAGACCCCGTTCTACGCGGAAATGGGCGGCCAGGTCGCCGATCACGGCGTCATTCGTACCGAAACCGCCGAATTCACCGTCGCTGACGTCCAGAAGAACAAGGGCGGCAAGTTCATGCACTACGGCAAGCTCGTCTCCGGCTCGCTGTCCGTCGGCGATACCGTCACAGCTTCGATCGACGAAAAGCGCCGCAAGGCCATCATGCGCGCCCACTCCGCCACGCACCTGCTCGACTACGCCCTGCGCACCGTCCTCGGCGATCATGCCCATCAGGCCGGTTCTCTCGTCGAGCCGGACCGTCTGCGCTATGACTTCACCCACTTCTCCGCCGTCACGGCCGACGAGCTGGTCAAGATCAGCCGTCTGGTCAGCGAGCTCGTGCTCGACGGCATGCGCGTCGAGACGAAGGAAATGCCGATCGACGAGGCCAAGAAGCTCGGCGCCATCGCCCTGTTCGGCGAAAAATATGGCGACGTGGTCCGCGTGGTCAACATGGGCGGCAAGTCCATCGAGCTCTGCGGCGGCACGCACGTCGACAATACCGCCAAGGTCGGCCCGTTCCGCATCACGAGCGAATCGTCCGTTGCCTCCGGCGTCCGACGCATCGAGGCCGTCACGGGCGAAGCCTTCCTGAACCTCGTCGACGAGATGAACGCCCGCCTGGTCAAGGCTGCCGAAATGCTCAAGACCACCCCGATGGAGCTCATCAACAAGGCCCAGAGCAGCATGAACGAGATCCGCGAGCTGCACCAGACCGTCGAGAAGATGAAAGACAAGCTCTTCGCGGGCGACGTCGACAGCCTCATGTTCTCCGCCAAGGACGTTTCCGGCCTCAAGGTCGTCACGGCCAGCCGCGAGAACACCGACGCGAACGACCTGCGCAAGCTCGGCGACTTCCTGCGCGACAAGAACCCGAACACCGTCGCGGCCCTCGGCTCCGTCAACGGCGAAAAGGTCACGCTGCTCGCTGTCTGCGGCAAGAACGCCATCGCGCGCGGCATCAAGGCCGGCGACATCATCCGCAATATCGCCCCGATCGTCGGCGGCAAGGGCGGCGGCAAGCCGGATTCCGCCATGGGCGGCGGCACGAACGCCCTCAAGCTTGACGACGCGCTGGCGGCTGTTGACGATTATGTTGCGGTCAATGTAAAAGACTAAGGAGGAACTGACTATGTCCGATTGCCTGTTCTGTAAAATCATTGCGGGTGAGATCCCGTCCGCAAAGGTCTACGAGGACGACCTTTGCTATGCCTTCAAGGATATCAGCCCTCTTGCACCTATGCACTTCCTCGTTGTCCCAAAGCAGCATTTCGCCTCCGCCGCTGAGGTCACGCCGGAAAATGAGGCTGTGATCGGCCATATCTATACGGTTATTGCGAAGCTTGCAAAGGAACTGGGCTTTGCCGACGGCTACCGTGTTGTGACCAACGTCGGCGAACTTGCCGGACAGACCGTCCATCACATCCACTTCCATGTGCTTTCCGGCAAGCAGCTGGGCAGCTTTAACTGAGGCTCCAATATTTTTACAATTTTCCCTGCCATGCCGCCCGCATGGCGGGGGATCTGTTATTTTCCCATCAAAAACGCACGGAAGGACTTGAAAAAGGCTGTAATATAAGTTTTGCGTATACAGAGAATAATAATACAATAAAATTGTATACACTTTCATATCTTACGAATTTCTATTCAGGAAGAATAACAGAATCAGCTTTGAATGAAAAAAATGCAAGTTATACAAATAAGAAGGCAATTTTATATGGCTTAATGATAGTGAAGGACGCTAATGGAAGATATGGTGTAAATAATTTAAAAAACGAAACCATAATTGGTGAAAAATATAAATCTATAAAATTCAAAGAAAGTTCGCAAGAGTTTATAGTTGAAACAACAGATGGTAAATTTGGAATAATTACTGATGAAGGAACAACCAAGATTGAACCTGAATACGATTCGATAAGAAGAATGGATAAAGAACGTGGATTATACGTTGTATCAAATAATAAAAAATATGGAGTAATTAATAACAATGGAAAGAGAGTTATATTTTCAGAGTATGAGCAAATAGGAATTGACCAAACTCAATTTCCTGGAGATGATATAGAAAATCCATATCTATTGTATAATAAATATGTGCCTGTGAAAAAAGATGGCAAGTGGGGAGTACTTGATTTAAATGGAAATACTGTAATTCCAATTGAATTTGACTCTTTGGGATGCACTCAAAATACATCAAATGATTCTTTAGCTCAAAACTTATTAATTGTACCAGAATATGAAGCAATAGTTGTATGCAAAGATAAAATGTATGGATTATACAATACATCTGGTAAAGAGCTAATACAAGCACTTGTAACAGATATGTATACAATAACATCAGGCGGAGAGAAGAAATATTATCTAACATATCAAGGAATGAAAATTGATATATTAGATTATCTATTAAATGTTGGAAAGATAGAACCAGTAAACAAAACTAACAGTAGCAGTAATAATACTGCAAACAATTCTAATAATAACAATAATTCAAATAATAACAGTAATTCCAGCAATAACAATATAAACGCAAATACTAGTGTAAATTCTAATGCTTCAAATAATGGAGAAATAGCAAACTCAGGTACAAATGCGGAGAGGAGATAATAATAGAATGCAATATGTAAGAATTTTAATAACCGTACTAATAATATTAGCTATATATTATTTTGCTGAGTGGCAAAGAAAAAGCCAAGAAAAAGAAACAAAAAAGATGCAGAATGATATAAAAGTTGGAGATAAAATTGTAACATATACTGGACTTTCTGGAATTGTATCTGAAGTATTAGAAGATAGAGTAATTCTAGAAACAAATCCAAACAAAATTGAACTATCAATAGAGAAATGGGCTATTGCAGGACTTGACGATAGAACTACTGAAACAGGTAATGATAAAAATAATAAAGCAGATAATAAAACAAAAGAGCAAGA
>ERZ779877.3585-NODE-3585-length-9953-cov-2.131239_pt1 | contig 9953 bp, 6 predicted proteins | sample MGYA00511556_ERZ779877 | MGnify/ENA primary metagenome ERZ779877 (study PRJEB29588, sample SAMEA2159338) | human gut metagenome | biome: human gut; feature: human-associated habitat; material: faeces | place: Denmark | collected 2008/2010 ... | reverse complement strand
AAGGGTTTACTTAATCATCCGCTGACCGATTCCGGTCTGAAGAAGTTCCTTGAAGATTACAAACGCGTGAACGGATAAACTTAAAATATCCTATAAGCCTATCTTTCAATGTAATTATTGACTAATATTGGTGAGAAATAGAATAAAAAGATTTATTTTTGCACCTTATATTTAGATATACAATAAGGCACCGATGAAAGATAGGCTCATAGGATTTATTAAGACATACTGCTTGTTTGTCTGCATTTTTGTGTTGCAGAAACCACTATTTATGCTGTTTTACAAATCGCTGTATCCGGATGCCTCGTGTGCGGACTGGTTCAGTGTCATTTGGCATGGGTTACCTTTAGACCTATCTCTGGCTGGTTATCTGACAGCTATTCCCGGTTTTCTTTTCATAACCTCTGTATGGACACTTTCTAAATCCCTTCATCGCATCTGGTGCGGCTATTTCCTCTTCATTTCAGTACTTATCTCCATAATTTTTACTGTCGATTTAGGATTATACGAGTATTGGGGGTTCCGTTTGGATGCTACTCCGTTATTCTATTTCTTTTCCTCCCCTAAAGACGCAGTGGCCAGTGTCAGCATTTGGATGGTGCTGGGGGGAATTGTGGCAATGGCTGTTTATGCTGTCGTGCTGTATGCTGTTTTCTACGGCATCTTGCTGCAGAAGAAGCTGTTGCTGCGGATGAAACTGCCTTATCGTCGCCTGAAGGTGTCAGGTATATTGTTGCTGATGACGGGGTTACTGTTTATTCCTATCCGTGGAGGCTTTACAGTATCTACCATGAATGTGGGGAAAGTCTATTTCAGTGCCGAGCAGCGTCTGAACCATGCAGCTATCAACCCTGCATTCAGTCTGATGGAATCTCTTGCCAAGCAGAAGGACTTCAGCAAGCAGTACCGTTTTATGGAAGCTGCGGAGGCCGACCGGCTTTTTAAAGACATGCTTGAACCCGCAGGTGCCGGTGGTCAAACGGAAGAGACAGATTCTGTGCTGCAACCTGCCGATTCACTGCATACTTTATTCAATACTCAGCGTCCCGATGTACTCTTTGTGATTCTTGAGAGTTTTTCCTCCAGGTTGATGACAGCTTTGGGAGGTGAGCCGAATATTGCCGTCCATCTGGATAGCTTGAGTAAGGAAGGGGTGCTCTTTACGAACTTCTACGCCAACAGTTTCCGTACGGACCGTGGGCTGGTGGCTATCTTGAGTGGCTATCCTGCCCAGCCCACTACTAGTATTATGAAGTATCCCCGTAAAACGCAGTCCATTCCTGCCATTGCAGGCAGCTTGCGGAAGGCGGGTTATGGTACCAAGTATTATTATGGCGGTGATGCCGACTTTACCAATATGCGTTCCTACCTGATGTCATCAGGCTTTGAAGACATTGTTTCCGACCAGGATTTTCCCGTAACGGAACGTTTAAGTAAGTGGGGGGCGCACGACCATCTCGTATTCAACCGTCTGCTGGAAGACTTGAAAGCCGAAGCTGCCGAAGGAACTGCCGAAGAGAAAACTCCTCATTTCCGTGTCTTGCAGACCTCCAGCAGCCACGAGCCTTTTGAAGTACCTTTCCGTCGTCTGGAGAATGACCGGCTGAACGCCTTTGCCTATACGGATAGTTGTGCAGGCGATTTTGTAAGACAGTTCCGTGAGCTTCCCCAGTGGAAGAATACGGTGATTGTGTTTGTTCCAGACCACTTGGGAGCTTATCCCGAACATATCGACAATTTGTCGGTAGAACGCTACCGGATACCTCTGTTGATGGTGGGCGGTGCTGTCCGAGAGCCGAGGCGCATTGACGTCTATGGCTCGCAACATGATATTGCAGCCACGTTGCTGGCTCAATTGGCGCTGCCCCATGATGAGTTTGTTTTCAGTAAAGATATGCTTAATCCCGCTTCCCCTCATTTCGCGTTCTTTACCGTACCCGATGCTTTCGGTATGGTGACAGCGGACAATCAAGTGATATTCAATTGCCAGGCGGGTACTGTGGTAGTGGATGAGGGCACAGCAAAAGGGAAGAACCTGCCGTTGGGCAAAGCCTATTTGCAAAAATTATATGATGATATAGCCAAAAGATAACGTATGACAGCACTTATGGACGCCTTGCAAGGGGCAATAGATGTAGACACAAACATATTTTTTTCCATCAATCGGATGCACAACATGTATTTCGATTATTTTATGAGCGCTTATAGCGGTAAGTGGGTTTGGATTCCCATGTATGCTGCCATCTGGTATGTGATGTTGCGCAATTTTCATTGGAAGGTCACACTGTTTTGCATGATAGGCCTTGCGCTCACCATTACTTTTGCCGACCAGGCATGTGCCACTTGGATACGTCCCTATGTGGAGCGTATGCGTCCTTCCAATCTGAATAATCCCATTTCGGAGATGGTGCATATCGTCAACAATCATCGTGGAGGGCGTTATGGCTTTCCTTCGTGTCATGCCGCCAATACCTTCGGATTGGCGTTTTTCCTGTTCTTTCTATTCCGCAAGCGGTGGCTTACTCTTTTCATTATGGCCTGGGCGTTGCTGACGTGCTATTCGCGCGTATATCTCGGTGTGCATTATCCGGGTGATTTGCTAGCAGGGACTATTGTGGGGCTGATTGGTGCCTGGCTGATTTACCGCTTGTTTGTGAAGGTTAGCGGATATAAGCGTGTCGAGCATGTCACTCATGTCTATGCTCCTATATGGGTAGGGTTGCTGACGATAGCGGGGATGCAGGTTTATGCCGGAATACGGATATTGTTGTAGATGACAGTTTTTAGAACTGATAACCAGCAGTCACCATAACCTCCCGTGGACGGATATTCAACCGTGAAGTATAGCTTTGTGTGACCGAGTAGGTAGTATAGGCATACTCTTTCTTGTTGAACAGATTGCTGAGGCTGGCTTCCACTCTCCATTTCCTTGTCTTATAAATGAGTGATGCGTCTACAAACAGTGTGTTGAGATGCGTATCGCTGTTTAAATCGTTCCGGTAATGTTCTCCGGAAAGGCAGAGGTCGACGTGTCCGATGCTGAATGTGAGGTGCATACGCTGTACGAAGTCCAGTAGAGGAGCAAGGTGCGTGTCGTTCCCTATTTTACTGCTGCCATAGCTGATTGTGGCATGATATTCGGCTTCGAAAGCTTCGGCGGGCGACCATATCAGTTTGGGTTCCATCTTAAGATAGTCATAACGGTATTTTTGAGGCGGGCCGTTTCCGGCTGTTTCCGTTTGTGGAGTGAGGGCGTCTGTATCTGAAACCCGTGTCAACTGCCAGCCGGTATTGCGGCTCAGTTGTAAGTCAAGTGAGGTTTTCAGATTCCAGTCGAAAAATCCCTTGGAGAGAGTGCTGAGCAGGAACCAACTTTGTGTACTGTTGGAATGTAGGCGAAGGGTGTGGACAATGCGGTTTTCAGAGATACTCTGTTCATTCAAGGTGTTGTAGTGTACATGTCGGTAGGACAAAGTGGCGGTGGCGAAAAATTCCTGCACGGTATTCTTGTATTCTCCATAAAGGTTGTATTGTTGGCGTATACTGACGGGGAAGAGGCCGTCAGTGTTTTTCCAGGTACGGTAGTCTGTCCGATAGGTAAAAGGGCAGAGGTCTGTGACATCTCCTGCTGAGCGGTGTAAACTGCCGTAGAGGAAAATTTTCCAATGGTAGTCCGGCTGATAGCGCAGATAGAGTGACGGATTGAAAAAGAGAAAAGAGCGCTGTTGCGAGAAGTAGCGCTTATAGCTGAGAGGGAGTGACAGACTTCCCTGCCACTTGCCTTGCTCCAATTGGAAGTAGGAGGAGAGGTAGGGAGAAAAACTGGATGCGCCAAATGTTTCCATTCGGGTGGAATGGTACTTTACCGATGCCCATTCGCCCTTTATACCGGCGGTGTATTGCCGGGTGAAACCGTTGTGTTTTCTTAGGTGGCTGGCCTTATTGTCGTTGTAAAGGCTGTGTTGGATGAATTTGTCTTTCCCGTCGTGTAGTGACAAGGAGGAGGGCAGATAGGCATACTGTGTGGCAGAATTGAACTTCCATGTGCTTTTCTCTCCATTGCGGATAAGGCTGAAGAAATTCTTTGCCGTAAACTGGGAGGTGCGCATCGTTTGCTGCAACTCGTGGGAGGTGCCGCGGTTCGTTTCACTTTCTGCCAGGAAGCGGTTCGACAGATAGTGGATGGTCTTGTTATCCTCATAGTGCATTTCCATATGGGCGGCATCGTTCTGCAGGCAGTAGTGGTAGGCTTCATCCATGCGTATGGTGTCATCGGGCTGGTAGTAGACTTGCGAGTTGCCCCGTTGCTGGGTAATCCGGTTATGGGTATATCCGGCTTGCAGGCGCAGGGAACGTTCGTCGTTCCATTTATACATGCGGTTGGCGTTCAGTGTATGGGTTTCGTTGAAGAGCAGCCGTTGCTTGTCGAGGGGAGCGCTGATGCCCGGTTGTACCAGAAAGCCGTGCAGGGGAATCTGTTGGGATGTGTTGTTTGTCAGTATATGTTGCTCACGGCTAAGGTCGGTACCGTTGTTGTTGCTCTTGTAGCCGTAGATGCTTTGCTTGCCTTTACCCAGTTGGAGGGCATTGGCGGCGTTTTCCCAAAGAAGCGTTCCTTTGTCCCTCTTCGTTTGTGCCGTTCCGGTCGTTTCTTGTGTTCCATCACTCCAGCCTGCACCCAGGGTACCGTTGACAATCCATTGGTCGCGTGCCTGTGGGTCGAGTTTCAAGTTCAGGGCTATTTCATCCGAACTGAGTTTTCCTTTCAATGCCTTGACCGATTGGTAGTTCTCCATAATTTCTGCCGATTTTACGGCTTTGGCACTGAGGTTGTTGTTGATTTGGCTGTAGCGTCCACCCGTCACGTCCATACCCTCCACAAAATAGTGGTCGATGGCTTTACCTTTATATTTCACCTGCCCGTTGTCGTCAATATCCACACCGGGGAGTTTTTTCAGAACATCCTTGATGTGTACGTCCTTGGAAGAGGCAAACTCTGCCAGATTATACCTTACGGTATCTTTCCTGCCATGAATGCGGCCGGGACGTATTTGGACTTCTTTCAGTGCAATGGCTTCGGGATGCAGACGAATATGGAGTGTTCCTGCTGCCGATATGTTGCGTATTTCCCGTCTATAGCCCAGCAGTGATACGCTGACTTGCAGGCTGCCGTTGTATTTCCATGGCAGGGAATATCTCCCCCGGGCATCGGTCAGGGCGTAATCTATCATGGTGCCGTTTCGCAGCACACTAATCATTACGGCTTCCAGCGGTTGTCCGGGTTCTTCGTCCGTTACCAAGCCACTGAGAGACTGTGCATGCGCTGTCATTGCAAACAAGGCAAGGATTGGCAGCAAGAGTTTCTTGAAGTGTATATCCATTGGAGTTCGATGGGATGAATCAGTCAAGTTCCAGCGGATTGTGGGCTATATTCTTCGGCTTCCTGGCTTCATTGCCCTGGTCGTCGCGTATGGTGATACGTACGTTGGGCGTGTTGCCCATAATGAATCCTACCGGGTCGGCATAATATCTTTCGTGGATTTTGTTGTACGCCTTGCGGTTTACGGGTTCATAATCTTTTCCGTTGAAGAGGATAGGTCGGTAGGAATGGCATTGCTCCATACCGGTGCAGGTAAAGAGATAATGCCCCCTGTTGTCTTCTGCTTTCAGTATCAGTCCGGGCAGTCCGAACAGCTTCCACGGCCCTTCGCTGGAGGAAATCTCCGGACTGTACCAGACAATCCATCTGCGTCCCTTAAACACGCATTCTGCTTTTTGGCAGAGATACGAGAGGATGGTTGCCGTGTCTGTCTGCAGCGTCCACTGTGGACGCTCTTCCGGTTCCTCGCACCGGAGTCTGTTGATGTCTCCGGCAATTTCATCCAGTGTGGTCACTTTGCCTACGGGGTATCTCTTGTAGGTCTGTTCGTTCAGCTTGCTTTTTCTGAACTGTTTGGCGTGTTCAATCATCGTTTCTTGCGAGGCGTTATTGGCAATGTCGGCAGCAAATACCGAGTCGCCCACATACTTTGTGTAACTGTAGAACTTGGAGCATTTCTTGCCGATTTCCAACATCATGGTTTCCTGGAAACGCTCTTCCGACAGTGTGTCCGTACAGCCGTCCACTTCATACTGCACCATGAGTACAGCCTGGTCTATGGTATCTTTTCTGAACGTCTTGCCGGAGCCGATTTTGATGTTGAACTGTGCGCAGGCGGTTGCGGCGGTTATCAACAGCATGGCGGTGAGTAGAATCTGCTTTTTCATACTTTTTCGTTGTTAGAAATTACTGTTTCGAGGACGTGTCATGTGTCCTGTCGTCGCAAATCTATGCAGAATTTGTCTTTCCGGAGTGAGAAAGTTATTACTGAAATGTTACTCAAATGAGAATAACCGCCTCGCGCGTACCTCTGATTGGAGGAAACCCTTACCTTTGTATAGTATAAAAGAAGAACAGACTCTGAGATGGAAAAACGAATCAGAATAGTATGGGCATTGTCACTGATATCCATGCTGCTACTTGTAGCAGGGCAGGGATATTGGTTGTGGAACCAGTATCAGTATAAGAATGAGGAATATGAAGAAGAGATACACCGCCTTGTCATGGATGCCGTGGCAGTGAACGACTCTATCCGGCGTGAACAGCCGAAGAAAGTGTTCAACAAGCCTAATATATCCTTTTTCAACACCAATGTGGACATGCATACGGATAGGGATTCATTGACCAACAAGCTCAAAGAGCGCTATACGCGTACGTTTGTGGTGGGGGCCATGGCAGATAAATCCGTTCTATCCACGGCAATGAAGGATAGTATTGTCTATAAGGACAAGATTGTGATACATGGCGAAGACAAGCTGCTTTTCAACATGAGCTTCAGCGAGGCGATAGTTGCTTATCAGTTGCAGATAGATGTCCCTTTTACGTTGCAGCGCTTCGATTCGGTGCTGGCGACTAAACTGGACGGCATGTCTTTCACTACCGGACTAGTCACGCCGCGCGACAGCCTCTATCAATGGGTGGAAACCGTAGAACGGCTGGGGAGTGATTTGCATCCGGTCATCCGTCTGGTTTATCCTTACAATCCGCTGAAGCGGGAGTTGGTACAAGTGGATGTGCAGGTGATGCCGCATACTCTTTTGCTCCGTATGGGCTGGCAACTTCTGGGCAGCTTGGTATTGATTCTTCTGCTGGCTGTCTGTCTGCTGTTCCAGATAAAGACCATTTTGAAGCAGCACCGTGTGGACGAGTTGCGGAAAAGCTTTGTCAACACCATGATACACGAGTTGAAACGTCCCGTGCAGGCCTTGAAGATGTGCGTCTCTTTTCTCAATGACAAAACAATGCGTACCGACGAGCAGGCCATGGATGAAGTGGTGCGTGATTCTGTTTCCGAGCTGGACAACCTTTCCGCCTACCTCCGGAAGCTGCGCGACATGACCCGTGCTGACGATGAGCAGACACAACTTTCCCTCAGTACTTTCGATTTGAAACCGGTTGTGGAGAAGTTGATACGCCTGCAGCATGCTCCTGAGGGAAAACAAGTGTCTTTCGAGACACATTTCACGGACAACCTGCTGGTTACGGCCGACCCCGTGCACATGGCAAATATCATCAGTAATCTGATGGAAAATGCTGTGAAATATTCGGGAAGCTCCGTCAGTATCCGGGTAGAATGCCGCCTGCATGGCCACGAGCTCACATTGAAAGTTTCCGATGACGGCATTGGTATCCCTGTTTCCGAGCAGGGACGGGTATTCGATAAGTTTTACCGTAGCAGCAACTTGCCTGACCGTTCCTTGCCGGGCATCGGTTTGGGGTTGAGTTATGTCAAGTTGTTGGTTGAGGCTCATAGGGGAACCGTCTTTCTGACCAGTCAGATTGGGAGGGGGACGACGGTGGAAATAACCATTCCACAATAATCTGCACAGATGGATATCGAGAATATAAATAGCAACTCATGAAACCACTGAAAATTCTTTTTGCTGACGATGACCTGAAGTATTCCATGCTTCTGAAACGCTTCCTGGAGAAAGAGGGTTATGAAGTGACCTATGCCGGAAATGGTCTTATCGCCCTCGACCAGTTTCCTCTTGTCAAACCGGACCTTGTCTTGCTTGACATCAATATGCCCGGGCTCAATGGCTTTGAAGTGGCAAAACGAATCCGGGAGGCGGACAAGCATGTCCTCATCTTTTTTCTTTCCGACCGCAGCGACAAGGCTGACCGCCTGCAGGGCTTCAGCCTCCGCGCCAACGACTACCTGGCCAAGCCCTTCTACCCCGAAGAGCTCATTGCCCGCATCCGCGAGCGCTTCGCCCTCCAGCTGGAGGAGACGGTGGAGGAGGAGACCTACCGCTTCGGCAATACCGTGTTCAGCTACAACACCAACGAGCTCCGCACGGCCAGCAGCAAAGTACTCGTCACTTCGCGCCAGGCAGACATCCTCCGCCTGCTGGCCCTGAATGTCAATCAGGCCGTCTCCCGCGACCGCCTGCTCGAAGCCGTGTGGGGAGCGGCTTCCTATGCCAACTCCCTGGCCTTGAACGTGCAGATCACCTACCTGCGCAAGGCCTTGAAGAACGACCCGTCGGTCAGAATTGAGTCGCTTATGAAGAAGGGATACGTGTTGCGGGGATAAAAAAAGGGGGATGCGTCACATCGCGTGGCACATCCCCTCTCAAAACCCTAAATTACCAGTTGTTGTATCTCAAATCAATAGTTGAAATCCGTTGCCTTGACGTAGACGGCATAGTCCTTGATGAGGCCCGGCGCACCCTTTTCGGCACGGGGCAGCATGCGGAAGCCGCTCACGTTGTAGTCCTTGCCCAGGTCGATGACCACCTGATGGGGGAAGGCGGTGTTGTCCACCGTCTGCCAGAAGGTGCTCTCCTGCAGGTCGAATATCTTGTCGGCCGTGCGGTTGCCGCTGCGTGTCTCCTCGCTGTCCGCATAGACAATCTTCCAGTTTTCGCGCGGAACGGCCTTGCCGTTGGCATCCAGCACGTCAAACTCGGCGATGGAGGCGATGTTGTTCCCGTCGTAGTTGGACGTGGCGTTCAGGCAGAAGTAGCGTCCCTGCACGGGGGCGGCAAACTTCACTTCCTGCCAGCCGTTGCCCGGCTTGAAGGTACCCTTGTGGGCGGGCTTCTCGGCGTTGAGTTTCAGGTTTTGTCCGTCCTTGCGGTGCGTCTCGGGAGCCTGTGTGCGGAGCATGTCGAGGATGGGCTTTTCGAGGCCGGCCACTTTCGTTTCGGCGGGGCCTTTCAGGTCGAGGACGATGATTTCGTTCTCACCTTCCTTCAGCCAGCATCCGGGCATGTAGAGCGTCTGTTGGGGACCGATTTCCCAGAAGCGGCCCATGGCGTGTCCGTTTACCCAAACCATGCCCTTGCCCCACGTCTGCATGTCGAGGAAGGTGTCGCCCGTCTTGTCCAGACGGAAGGTGGCGCGGTAGTAGGCGGGGCCGTCTACGGCCTGTCCTTTCTGATAGTTCTTGTCGCTGACAAATTCATAGAAGGGCGGCAGGTTGTATACCGACCAGTCTTTCAGTTCGGTAGCCTTGCCGTCGGTGATGACTTCCACCTTCTTGGTGATGCCCTTGCGGTCGTGGATGGATTTGTCGAAGTTCACGCGGCCCATGGCTTCCACGAGGATGTCCAGGCGGGTGCCCTTCTTCAGGGGCGACTTCAGCAGGAGGGTGAACTCGCCCTGACGGCGGTCGAGGCGTCCCAGCAGCCGGCCGTCGGCGAAGACCTGTGCCCAGTCGTGCATCTCGTCCAGGTGGAGGGTACCTGTGATGTCTTCCTTCAGCGTCGTGCGGTAGAGGATGGTGCCCCATCCCTGGTCGAACTGCTCCATCGGACGGATGTCCTCTGTCTGCTTGGGAGCGGGCAGGTTGTCAAAGAGGAGTGCGACCTGCCAACGGGTGATGGCGGGCACCTCTATGACGGGG
>ERZ779877.3580-NODE-3580-length-9971-cov-1.870714_pt1 | contig 9971 bp, 6 predicted proteins | sample MGYA00511556_ERZ779877 | MGnify/ENA primary metagenome ERZ779877 (study PRJEB29588, sample SAMEA2159338) | human gut metagenome | biome: human gut; feature: human-associated habitat; material: faeces | place: Denmark | collected 2008/2010 ... | reverse complement strand
AAAACATTGATTCGGGTTATAAAAGAGATTGACTTAAAGCAATTTAAAATAGAAGAGAAACAGAAAAGATATGAAAAGCCATTAGTCTCCATCCTATTTCTTTTGCAAATATTCGGTTTTTATATATTGATTCTATATTCTTCCTATTTTGATAGGACGAATAAGGTGAATCGTGTTATCGCAGTGGAAAATATTCCTTATCGAAAGAAAGTAAGGAGCTATTTTTGCGATAAAGTTTTGAAGCCTTTGGTTTTACTGTTATCTGTTTTTCTTTGGGGATTCTTGTTTTTCCTTTGGCTTAGATAATATATACCTGATATTTGTATAAACCGGAATTTATGCTTTGCTTTGTGGCTCATCAGAAAAATAATAGAATATATGATTACTTATTTGATTATTGGAATAACAGTGGTTCTCTCTTTTATCTGTTTTAGTAATAGGGAGTTATTTATGAAATTAGCGTTTATCCCATATCGTACGATCCGGAATCATGAATATTATCGTATCGTGACACATGGATTTATCCATGCGGATATGACACATTTGCTAGTGAATATGTTCACGTTCTGGTCATTTGGTCTCTATATTGAACGAACGTTTCGATATATGGGATTCGGCAAAGGGGCTTATCTGGCTCTTTATTTCGGGGGAATGATCGTGGCTTCGCTTTATGATTTGATAAAACGACGTAATGATCCGTATTATGTCTCTATCGGTGCGTCTGGAGCGGTATCGGCGGTTCTATTTACCTCTATATTCCTTGATCCTTGGGGAAAGATCTTGTTTTTCGCCGTGCTGCCTGTCCCCGGAATCGTATTCGGCTTGCTATATCTGGCCTATTGCCAGTATATGGCGAAACAAACAGGAGATAACATAAATCATAATGCCCATTTCTACGGGGCTATTTATGGATTGATTTTCCCAATGCTGCTGGAGCCTTCGTTATTGCATCTCTTTTTGTCTCAACTTACGTTTAAGGGATGATCCACCCTGAACGGATAATTTAAGGTTATTTTTTGTCCGAAGATTATTTCCGGGTAGGTAAACTTGTCTATCTTTGTCCCCTTATAAGCAAAAGTTAGATGAACAAAGATAATAATTTGGGTAGAGTGTTAGCGTTACTGTCGCTGACGTTGTTGATGAGCTTTGGTTTATATAGCCTTCCGGATACATTGTTCGGGTATAAGATCAAAAAGGTAGATCTTTTATCGGATTTCAAGGTGAAAGAGGAAAAGCTCTCCTTGGATTCTTTGAAACAACAATTGGAACAAGCGGACACCCTTCAAGTAGATTCGGTAGCATTAAGGGATTCTATCATGCGTTCCGCCGGAATAGATTCTGCGGCTTTGGCCCTTCGTGATTCGTTATACAAAGCGGTCTATGCTGTTCAAGGGGCGGATTCGCTGGGGGCTCATATCGAGGACTATTCTCTTGGACATATCGGTTTGCAACGATTTTTCGCCGCCTTAAAAAACAGGCGGGAATTGAATCGTCCGGTACGTGTGGCCTTCCTTGGAGATTCTTTTATCGAAGGAGATATTATGGTGGCCGATTTCCGTTCCGGGATGCAGAAGGAATTTGGGGGGCGGGGTGTTGGTTTTGTACCGGTCACATCCGTAGCGGCACAGTTCCGTCCAACCGTGGAGCAACGTGCCTCCGGATGGACTACTTGGTCTATGCTGACAGATCATGAGCATGGATATACTTTATCCGGGATGATGTTCGAGGCAAACGAGGAGAACGCCTCTATCCATGTGAAGACGACTAAGCGTTATCCGGAGCTCCAGACGTTCTCTTCTTTGAAACTGATTTATGAGCAGAATAAGAATACGGAGATGCGCTTGGTTTGCAACGCTTCCGCCGATACCCTACAAGAGATGCTTCCCGCCACATCGATCGTAACCCAATACGAGTTGGAAGGGATGTTCACCGAAGCGGATTTCACTTTTAAGAATACTCCGGAGTTCCGGGCATTAGGGGTCGCTATGGAGGATCATTCAGGTGTTGTGGTCGATAATTTCTCTCTTCGGGGAAACTCGGGTATGATATTGGAGCGATTGGATGTCTCCCGTTGCCAAGCATTGAATAAGATCCGTCCGTATGACTTGATTGTCTTGCAGTATGGGTTGAATGTCGTGAGCGATAGCGTGATGAATTATGGATGGTATAGTAGCCGGATGGTAAAGGTCATTAACCATATACAACTTTGTTTTCCGGAAGCTGATATATTGATGTTGGGGGTGTCGGACAGAAGCCGTCAAGACGATGGCGAATTCGAGACGATGCCAGCCGTGTTAGCCTTGCTGCATGCGCAAAGGCAAGCTGCTAAAAAGGCAGGGGTTCCTTTCTGGAATGTATTCGGTGCCATGGGAGGAGAGAATAGTATGGTCCGTTTCGTAGAATTAAACTGGGCTAGTAAGGATTATACGCATTTAAGCTTCAGGGGTGGACGGGAGATTGCCGATGCCTTGCTGAAAGCGTTATTATCAGAAAAAGATTTTTATGATGAAGCGGAGAAAGTGGTTAATTAGTCTGGTTGTTTTAGGAGTGATCATGGGCTTCTCTGTTCCGAAACCTAAAGCCGGAATAAACGGGGATGTATCTCTTGATAGTTTGGCGGTTCGGGATACTGTAGCGTTGCCTCCTTTATCTTATTCTATGAAAGTGGGAAAAGATACGTTGATCTTACCGGATTCTAGTAAGGCGTGGAATAATTTTTTCAATGAACTGGATTCGTTGCGTGCAGGGAAAGATACGGCTATCACGATCGTCCAGTTGGGGGATTCGCATATCCAAGCCGGACATTTAAGCGGTCGTGTCATGCGCCTTTTCCAACAGGCGTTCGGGAATGCCGGACGAGGCTGGATCGCTCCTTTTAAGTTGAGCAAGACCAACGAGCCGGATGATTATTTTATCAAATCCGTCGCTAAGGATTGGATTGCCGGACGTTGTATTCAGCATGTCCGGAAAACCCCGATAGGGATCGGTGGGATCGGGATTAAGTCTGTTTCCCCCTCGATTAATTTTGATGTCGTGATAACTCCGAATAATGGTGCCGGATACGAGTTTAATGAGGCGATCTTATATAGAGGGGAGAAGTCGATGCCCATGCTTCCTGCCGGGGCTTTGAAAGACTCGGTCCAAACATTCCGTGCGGATACCGTATGTGTTCCCGGTGTATTAGCCGACACTTTCCGGATCTCCTGCTTGACCGATACTCTACAATTGCAGAGTACGAGACGGAAAGAGGGCACGAATACATTGCGTCCGGCCTCATCCTTTACGAATTTATATTATGGCCTGACACTGAAGAATGGAGGCAGGGGTATCTTATACCATTCCATCGGAGTGAATGGGGCAATGTATGTGAATTATACGGACGAGGCTTATGTACGTCAGTTGGCTTTATTAAAACCGTCCTTATTAATCATCTCTATGGGAACCAACGAGACGTTTGGCAGACGTTTTAATACCGATGAGTTTTCCGGTCAGATAGAGGCTTTCTTGGCGTTAGTCAAGAAGGAGTTACCTAATACGGCAATCTTACTGACGACTCCTCCGGAATGTTATAGGAGAGTCCGGTCGGGTAAACAGCGAACGTATGTGCGTAATGATAATACCGAGCGGGCTGCCCGTGCTATCCGGAATGTAGCGAAGAAAGAAGAGGTCGCTTGCTGGGATTTATTCACTACGACAGGAGGGAAAAACTCGTGCCGCAAATGGCATAGTTCTCGTTTGATGGGACGGGATCGGATTCACTTTACGAAAGAAGGGTATCAAGAACAAGGAACGCTTTTGTTTAGGGCGTTCATGGAATCATATAATAACCGATAAGAATTTTATATGGAATATAATATACTTAGAGATTGGCTTAGTAATCATCAATTCACGTGGGAGAAACTGGGAGATATCCTGACGTATCATCATAATGCCCCGATCTTGTTTAGTAGCGGGTTGTTCTTCTTCTTGTTTATCGGTTTCCTGATGATTTATATGTCGCTAAGGAAACATACGTTGGCTCGTATTATTTATGTGACATTGTTTTCCCTTTATTTCTATTATAAAAGTAGTGGACTTTGGTTCGGGCTGCTGGTATTTACGGCTACTTCCGATTTCTTGATAGCGCAATGTATCTCGCATACGACATCGGTATTAAAACGTAAATTATTCGTTACGCTTAGTCTCTGCATAAACCTAGGTATGCTGGGGTATTTCAAGTATTTCAATTTCCTAGGCGAACTGTTTACTATGGCCGCCGGGGGAGAATGGCTTAAGATGAACATCTTCCTTCCGGTAGGAATCTCTTTCTTTACCTTCCAGAGTATAAGCTATGTGATAGATGTTTATCGGGGACGAATCCAACCTCTCGGCCGTTGGATCGATTATGTTTTCTATGTATCGTTCTTTCCTCAACTGGTTGCCGGGCCAATCGTTCGTGCCCGGGATTTTATCCCTCAAATGTATAAGAATCCTACGGTGACGCGATCTGAGTTTGGTGAGGGATTGTTCCTTATCTTATGTGGTCTTTTCAAGAAAACGGTTATCTCGGATTATATCAGTATGAATTTCGTGGATCGTATTTTTGACGCTCCGTTGCTTTATACGGGTGTGGAGAATTTATTGGGTGTCTATGGGTATGCGCTACAGATTTATTGTGACTTCTCGGGTTATTCGGATATGGCGATCGGTATCGCTCTGTTGTTGGGATTCCGCTTTAATATAAACTTCGACTCTCCCTATCAATCGGCTACGATTACCGAGTTTTGGCGTCGTTGGCATATCTCCCTTTCCTCTTGGTTAAAAGATTATCTGTATATATCCTTAGGGGGGAACCGGAAGGGGAAGATTCGTACCTATATGAATCTGATGATAACGATGTTGCTAGGCGGGTTATGGCATGGGGCTTCCATTAGTTTCATCTTATGGGGAGCCTTACATGGTATAGCTTTGGCTGCGCATAAGTTCATTATGGGGCATTTCAGTAGCTTTAAGGCCTTAGGATGCGAGATGAAACCTTGGCGACGGGTATTAGGTGTCCTGATTACTTTCCATGTGGTTTGTTTCGGATGGATCTTGTTCCGAGCTACCTCGATGAAAGCCGTGGGAGAGATGCTGAGCCAGATCTTCACGAATTTTCATCCGGAGGTGTTCATGCAATTCGTCTCAGGATATAAAGGGGTGTTCGCGTTGATGGTGATCGGTTATGTGCTGCATTTTATGCCTAAACGCTCTGAGGATGTCTTGAGGGAAATCGTGACTCGTTCCCCTTTATTGATACAGGCCGCTATATTGGCGATAGCGATTTTCATTGTTGTTCAGTTTAAGAGCGCGGGAGTGCAGCCGTTTATTTATTTCCAATTTTAAGAGTGACAAACACGTATATCGGCATAGCCTCACGCCAGTATAGGCACAACCCTACACCACTAGTGCCGTAAGGCTACACCGATACTGATTTCATAGGCAAAGTATCTTAGGTTCACTGGCGAAGTATCTTAGGATCGTCGGCCGATGCACCTAAGATATTTTTTTGACATCTTAGAGTGTTCCTATCATTTCCGGAAAAACATGTACATGAGTTTCTAGAAACACTCTGAGGGTTGTGAGCCGACGGGAAGTTTGATGATGATATTCTTCAAATCCGCCCCGGATACATTTTGGAATACGCTTAGCCCAAACTCCGGTATTACCGCAAGTACATGGTCGAATATATCCGCTTGAATTCCTTCATATTCGACCCATACCTTATTGGATGAGAAGCAATAAAGTTCGATGGGAATACCTGTATCAGTCGGTTGTAGATGCCTTACCATGCAGACTAATTCCTTACTTACTTCCGGGAGGCTTCTTAGGTAACGTACGAGATAAGCACGGAAGACTCCCAGATTTGTCTGTCTACGTCCGTTCACCCAAATGGAACTATCGATATGATGTTCTTCATTGTATTCATCTAATTCCTGTTCTTTTCCATCGATGTAATCCGTGATAAGAGAGATCTTACGAAATTTCTCTAGCATTTCCGGGGTACAAAAATGTACGCTGTTCATATCGATATTGATAGAGCGCTTGATACGGCGGCCCGGGGATTCGCTCATACCTCTCCAGTTTTGGAAAGCGTCGCTTACTAAGGCGTAAGGAGGGATGGTCGTGATGGTATTGTCAAAGTTTCTTACTTTCACGGCGTTCAATGTCACCTCGATAACCGTGCCGTCCGCACCATATTTACTCATCGTGATCCAGTCTCCGGCCCGGAGCATATCATTGGCGGATAATTGGATGCCGGCAACGAAACCTAAGATCGTATCCTTAAAGACCAACATCAAGATAGCCGCACCCAATCCGGCCAGTAAAGAAACCGGGGATTTATTGATAAGAATACTGATAATCAATATCACCCCAATAAAGAAAACCGTAACCTGCAAGATCTGTATGAAGCCTTTTAACGGCTTGTTCTTAAAGGAATCTTTTTTATTATAGATCTCGTGGATCAGATTTAAGGAAGCGTTTATAAACCTTAAAGAAACCGCTATGATATAAATCTGACAAAGTTTTTGGAGTACTATTAAAATCTTCGGTGTCTCTTCGGCTGAGAAGGCGAATGGTAACAATATATAAATCAATATGGCCGGGATCATATGCATCATCTTATTGATGATCTTACGATCCACGATTAAATCATCCAGTTGATTTTTCGTCTTCCTCGCTAATCGTTTGAACATACCTAGGAAAATATACCGGCAACTATAATCGATCCCAACGGTGACGGCTATAATAAGTAATAAGATCACTATATTGTCTAGGTAACTGGAATTTTCGCTTATCAACCCCATTTGAACTAATAAATTATATACCCATTCTTGTATCTTGCTCATAAATACGATTTTAAACTTTAAGTAGACAATCCGGAGACGAAGATAGGAAAAATAATCCGAACACGTACTTTAGTCTGAATATTGATATACTTTCAATTCAAATTTAGGAATCATAGCGAAGAAATGGTCGAATATATCCGACTGGATCCGTTCATATTCTTTCCATATTTTATTCCGGGAGAAGAAATAAATCTGGACGGGAACACCATATTCCGTGGATTGAAGTTGGCTGATAATTAAATCCAAATCTTGATTTACGACAGGAAGACTTGTCAGATAACGCTCTACATATACACGGAATACTTGGGAGTTTGTAGGTACTACATCCTTATCCGGTTGGTAATCCGCTAATAAAGGAATTTCCTTGCGGAAGGTATCTAGCATCTCCGGCGTACAGAACTTGATCGTATTCAAATCGAGATAAATGGACTTCATAACCCTGCGTCCTCCAGACTCAACCATCCCGCGCCAGTTTTGGAAAGAACTATTCACTAGATTATAAGGCGGGATTGTCGAGATCGTATTATCGAAGTTCTGAACTTTCACGGTGTTTAGGGTTATTTCTTGAACAATACCGTTCGCATTGGCAGAAGGCATCGTGATCCAGTCGCCGGGGCGCAACATATCATTCGCCGAAAGCTGTATACCTGCCACGAAACCTAATATGCTATCTTTAAAGACCAACATAAGAATAGCTGCCGATGCACCTAATCCGGCGAAAAGGGTAGCCGGGGATTTATTGACGAGAATCGCTATAATGACAATGCCGCCAACGAAGAAAACAAGCACTTGTAATACTTGTATAAAACCTTTCATCGGCCTGTTTTTCATTTTCTCCTGTTGGTTAAACAAATCCAGCATCATTAAGAGAAGACCGTTGAGCGCTAACAGCAGGGAAAATATGATATAGATCGCGCAAATCTTCTGGGAAATGAATAATAATTCCTTTCCTCGGATAAAAGCCATCGGGAGCAAAACATATACTAAAATGCCGGGAATCGTATGTACGAGATAATGTACGACCTTACGTTTAATTAATAACGTATCCCATTTATAATGCGTATGCTTAACGATACTACGTACCCCTCCGACAAAAATAGCTTGGCATAAATAATCTAATCCGATAGCGACCGCCACTAGTAAGATGGCGATGATCGCCTCGTCAAATGTGTTCGCTATTTTCTCGTCTACACCCCATCCGGTGAGGACTTTGTTCATCCAACTACCTAAATTTATCATAATAATCGTTTTTTGATATAACACTACTCTTAAAAATAGGTTCAATCCTACGTTAAATTTGCCCTTTTGTTAAGATTGCTTGTAAATGTAAGCGTATTAATCCAATTGAAAAATGTATCTTTGTGAAATAATATAAACTTAAATGGATTCCATGAGATCTCTGTTGTCAACCTCAGATTTTCTACAGGTACGAGAGCATAAATTAAGTAATGATTTGACGGTATGGTTGAATGAGGACCATAGCCAACCTAAGATATTCGGAGCCGTAGTCGTAAAAGCCGGAGCTAAAGATTCCCCAAACACAGGTATTGCGCATTATTTCGAGCATATGATGTTTAAAGGAACGGATAAGATCGGGACGATCGACTATGAGTCCGAGAAAGTCTTGCTGGACATTATCGCCGAGAAATATGACGCTTTGGCGGATACCGAGGATCCCAAGATGCGTGCCCATTTGCAGCAAATCATTAACGACCTGAGCGTACGTGCCGCTGAGTATGTAATACCGAATGAGTTCGACCGGTTGATCTCTCGTTTCGGTGGTACGAAGTTGAATGCCGGGACTTCTTACGACTATACATTATATTTCAATACATTCTCTCCGCAATATATCTCCCAATGGGCCGAGATCAATAGTGAGCGTTTGGTAAATCCCGTATTTCGTCTTTTCCAGAGTGAGCTGGAGACGGTCTATGAGGAAAAGAACATGTATGGAGATACGATGGCTAGTGTCGCCATCGAGAAATTGACAGAGCGTTATTTCTATCCGCATCCGTATGCTTATCCGATTATCGGAAGTGCGGAGAACTTGAAGAATCCCCGTCTTTCGGAGATGCGCCGGTTCTTCGAGAAATACTATGTCGCTTCCAATATGGGATTGATCTTAAGCGGGGATTTCGATACGGAGGAGGTCTTGCCAATCTTGGAATCTACTTTTTCACGGATACGAAAAGGGAAGCCGCCTCACCGGGATATTGTTACATTACCGCCATTCAAGGGACGGGAGAAGGTGAGCGTACGTATTCCTATGCCTTTCGTGAAAATTATGGCATTGGGATTCCGGGGAGTTCCCGCGAATCATCCGGATCAAGTTGCGCTCAATATCGCCGTATCTTTATTGAATAACTCCAATGGTACGGGATTTTTGGATAAGCTGACGGTAGATCATAAGGTGATGGGTGCGATGGCGGTTAACCAAAGTATGAATGAGGCAGGAATATTAGGCTTGTTGGTATTTCCGAAGTTCTTTTTCCAGACCTATGCGGCAGCCGAGAAATTAGTATGGAAACAAATCAACCGCATTAAGGAGGGGGATTTTAGCGATGGGATGTTTCAAAGCTTGAAATTGGAACAGAAACGCGAATATGCCTCCAAATTGGAAGACATAAACTCAAGGGCCGAGGTGATGATGCGTATTTTCTCTCAAGGGAAAAGCTGGCAGGATTATTTGGATGAGGTTACCCGTATCGATGCCTTGTCGAGAGAAGACGTGATTGAGATCGCCAAGAAATATTTTACGGAGAATTATATGTACGTCACGAAGAAGACCGGACGCTATCCGAAAACGATCTTACCCAAGCCGGATTATTCACCGATTATACCGAAGAACTCCGATGCTTCCTCCGCTTATGTGGAACGTCTGGAAAAGATACCCGTACAAGAATTGAAACCGCATTTTCTCGATTTTGAGAAAGACGCCGAGGTCGTATCCTTGCGTCCGCTTGTCACGTTGTATAAGACTCATAATTCCGTAAATGATATATTCTCGCTGACACTATCTTATGGAGTGGGGCAGTTGGAGCTTCGTGATCTTGATAAATTGTCCGCTTATCTACCTTTCGTAGCGACGGAGTCGATGTCTTT
>ERZ779877.3575-NODE-3575-length-9972-cov-3.708380_pt1 | contig 9972 bp, 10 predicted proteins | sample MGYA00511556_ERZ779877 | MGnify/ENA primary metagenome ERZ779877 (study PRJEB29588, sample SAMEA2159338) | human gut metagenome | biome: human gut; feature: human-associated habitat; material: faeces | place: Denmark | collected 2008/2010 ... | reverse complement strand
TTTTGTCAAAGACGGACAACTCACGATGTTTTAATTTATTTCGAACTCACGTTAAATATTAAACGTACCCAATGTTCCATTGAGTTATTCCGGAAAATAGCTCTACGCCAAGGCTATTGCATCGTCAATCAAGAATTGTATTTCATCAATCCACATTATGAAGTCAAATTCGGACTGAAACCTTGTAAATTGCCATTTATCATCAGTGCAATTCCCTATATACGTAATTTCTTTACAACCTCCTGTTTCTATATATTAGCAGACAGTACTACCATTTCAGGGAAATGACCTATATATTATAGACAATATATTAGACGAGAAAAAGCATGCTTACAAAAACTTACGTTCTAATCTTACTAACTATCCTTTACTTTAAAACATAAAACTGAACCCTTTCTTCCGTGAGGCATTGAACCGTTCAATCTCCAAAGAGAGCGATTTCTTTAGCTGACCAGCCATAAAGTCTAAGAAAGGCTGATTAACTTCTTCTTCCTGCGACTGACGTAAGGCAAGAATGTATTCCTCCCTATTTTCCTTAAATATTTTAGTCGGGAAAAGGTTATAGAAAAACTGGATATAGTTCATTAATAATCGTGCAGTACGTCCATTGCCATCCACCCACGGATGAATCGTAACCAAGTTCAGATGAGCATTGAAACTTAACTCATATTGCTCCCGAATGTCAGATGCGACCTTGATACGTTCCTGTAACAGGTTACATAGTTTGGTAACTTTTCCCGGAACTTTCTGATAACTCATATAAGAACGTCCTCCGATACCAGCCGTAACGCCGCACAAACGGTACTCACCTTTAGATGAATCGAAAGAACCGCCTATCACGTTATGGACACTTCCTGTAGTGCGCATCAAAGCAGCATTCAGTCTCTGTAGGAAAGAGGAAGTTATAGCTGTTTTGCACTTTACTTCTTCTTTTGCCAGTTCGTAGGCATTCTTCAAATCCTCATTCATCAAGTGAAAAACGAGAGGTTTACCGCCGGCTACTACTCCTTCATCAAACAACAGCTGAGTTTCTATCTCTGTCAGCGTAGAGCCCTCAATAGCAGTAGAATGGGCTATAAGAGAATATAGGTAGTACTTTTCATAGTCCACCGCTTCACCTATACCAAACTTCACAAACTGCCGGTACAGTGTTTCTATCTCTTGCCATATATGCTGTTCCATTACTGATTGTTTAATAGAGTTTATTTATATTTCAAAGATATTGTTTTTACTCAATTCTACCAAGAAAGTTACAGATGAAAGAAAAATATAGGAAAAAGAAAAGAGCCAAGCATCTGATTACTCATTCTGCTTAGCTCTTTTCCTGGTACCCAGACCCGGGGTCGAACCGGGATGGATGTTACTCCACTGGTGTTTGAGACCAGCGCGTCTACCGATTCCGCCATCTGGGCAATTATCATCAGGGACATGTTTCCCCTTAATTGCGGTGCAAAGGTAGGCAAATATTTTAAAACAACAAGCATTTGTGATAAAAAAGTGAAAAAAAATTTTATCTAACACTATTTAGAACGCTTTCCAACCTTTGTTCGAAAAATAAAGGTTATCTTAGCATAAACATTAAAAGTTACGCCGATATCATGAATAATAACTACTACTGTATCATCATGGCCGGAGGAATGGGACGCCGCTTCTGGCCTTACAGTCGCAAGGCATTGCCCAAGCAGTTTCTCGATTTTTTTGGCACCGGACAAACCTTACTGCAACAAACCTTCGACAGATACAAGAAAATAGTTCCTCCAAGCAATATCTATATTACAACTTATAAAGACTATAAACAAATCGTTCTCGACATGCTTCCGGAGATAACGGAAAGCCAGCTCATTGTAGAAGAGGAAAGGCGCAACACCGCACCGTCTATCGCTTACGCGTCGCACGTCATCCAGAAGATAAATCCTGATGCGACCATCGTAGTGGCTCCGTCGGATCACCTGATTCTGAAGGCGGACGAGTTTAAGGAGGCTATCCTGAAGGGACTGAAGTTCGCTTCCGAAAACGACAAGCTCGTCACGCTGGGCATCAAGCCCAACCGCCCCGAAACAGGATACGGATACATACAGATTGACGAGGAAAAGAAGGGAGACTTCTATAAGGTGAAGACGTTCATTGAAAAGCCTGCACGTGAATTCGCCGAAATATTCGTGCAAAGCAATGAGTTTTACTGGAACTCGGGTATCTTTGTATGGCATGTAAATACGATTCTGAAGGCTTTCCATGAAATGATGTCGGAAATCTGTCCGCGTGTGGAATGCGATGTGCCCGACTTTACTTCGTGCCCCAATATCTCCATCGATTACAGTATCATGGAAAAGGCCGACAATGTATATGTTCAGTTGTGCGACTTCGGATGGGCCGATCTGGGTACATGGGATGCGCTTTACGATGCTTCACCCAAGGATATGAACCGCAATGTGATTATCAACAGCAATACGTTGCTATACAACTGCAAGAACAGCATCGTACTGGTACCTGAAGGACAGCTTGCCGTCGTGCAGGATCTGGACGGGTATCTGGTTGCGTCACGCGACAATGTCTTGCTTATCTGCAAGAAAGACGACCAGGATTCCATCCGGAAATTCGTGAATGACGTAGAGATGAAGTTCGAAGAGAAATATTCCTGATCCCAGCACCGTACATACCTTTCCGTCAACTTTGCGTTTGCTTGCGGTAATATGGGAAAAAGAGAATAATGAGGACTTAAAAAGTTTTTGTACAAAGATTTTTTGTTTTTGTACAAAAAATAAAAAAACGTCCCGACAAATTTGAAGAAACACGGGCACGAATAAAAAAAACATGCCCACGTTTTGAAACACTTGCGGGCATGTTTTTACAAAATGCTGGAATACAGCGTATGACACTTGTTATTTGCCTATTTTCATTCCTTGCGTATTGAGCTCCCCTATTCCACCCCGATGGAAAGAAGCCATCCGCGCGGTTCCGGTAAAAGTAGCAGAACCTATGCCATTCACATCGGCACGAACCTCTTCACAGTTGAGGTTGATGTTTACCTCACCGACGCCGCTCAGATCGAATTCCGCCTTACGGCAATGCAAGTCCTTCACATTGAACTCACCGACGCCGCGAAAATCCACATCCAGATCTTGTACATCTACCTTGCCGTCGATATTGAAGGAGCCCACTCCGCTGAAGTCAAGTCGCTTCAAGTCGGGAGCAGAAATACGGATGATGGTTCCGTTCTTATCATTTTTCAGCTTCTTGTGATAACTGACCTTCAGCGTGTTTCCCTCTACGCTTGTCGTAATATTTTTCACATGTCCCTCTTCCCCTTCTATGGAACACGAGAAATCGGATGCCTGTGTGAAATAGACAAGTCCCACACTCTTTATCTCAATGGAAGAAAATCCGGATACATTCCGTTTCTCTGTAATCTGTTCTCCCTTACCACCTGCCCAGACACAGGAAGTAAAACCGGTTGCCAAAATCAAGGCACCGATAAATCTTGTAAAAATTGTTTTCATAGTCATATTGTTTTTTAGAGCCACCAAATCGGACCTTGTATAAAGGAAGTATTAAACAAGAAGATAAATCCTACCACCAGTGAAATAAACCATACCAAGGTAAGAATCACTTTTGTAGTAGTCGACATCGGTTTCCATACGTTGAAGCTCTGCAATATGAGCTGCAAGAGCCCGATAATCGGAATACCTACGACAAACAGTCCGCATATCGACAGCCCGATGACCGCAGAAGAGGAAGAGCCTATCAGGCTCCAGTCTACATCAGGCATGGAGTAATACAGCACGGCAGGCACGCTGGCAAGCATTCCTGTAGCCGCCATCAGCAAGGCAAACAATACAACCAGTCCGACAAGCAACACCGGTGTCAGGCAGATAGCCAATAGAACCAGCACAAACTTGATGATGAATCCGGCTATCTTGACAATAGCATTACCCAACTGGTGCAAAAAAGAACGGGGTTTTTCGGAATGTACATAGTCATTTACCTTATCGAATCCCTCGGTTACGGTACGTCCGATATTCTCCATGTTGATAGGTTCGCCGCGCATCTGTAGCTTTTCCGTAGCCGTCTTTGCCAGCGGAATAATGATCCAAGCTATCAGATAAGCCAGAATCAGTCCGTGAACAAAACAGCCAAGCACCAGCGCACCGATACGTATCCACGTCACATCCCAGCCGAAATAAGCCGAAAGTCCGGAAAGCACACCACCCAGTATACGGTCGTCAGGATTACGGAACAGACGGCGAGCAGGTCCATTGCCATAGACATGCTGTTCTGTTTCTTTCTTTTCCTCATCGTCATCCGTATTCAAGTCCTCGGGATTTCCCATACGCGCAATGACCGCCTCCACCTGTTCCACCGTGATGACTTGCAATCCGGTACGGATATATTCATCGAACAGTTCGGCAATACGGGTTTCCATATCGCGTACAATCTCGTCGGCTCCTTCTTCCTTACGGAAATGATAACGGAGATTGTTCAGATAATTATCGAGCAGGTTGTAGGCATCTTCATCAATATGATATACAGTGCCCCCTAAATTAACAGTCAGTGTCTTTTTCATGTGATTTCGAAATTAAAAGTTTAGTTCTTAAATGATTTACCGTATCCGCCAGTTCGTTCCACGCCAGCTGTAGTCCGGCCAGAAATTCTTCCCCCTTCGGTGTCAGACGATAATACTTGCGGGGAGGTCCCTGCGTAGACTCCACCCACTCGTACGACAACAAGTCGTCGTTCTTCAGGCGGGTAAGCAGTGGATAAAGTGTACCTTCCACCACTATCAGCTTCGCCTCTTTCAGATTCAGAATAATATCTGAAGCATACGAAGGCTCACGATGCAGCAACAACAGGATGCAGTATTCAAGCATTCCTTTGCGCATTTGAGATTTTACGTTATCGACATTCATCTTGTTCCTCCTTATTTTGTATAGCACAAATATAGGCATTATATAAATACCTTGTATTGCATAGTACTATTTATTTACAATATTTAACAAAATAGAATCTATCAGACGAAAAACGACAGCCGGAAAACTTTATTTTTGTAGAGGGACAAAATATAAATACTCAAAACTATGTTTATAATAAAGAAAGCAACTACAGCCGACATTCCGCTGATAAACAAACTGTCCTGGAATGTATTTCCCGAAACGTACAAGAATATTCTTACTCACGAACAGATAGAATACATGATGGACTGGATGTATTCCATCGAGAACCTGCACAAGCAGATGGAGGAAGAAGGACACACTTATTATATTGCCTACGAGGAATGTGAGGCGGCAGGATATGTTTCCATCCGTCAGGAGGACAAGGATTTGTTTCACCTCGAAAAGATTTACGTCATTCCCTATTATCAGAAGTGCCATCTGGGCAAGCAACTGTTCCAGCAGGCTATAAAAGGCATCAAGGAACTTCATCCAGCTCCGTGCCGCATGGAACTGAATGTGAACCGCAATAATCCGGCTTTGGGATTTTACGAACACATGGGAATGAAGAAAGTGCGCGAAGGTGATTTCCCGATCGGGAACGGCTATTACATGAACGACTATATTATGGGGCTGGACATTTAAGTTCTATATCGAGGCAGACAGGCAGATGATCGCTATACCCGCCGTGGTATTTCATGCCGTTGTAGGTACGGAAAGGCTTGTCGCCTCCATAGTTTTCATCTTCTTCCAGCAGGAAAGGAAACGTAAGAATGCGGGCTCGGTCGTTAGACGTGGTAAGGTTTCCTTGCTGTTTGAGAAAGGTACCATTCAGAATGAGCTGATCGAGGATACCCCACTCGCCACGGTACCGGTAGGTACCTCCTTGCTTCCCGTTCATCAAATTATACAAGTTAAAGGAATGGATATCCTTTCCAGGTTTTCCGGCACCCAGCGTCTGACAAACAGAACGGCTTTCGGGATAGTCGTTGAAATCGCCTATTATAATAAGGTAAGGTGTATGACGGATTTTCATGACAGAATCTGCCGCATGGCGCAGTATGCGTGCGGTAAACAGACGGTAGGGTTCACTCAGTTTCTCACCTCCCGAGCGCGAGGGCATGTGACAGACAAAGACATCGAGCGTATCACCGGAGAGTACCCTGCCTGCCACATGCAGGATATCGCGGGTGGGCTTACGCTTCAGCTCGTGAGAAGGAATGCGGATATGCTGCTCTGCTATCAGCCGGAAAGAGGAAGGCTGGTACAGAAGTGCCACGTCAATTCCCCGTTCATCGGGCGAATCGGTCATCACGTAGCGGTAGGCTGCATCCCGAAGCGGAGAATATTTTACCAGTCCGTCCAGACAATAAGCATTTTCCACCTCGCAAAGTCCAACCAGATCGGGCACCTGTTCACCGCTGGCAGCCAGTATCACCTTGGCTATCCGGTTCAGCTTTTCGTGATAACGTTTCCAGTTCCAGCCTCGGGTAGCATGAGGAAGGTATTCAGAATCGTGCTTCAGCGTGTCGTGACGACAGTCGAACAGATTCTCCACATTGTATTCCATAACACGAAGGGTTTGCTGTGCCCCGCAGTCAAGCGCTGTGAGGCAGGCAGCAAACCCTAATAATATTTTGCATAAAAGGCTCATTATGCCTTTACTGGAATATGTGCCAGTACATCGAGCAAGTGGCGCCAGAACTTATCGACTGTAGGGATAAGCATGCGTTCGTCGGGTGAATGAACGCCACGCAGCGTAGGACCGAACGAAACCATGTCGAGTGACGGATATTTCTCGAGGAACAAACCGCACTCCAGTCCGGCGTGAATAGCTTTGATCTTCGGCTCTGTAGCAAACAGACGCTTATAGCTTTCTACAGCAATTTGCAGTACTTCAGAATTCGGATTAGGCTTCCATCCCGGATAACCGTCGCCGGTTGTAACCTCCGCACCGCCCAGCAGGAAGGCAGCTGCTACCATCTGCGACATGTCCTTGCGTGAAGAAAGGATGGAACTGCGCTGGCTGGTTACGACTACGATCTTGCCGTCACGCTGCTTGACTGAAGCCAGATTGGAAGAAGTTTCTACCAGTCCCGGAATATCCTGGCTCATGGCATACACACCATTGTGTACGGCATAGAGGGAAAGAAGGAACTTCTTCATAGCCTCCTGCTCCATGACTTCTGCACGAGGACTCTCCGATTCGAGTTCCATAACAAGGTTCGGCTCTGTTACCGCGAACTCATTTTCTACTTCCGACAAGTATACGTTCAAGTCGACACGTACCGACTCCTTATCCTTCATCGGGACAGCACAAACGGCATGTGCCTCGCGAGGAATGGCATTGTGCAGGTTACCTCCATCTATCTCGCACAGACGCAAATCGTATTTCTCCATCAGCTGAACCAGGAAACGGTTCAACAGCTTGTTGGCATTGGCACGGTTCTTATTGATATCATCGCCCGAATGTCCACCCGTAAGACCTTTTACAGCCACACGGAAGAAGAAGTATCCTTCGGGAGCAGCCGTCATCGGACAAGGGAACTGTGCGGTAGTACCTGCTCCACCGGCACATCCGATGAACAATTCGCCTTCATCTTCCGAATCGAGATTAATCAGGATGTCGCCATTCATAAATCCTTCTTTCAAGGCAAAGGCACCTGTTAAACCAGTTTCTTCGTCGACGGTAAACAGACACTGTATCGGTCCGTGCTCGATATCCTCTGAAGCCAGTACGGCAAGCTGGGTAGCAATACCAATTCCGTTGTCGGCTCCCAGTGTAGTACCCTTCGCTCTCAACCATTCTCCGTCGACATAAGTTTGTATTGGGTCGGTTTCGAAATTATGTTCTGTATCTTTATTCTTCTCGCATACCATATCCATGTGCGACTGAAGGACAACTGTCTTCAAGTTTTCCTTGCCAGCAGAAGCCGGTTTCTCAATCAAGACATTGCCAGCTTCGTCTGTCTTGGCAGCAAGACCATGTTTTTTGGCAAACTCAAGCAGATATGCTCTGATTTTTTCTTCCTTCTTCGAAGGACGCGGTACCTGACATACTTCCTCAAAATAATGGAAGACAACAGCAGGTTGCAAATCTTTTTTTTCCATACAATGTTTATTTATTTGTTTTATCATCCGTAAAAATAAGTTAAAAACACATATTAACGGGGCAAGTAACCTCTTTTTTCCCCACCGAAAAGAGCAAATCGGTGACAAAAGATTTATATTTGCACCACAAAATTAATAGAAATGCTCAAGACTATCCTTATAACAATGTTAATAGTTGCTATCTGCATAGCACTATTATCGGTAAAGATACTCTTTAAGAAGAACGGACGTTTCCCTAACACGCACGTTAGTGGAAGTAAAGCTATGAGAAAAAGAGGTATCGGATGTGTGCAGTCGCAGGACAGGGAAGCACAGCAAGTGAACCCGCACGCCATAGCAGAACGCAGGCATCCGGAAGCGGAAACCGAAAAAACAATTAATAACTAAGATACTAAAAACATTATGAAAAGTATGAAGCATATCCTTAACGGATTAATCGCACTGGCTCTGGTGCTGATGTTTACACAATGTACTGACAACAAGGCAAATGACAAAAGTACCTCAACTCCGGCTGTAGTGGGTGGTCCGGTCAACATGAAGATAGCTTACGTGGAAATCGATTCTCTGCTGACTAAATATCGTTACTGGAATGACCTGAACGAAATGATGATTCAGAAGGAAGAAAACATTCGTACTACACTGAACGAAAAGGCTAAGGAACTGGATCAGGAAATGAGAGAATTCCAGCGCAAACTGGAAAACAATGGTTTCGCCAGCCGCGAACGTGCTGAACAGGAAAATTTGCGTATCAGCCAGAAACAGCGTGACTTGCAGCAGTTGCAGGAAAAGCTGACCAGCGAATTGCAGGCAGAAAACCAAAAAATCAGCTTGCAGTTGCGTGATTCTATCAACTCTTTCCTGAAAACTTACAATAAAGACAAGGGTTACAGTCTGATCATCAGCAACACTGGTTTCGACAACTTGCTGTATGCTGACCCTGCATTCAATATTACTCAGGAAATCGTAGACGGACTGAATGCCCGCTATAACCCTGCATCAAGCAAGAAATAATTTTAAACCCTTGTATTAATTCAAGCCCTGCCGTATGAACAGAAACGGCAGGGCTTTTTTTATAAACTGAGCTGTGATGCCAGCCAGACTGAAACTCTTCCCCGAAGTCATGAATGATGCAAATTTCCGGCTTACGCTCCGTGTAATGTCATCGTTTCATCTACATTATCATACCTATAAACTTCAGAATAAAAGTCTTATCTTCGAAAAATAACAAATCGATATTTTTTTGCTCGTTTCTGTTTTCCTACCCCCTCAGTGGTATCCTGTAGTTCTAAAAATTTCCCTTTTTTATCTATCAGAATAAGATAAGGTATTTCTTTCCATTCTAATCCATGGGGAGCAATGGTACTCCCCGGATCAGCAGCTTTACGCTGGTAGTATTCGTATAATGCTTGCAAAATCATCGGCGTACCTCCTCACTGTTAATGGATGGAACGATCAAGACTCCTTGTTTCATTATAGCCCTGAAGAACATTGGCTTTGGATCTTTTTCGTTTGTGAAATCCATATCATATAGCATATATCCTAAATCGCGGTCTTCGGGGATTCCGTTTCCTTTTACCGGATTTTCGATGTATGTGAAATCTGCGGAGAACTCACGGCAACCTAAATAGGGTTGATTGAAACATTGCCCCTTTTTAGCTCTACGTTCGAACATAGCATTATATTTGCCTGGATTTTCGTCAGAGAACTTTGATGCCACTTTCAACTTATTTTCTTTTGCTCTATTTCTTATAGGTATAAATTCCAACTCTGCAAAAATTCTATAGCAAACATTTTTTAGTAGCAAACTGGATTTTTGTTGCCGATTATCTTCGATGAATAACCCGGATGAACGGGGACTCATTAAACTTCCAACCTCATTTCTTTTCATGGAAAACCATCTGATTGGATTTAAGACTTCTATTCGGGTAACATTCCA
>ERZ779877.3573-NODE-3573-length-9974-cov-5.175522_pt1 | contig 9974 bp, 10 predicted proteins | sample MGYA00511556_ERZ779877 | MGnify/ENA primary metagenome ERZ779877 (study PRJEB29588, sample SAMEA2159338) | human gut metagenome | biome: human gut; feature: human-associated habitat; material: faeces | place: Denmark | collected 2008/2010 ... | reverse complement strand
ATCGGGACACCTCGTAGTTGAAATCCACATGGCCCGGCGTGTCGATGAGGTTCAGTTCATAGTCCTCCCCGTCCTGGGCATGGTAGGTCAGCCGGACGGCCCGGGCCTTGATGGTGATGCCCCGCTCCCGCTCCAGGTCCATGGAGTCCAGCATCTGCTCGGCGCGGATGCGCTGGTCGATGGCGTGGCACTGCTCCAGCAGCCGGTCGGCCGCGGTGAAGCAGAGCGCGTCGACCAGCTCCCGGTCTGCGCGCACATGGTGCAGCAGGCAGACCTCGCGGAGCTGCGCGATCTCAAAATAAATGACCGTGCGCGAGCAGAAGATCTCGATGGCTGCGCCCGCGCCGTCTTCGGGCGGGAGGATGCGGAGGGTATCCTCCGGGATCAGAACGTAGCGATTCATAAGCTGCCTCACTTCAGATAAATTCTCGCGCCGCCCGTGTAGGGCTGCACCGTGCCCACGCGCTGCGCACTGGGGACCGCATCCTTGAGCGCGGCGAACAGTGCGTCCGCGTCGGCCGGGTCACAGGCAATGAGCAGACCGCCCGCGGTCTGCGGGTCGTAGAGCATATCCTGCACGGCCAGCTCCACGCTGCCGGCGTCGACCATGGGCTCGGCAAAGGTGCGGTTGCGGTACATACCGGCGGGCAGGATACCCATGCGGGCAAAGTCCAGCGCCTCGGGGATGAGGTCGATGGCCGCCGTGTCGATTCTTAGCTGCACGTCGCTGCCGGCCGCCATCTCGGACGCGTGGCCGAGGAAGGAGAAGCCCGTCACGTCCGTGCAGGCGTGAACGCGGAAGGGCACCATGGCGTCGCGCGCGGATTTGTTGAGCGTCGTCATGAGCCGCTGGGCAAGCTGTTTGCCGTCCTCGGACAGAAGCTCCGCCTTCTGCGCCGTGGTGAGGATGCCGATGCCGAGGGGCTTGGTGAGGAACAGCACGTCGCCGGGCTTCGCGCCGGAGTTCGTGAGGATCCTGTCGGGATGGATGAAGCCGGTCACGGCCAGGCCGTATTTCGGCTCGTCGTCATAGATCGAGTGGCCACCGGTGATGAGCGCCCCGGCCTCATAGACCTTGTCGTAGCCGCCGCGCAGGATCTCATGGACGGTCTGCTTCGGCATGGACTCCGGCACGGCCATGATATTGAGGCAGAGCTTTGGCTCGCCGCCCATGGCGTAGACGTCGGAAAGGGCGTTCGTCGCGGCGATCTGGCCGAAGACATAGGGATCGTCGGCGATGGGCGGGAAGAAATCGACGGTCTGCACGAGTGCAAGCTCGTCCGAGACCTTGTAAACGGACGCGTCGTCGCTCTTGTCGAAGCCGACGAGCAGATTGGGGTCGCTGTGCACGCGGATATCGCCCAGCAGCTGCGCAAGGATCCCCGCGCCGACCTTCGCGCCGCAGCCGGCGCACTTGGCAAGCTTTGTCAGCTTGATCTCATCTTTCATTCTATATTATACCTCCCATGCATTTTGACCCGTGACATTCGAAAGAACGCCCGTATATTCGAGGATCGCCTGCAGCACGCCGCCGCCGATGGCGATGGCCTTGTCCGAGGCGGTATAGCAGTAGGAAAGCTCGCCGCGCGGGTCGACATCGCCGGATTTCATGCCCTTATAGACCGGCGTCCCGTCGGCCAGCATCCCGCGGATGACGCCCGCGATCGTGCAGGCCATCGGCTTGCCGTTCACCTCGCCGACCACATCGCCCGCCTGCACGCGTGCGCCGATATCGGCGAGCTGATGGAAGATCCCGTCGTCCGGCGCGCGCAGCACGCGCTCGCCGGTGAAGCCGCCGATGAGGCCGGGGATATTCGTGTTCGGGATAGGCTCGCCCGTGCGGATGACGCGGCCGAGGGTATGGCCGCGCATGGTCTCGATGACCGCGTGGCAGTCCTTCCCCGCGCAGAAGCCGGGGCCGACGCCGATGACGAGCGGCGCGTCGGTGATCGCGGTGCCGAGATTCTTTTTTGCGAGGATCGCGTCGACCACCACGTCCGGCCGCAGCCACGCGCGGCAGACGGCCCTGGGGTCGGCGAGCACGGGGATCTGTCCGGCTGAGAGGATGCGGCGGACGTCATCTTCCGTCTCCGCCCGCTCCGCCGTCACGTCCTCGACCTGATAGCTTCCATATAAGATCGCCTGCGAAAAGCAGACCGTGCGGCGGATAGCCGTCGGCTGCGGCAGGTCGGTCATGGCCACGCGCAGGTGCGACCGGAACAGCCGCAGGGCGATGCCCGTGGCAAGATCGCCCGCACCCCGGATCAGGACAAGCATTCGATCCACTCCTTCTGTAATGCCGCCGCGCAGACCGGGCAGCAAAGTCCCGCCGCCAGCCGTCGGGCAAGCTCCCTGCCCTGCGGCAGATCAGCCTGATTGACGAGCACACGGGTATGCAGGTGCTCATGCTCCAAAAACCGCGCCCAGAGCGCCGGCGTCACGACCGTATCCTCCGGCACGCCGAGCGCCTGCGCGGCAAGCGGCGCGCGGTGGACTGTCTCGTACATCGGCCGTCCGAAGCCGGACGCGCCGACGACCAGAATGGTCTGGTTCGCCTCCGGCGGGATGACAGGCTCGTGGGCCGCATGCGCCTTCAACGGCAGCCGCTTGGCCCCGTCGGCCTCGACGATCACGTAGTCCGCCAGCCGGGCCAGCGTCCCGACCGGCAGCTCCGGCGGGCCGAATTTCCCGTTTTCCGACCACGCGCCCACACAGATGCAGGGGCTTTTCTCCAGCGCCGCGGCGATCTCCGCCTGCGCCGGCGAGACGAGGCAGGGCATGGTCTTTTCGGGGTAGATATGCGTCGTGGTGCAGACGATGACGCGGGCCTTCCCAGAAAGCTCATGCGCGAGCCGCTCCATGAGCGTGGTCTTTCCGCCGCCGCCGATGATGGCCGTCACACCGGGTCTTATCTGCAGCGCTTCCGACAAGTTCACGGCGCATACCTCCCTTCTGTTTCCTTTCTTAAAGATAACACCCGCGCGGTTCTTCGTCAAGAATATCGGAAGAATGTTGACAATCCCGAACCGAACATGGTAAAATTCAGACATGGAAAATAACTTTCGGCCTGTCCTGACGATTCGGATCTTCGGCGAGGACAAATGCTTCGGCCCCGGCGTAGCCGTGCTGCTGCGCAGAGTTCGCGAGCTGCACTCGCTGCGCGCGGCGGCCATGTCGATCGGCATGGCCTATTCGAAAGCCTGGACCATCCTCAAAAACGCCCAGCTGTCGCTGGGCTTCAAGCTGCTCGATTCCACAACCGGCGGAAAACACGGAGGAGGTGCGACTTTGACGCCGGAGGGCGAAAAACTGCTTGATGCTTACGACAGCTACTGCACCCGGCTCCGCGCCTATGCGCAGGAGCTGTTCGACGAGACCTTTGATGAAATTCTTCCGTAAAGTGTCCTTCTCTGCGCGCCTCCGGCAAAAAACTTTCGTTTTTTCCGCCGGGGGTGTTGTCTTGCGCAGAGCTGCGTTGTATAATGGAGACTAGATAATTGCGGGATTTCCGCAAAATGGAGGTAACACACCATGTTTACAAAACTGATCAGCGCCCTCAAGACGACCCGCCGCACCATCGTCTTCACCGAAGGCCCCGACGCCCGCATCCTCGAAGCGGCCGACCGCCTGATCAAGGACGATCTGATGGACGTCATCCTCATCGGCAATGTCGACGAGGTCAAGGCTGCCGCAGCCAAGGGCGGCTTCGACATCGTCAAGGCCGAGATCATCGACCCGGCCACCTACGCCGGCATGGATGAGATGGTCGCAAAGATGGTCGAGCTGCGCAAGGGCAAGATGTCTGAGGAAGACTGCCGCGCCGCGCTGGCCAAGGGCAACTATTTCGGCACCATGCTCGTCAAGATGGGCAAGGCCGACGCGCTGCTCGGCGGCGCGACCTACTCCACCGCCGATACCGTCCGTCCGGCTCTGCAGCTGGTCAAGACGAAGAAGGGCGCGCACCTCGTCTCCTCCTCCTTCATCCTCTTCCGCAAGGACAAGGACGGCAACGACGAGAAGTACTGCATGGGCGACTGCGCCATCAACATCGACTATCAGGACGCCGTTGACAAGGCGACCGGCGCCGTGACCTTCACCGCAGCCCAGAAGCTGGCGGAAGTGGCCGTCGAGTCCGCCCGCACGGCAGAGTTCTTCGGCATCGACCCGAAGGTCGCGCTGCTGTCCTTCTCCACCAAGGGCTCCGGCAAGGGCGGCACCGTCCAGCTCAGCCACGACGCCACCATCGAAGCGCAGAAGCTCGCGCCCGAGATGGCCATCGACGGCGAAATGCAGTTTGACGCGGCGGTCTCCCCGGTCGTCGGTCAGCTGAAGTTCCCGGGCAGCAAGGTCGCGGGCTACGCCAACACCTTCATCTTCCCGTGCATCGAAGCCGGCAACATCGGCTACAAGATCGCCCAGCGGCTCGGCGGCTTTGAGGCCTACGGCCCCATCCTGCAGGGTCTGAACGCGCCCATCAACGACCTCTCCCGCGGCTGCAACGCCGACGAGGTCTACAAGATGGCCATCATCACCGCCGCGCTCGCCTGAGTACATAGTTTCAACGAAAATCCCTGTCCCGGCGGACGGGGATATTTTTTCCGAAAGGAGAGATCCCATGAGCCGATTTGCCGTTTTGCTGTATCCGAGCGCGTCTTTGCAGGAGATCACCTGCCTCACGGCGGCTCTTTCCGTCTGGTATGGCGAGAGCATCGATTATATTGCCGGAGAGGACAAAGAGTACCGAAGCGAGGAAGGGCTGCGTCTGCTGCCGACGAAAACGGCGGCGGAGGCCGATCCCGCAGGCTATGACTGCGTGATCCTACCCGGCACGATCGATCCGCTCCCGGCGCTGCATGACGAGGCGCTGGTCGCCTTTCTGCGCCGGGGCATCGGAACGAACACCGTGTTTGCCGCGATCTCTTCGGCGCCGCTGCTGCTTTGCAGGGCGGGGCTGCTGAAAGGGAAAAAGTTTACGGCGGGTTTCTTCATGCAGATAGTCGATGTGTTTCCGTTTGTGGAAAAAGAAAACTTTGTCCATCAAGGCGTGGTCACGGACGGGAACGTCATCACCGGCATCGGTATGTTTTACCGGGCGTTTGCCGAGACTGTCTTGCGGCGTTTCGGGTTTGACCCAGGAAAAAACTTTATGCGCCGAACCGGAGAATTTTACGGAGGACTACCTCACGTTTTACTGGACGGAGGACGAGTACCGCGAGTTTCTGGAAGAGTGGAAAGAGTACGAGAAATAAGCGTGCCGTTCATACAAAATAAGAGCAGCCGCGGCAGATCACTCTGCCGCGGCTTAGCCTGTCGAAAAAGCCAGCTTCCGCCGGACTTTCTTTTCGGGAAGTCCGGCGCTTTTCGTATGCGGGAATTTATTTGGTTTCGCTGTATTTTTTGAGCTTTTCGCGGTCGATCTCCACGCCGAGACCCGGCCCGTCGGGGACGAGCAGGCAGCCGTCGTCGTACTGGAACGGCTTGGTGATGATATCGTCCATGTACCAGCGGGCGGCGACCTTCGTCTGCTCCGGGCAGCCCTCCACATGTGTGATCGGGAAGACGGAGGCAAGGTCGATGTTCGCGCCGCAGCAGGCCATGTGCAGGTTCGCCGCCGTGCCGACGCCGAACTCGCCCGAGCCGTTCACGTTGCAGCGGATGCCGGCGCACTCGGCGATCTTCGCAACGGTGCGCGCCGGGTACAGACCGCCGGCCTTGGTGACGTAAATGGAGATGTAGTCCGCCGCGTGCTTCGCCACGATGTCGAGCGCGTCGGTCGGCGTCCAGCAGCTCTCATCGGCGCACACGGGCACCTCGAGCATGCGCGTCACCTCGCGCAGCTGATCAAAACCCTCGACCGGCTGCTCCAGATACTGCAGATCGAAGCGGTCCATGCGCTTGCCCCACTTGATCGCGTCCTTGGCGGTGGGGTAGCCCTGGTTGGCGTCCACGAGGATGTTGATGTGCGGCCCGACGGCCTTGCGGAGCTTTTCCATCAGCTCCATGTCGCGCACGGGATCGAGACCGCCCTTCATCTTGATGGTCTTGATGCCCTCGCCGCAGGCGGCGACGGCCTCGTCCACGGCGGCTTCAATGTCGAGCACGACGCCGAGACTGTGCGCGATGGGAATGGCCTTGCGGTGCTGGCCGCCGAGCAGCTTGTAAACGGGCTTGTCGAGCGCCTTGCCCATGATGTCGTAGAGCGCGATGTCGACGGCGGCCTTGGCGTAAACAAAGCCGCGGATGGCCTTGTCCATCCTGTGATGGATGAGGTCAATATCAAAGGGATCCATGCCCGCGATGGCGGGGAAGAGGTTGTCGCGGATGACGACCTCGGTCGTCTCGTACGACTCGCCGTAGTAGCGGCCGAAATCGCCGCCCCACTCCGGCATGGTGGTGGCTTCGCCGTAGCCGACGATGCCGTCGTCGGTCTTGACTTCCAGAATGACCCAGCCCTGCCCGACGTCGGCGGTGCTGCTCGCCCACGTGTGGCGGCGGCGCGTGGGGATGCTCACCTTATAAATTTTATACGATTCGATTTTCATAGCGTGTCGTTCCTTTCCGCGGTTCAGCCGCGCGTGACGTAATCAAGGACCTGCTCGATCGTTTTGCCGTCCAGCCCCATCTTCTCAAGATTCACGCCCTCGGCGTGGTAATCCCGGCCCATCATGGCCTCGGACAGGGTGACGTGCGCATCCGTGATCGGCGTGGGGACGCCGGCCAGACGGCCCAGCTCCGCGATCGGGAGAAGGCCGGAGCCGATATCCTCGTGCATGTACCGATGGTCGAGCGAGGGGGGCGCTTTGATGAACTTGTTGGCTTCGCTCTCCTGGCAGGCCTTGTAGGGATCGTTGGCCTCCGCCGCCTCCTTCGTGGTGGATCCGGCGTTGTAGAGCACGGTGCAGAAATTGTCGAGCGCGAGCCCGTACGCCTTCGCAACGGCCAAGCGCTCCTCGTCCACCATGCGGATGACCTTGCCGATGGCCGGAGTCACGCCGTCATAGTAGAAGCGGAAGTCGCCGCCGGTATGCTCGATCCATCCGGCGTTGAGCACGACGCCCGGCGGATGGAACATGGCGTTGATGTTGCAGAGCGAGGACTCCAGTACATCGCGGCCTGCGACGACATACGGATACGCCTTGCGGATGACCTCCAGCACGGCTTCGGTATCCTTCGCCGGGAACACGCCGACGGTGACAGGCTTATCGCTGCTGCTCACATGCACGCTCGTTTCGCTCGTTTTGCGGGCGATATAGCTGAGCGTGTTCGCCTCGGCGATGCGGCCCCGGCCCAGAATGTGCGCCGCGCGCAGCGCGCCGCCGGTGTGACCGGGATTCATATAGAGCACGGTGTCGCCGCGCAGATACGGCTTCATGGCGTTGAGATAGCGCTCGTGACCGGTGCCGGGAACGTTCATCACGACGAGATCGGCGCCGGAAACGGCCTCCTCCATCGAGTTTGACACATGGGCGACGCGGCAGCTGCCCTCGCCCCAGACGCCGGTGTAGGAGATCACGTTATCGTTGTTGCGCAGCGTTTCCACGCGCGCGGCGGAGAAGGTGAACAGGCACACTTCGTACCCCCGCAGCGTGAGGTCGGCCGCGGCATAGCCGCCGTGTCCGCCGCCCAGAACGGCGATTTTCATGGATGCGTCCTCCTCTTTGGTTGTTATCCGTCTGCGCGGATGGTGGCGAGCTGCTGGTACGGATGGCGCGTACCGGTGATCATCCGGTGGCCGTCCGCCGTGACAAGGACCTCGTTTTCGAGCTGGTAGCCGCACTCACCGTCGATCACATGGATCGGCTCGACGCAGAGGACCATGTTCTCGCGCAGCGTCGTGTCCTTGTAGGTGTTGATGTACGGCTCCTCGTGCAGCGTGAGGCCGAGACCGTGGCCGATGAACGCGACGGGCTTGAAGCCCCATTCGGTGAACTGCCTGGCAAAGTTATCGTAGATCGTCTTGGTACTCACGCCCGGCTTGATCTGGGCGATGGCGTCGTCATGCGCCTTGACGAGCTTGCTCCAGGTCTCCGCCTGGTGCTCGGTCGGCGTGCCGACGACCGCCGTGCGGCAGCAGTCGCAGTAGTAGTTGTCCTTCGTGCCCATCACGTCCACGCGGACGATGTCGCCCTTTTCGAGCACCTTGTCGGTGGGCTCGCCGTTGAGCAGGCAGCTGCGCACGCCGGAGCCGACCATCGGCATGGACATCTTGTCGCCCTTGGCGATCTCGGCAAAGCCGTTGGAGATGAAGCGGTAAATGTCCTTTTCGGTCATGCCGGCGCGGGCGCTGGCGAAGGCGCCGTAAATGACCTCTTCGATGTTGGAGCCGAAGGAGATGATGCGGTCAAGCTCAAACTGCATCTTGATGAAGCGCATCTCTTCGTACGCGGCGTCGGCGTTGACGATCTCGGCGTGCGGCAGCTCCCTGTGCATGAGATCCATATCGATGGCGGAGAGATAGGAGAGCTCTATGCCGATGCGCTTCGTCTCCATGCCGAACTCCTTGAGCTTGTCGATGGCGATCATCATCGGGTTCTGGGTGAACTCGTTGTAGCTGATGATGCTCTTCGGATCCATCCAGCTCTGGGCGCGCATGATGGGCTCTTCAATGTTCACAACGATGACGACAGGGTCGTGCTTCTCGGTGATGATGTGGATGACCTTGCGGCTGCGGACCGTGACCTGCGTGGGGATGTAAGCGCCGGTGACGTAGGTGATGTTCTCCGGTGTCATGGTGACCATGGCGTCCAGATGGTACTTTTTCAGCATTTCGCGCTGAAGATCGGTGATCTCTTTCATGGTGGTTCCTCCGTTTTCTGTTTTTAAAAAAATTGGTAGGATGACTTACTGTATAAAAACCGGCCGCACAGGGCGGTCAGGTTTCCGGATGGGTCAGTTCGATACTCGAACGGGTCGTGGCAAGGTGGGCGATGTACGCCTGCTTGACCTGATTGACGTCGAGCGAGCCGAAGGCGTTGGCGATCTGGTTGTGCTCCCAGAGCGACTGTTCCACATAATTCGTGTGGGTGAACAGCACCCGGCGCTCGTCGTAGATCGTGCCGGTCAGCGTGATGCAGATATTCAAAAGAATGTCATTGTTGGCGGCGCGGCGGATGATGTTGTGGAATTCGAGGTCGTGGCGGAGCATGTCCTCGTTCGTCATGTCCGTTTTGCGCACGGCGGCGATACACGCTTTCATCTCGTCCCGGAGACGGAGGTAATCCTCCTCGGGGATAAGATCGATCGCCTTGAGATCCAGCGCTTCGCGCACGGTGAGGATGTTCAGTATCTCGTCCTTGTGGATCATCAGCCAGAGGGAACTGCCGTCGTCGGGCTGCGTATCTTCCTTCCGAAGGAAAATGCCGCTGCCGTGGCGGATCTCCACAACGTCCATCGCCTCGAGCACCTTCAGCGCCTCGCGCAGGGAGTTGCGGCTGATGCCGAGCTGCTCGGCCAGCTCGCGCTCCGGCGGGAGCTTGTTGCCCACGGAGAAGCCTTTTTTTGATATATAGGCCAGGAGGCTGCGGACGTTTTTATTTTCTTTGAAAGCAAACGGCGCGCCCGAATAATACATGGCAGATCCCTCCTGCGGTTGATCGCTGCTCATTATATATCAACCGAGCCAAAAAGAAAATACCGGGGCCGATGGATTCGCAAATTGGCCCTACCTCTTGATTCGGAGTATACACCAATACGAAAAAGAATCAAGACAAAACGGAGGATGAAACGGAAAAACGTGAAACTGTACAAAATGGTTGAACCAATTTTAACGCGCTCGCCGAAAAAAGCGCACCGGACTTTCCCGACAGAAAGCCCGGCGCGCTTTTGGCCTTTACCAAAACGGCAAAAGAGGGTATAATTATTTGACCAGACCTTCGAGCAGCAGCTTTACGCCGATGCCGACCAGGATGATGCCGCCGGCGATCTCCGCCGTTTTCGGGCGGATGCCGGGGATGCGGCTCGCGGCCATGGCGCCG
>ERZ779877.3570-NODE-3570-length-9979-cov-2.809653_pt1 | contig 9979 bp, 7 predicted proteins | sample MGYA00511556_ERZ779877 | MGnify/ENA primary metagenome ERZ779877 (study PRJEB29588, sample SAMEA2159338) | human gut metagenome | biome: human gut; feature: human-associated habitat; material: faeces | place: Denmark | collected 2008/2010 ... | reverse complement strand
AAATGTTCCGTACTGTTTGCTCAATAAAAATTCCTCCTTGCAAAAAAAATAAGAGTGCCGATTTCTCGACACTCATGTGTACTTGTTTTGTTATTGGATCAGTAAATGCGCATGCGGAAAACCGTAAATCCATTCCGTGCGGTAGCCTTCGGGAACGAGTTCGGGTTCGACCCGGATCAGATCATAAGGAACGAAGTCCTCGGGTGTTTTCACTTTGGAAAGCAGCCTGCGGTTCTCCTCATACAAAAGGCAGGAGAAGAGAAAATACCGGCAGGACTTGATTTCGTATCGGGAGTCGTCGGGATGATCGATTTCGGAGAGGAGCATCGCAAGGATGTGATCGTTTACTACATTCTTTGATACCTTTTCAAGGCATTTCAGATAGATCTCCTGTGCTTCTTTCCGATAGATCGCCTTCTCATCTTCATCGCACTTGCTTGCCGCAGTTTGCAAAGCTGTGATCCGTGAGAAGGCTTCCGTCACCGCTTTGATGATGTTCTGCTTCTTGTGCGTATCGTTGACATCGCAGTCGCCGTTGTCAAGCGAAAAGAGTTCCGACAGCGAAATCGTTTTCACGCTCTTTGCTTTGCCGCGGTAAGCGTTCACCGCATCATAGACAAACGACATCGGACAGTTGAGTCGTGCCTTGTTTTCTCCCGTTCCTCCGTCGTTGCCTCCCGTCATAGAGAGAAAGAACTCCGGCAGATGCCCGCCGTTTGACTCTTTATATTTCCGGCGATACTCACCGAGTTTCCGTAATACCTTGCCCGTGTCCACCGCATACATCCGTTTTGCCTTGTCGATCTCCATGCCGGAGAGGACGGCGAGCTTGCAGATGTCATAGTAAAGCGACAGTGGCTCATAGTCGGTTTTGCCCGTGAACAGCAGATCCCAGAACAGACAATTGAGAAACTGAGAAAGATTGACGATCTCGCCGATCTTGTTTTCGGCAATGTCGTAATCGAGTTTTGCCAGTCCCGACGGCGTACCCATGTATTCCGCCTTGCCAGCAGGCTCCACCATGCATACCGGAACTTTCAGCGGTTGATAGCATTGCGCGGAACCACGCACAAGCCACTCCTCATCGGTGACAAGCAGTGTGTCCGAATCAAAGTCCGAGCCGTTCAGACGGTGCAAGAGATTGCTGTCGATGGAATTGACGCAAACGATATTCGGCGTCAGATTGAAGTAAGCCGTGATCTCCACATTGCCCATGTTTCGCGCGAGGTACAGATTTCCCATCGTGATATGCGGACTGCGCGAACAAAGCACAATCTGATCAAGCGGAAAAGCGGTCGTGAAGATTTCCTCCGCACCGAAGGTGACCGACTCATCGCCCTCCTGCCACCAACCGATCAACGCATACAGGAATTCGCAGGGGTTGCCGAACATCGTCATATATCCGCCGCCGACGGGAATTCTGCCGTCCTTCAGCTGATCTTTGAAATGCGACACCGTCTCACGGCGGAAGGATTTATAAAAATCCGTGTTTTCAAAATACGGCGTGCGGCAGGTCATGTCGAGTACCGTCTCCATACGGTAAGTTTCAAGATCGGGAATCTCGTCTTCCTGCATTTTTGCCACCGCTTCCGGCGTGTGAATGTGGTAACGCAGAAAGGCGGAATCCGCCAACATATTGTCAAGGTAATCAAAGGAATCCGCCAGCATCTTTTCTTCTATGCCCGCATAGGAAAGTCCGAGCGTGTTTATCAGCTGATAATTGGTGTACGCCATGCTCCCGTTCATCAGCGGCGCGGGCTTGTCCGTCTTGACAACGCCGAACACCGATTCGTCCTTGCCTTCGTATGCGGCATCGAGCCACCGTTTGAATCCCTTCTTATAGGAGGTCTTCGGCAGCATGAATTTGAGATATTTCAGGCTGCTCTCGGTGATAACCAGCTTGATGTCATTCACATCCCGCGCGGTGGTATAGCCTGCAAGCTGACTGACGCTGGCAATGCCGTTGTCCGCAAACCATTCCTGCAACCGCGTATTGAATGCGCAGGTCTTGAAAAAGCGGTTGCGCAACAGCACCATGCCGTAGTCGGCATACCCGTTTTCTTCAAACACGCTGATGTCAAGCATAGCCTGCCCGTCCCAAATCTTATTTCTGACCGTCACTTTCTTTTCGGTCGCCGTGAGGTCATGGTCGGCAGCCTCTTCCACACTGACCGCATCTGTTTCAAAGGTGCTGACGGCATCCGGCATGATGAGAATCGCCTTTTTCGGCAACCGGATGATACCTTCTACACTGCTCATCGTCAGGGAAAGGTACGCCTGCCACGATGCCTGATCGGTCACATCATCCGCCGACAGCCCGCACGCGCTCCACTTCATCATGTCTGCATAAAGCGGTTCGGCAATGAACATGCAACGCCCGTCACGGCTTGCTCCGGCACTGCGTTTATAGCGCACATAATGCACACCATCGATGTCGAAGCCCTCGGTATAGAGCTTCTCGCGTATCGCCTTGCAGGTGACGGCAGAAGGAATCGCCGCTTTGCTTCTGCGATATGCCATTGTCTCACTGTCGTACACAAAATATTTGCCGAGCAGTTCCTCCGGAATCGGATTCTGTACCGCCGCATATTGCGTGTCCTTAGAATACGGCACCTCAATGGCGATCAACTCACTGTCACGCACGCACACATGGTCGGTCATCTCATCGTCCGTTACCGTGCATCCGTACCGCACAAACCTGCGCCCGTACTGCTCAAATTGTTTGATGGCGTATGCAAAGGAGACATTGACCACGGCGCGGCAAAACTGCTTGTCCTCCAGATACGGAAACGGTAGCTCCGTCTTGTGCCGTTTGAAGATTTCTTTCATTTTCAGCGTGTCAAGGCTCTCGTCCAGTACACCGCGGAAAGCGTTTGGATAGAGTTTTCCGTTCTTGCACGTCGTGATGTCGTGTTTCAGGATGTCACTTCCGTCAATCGCAATAATCCGCGTCATCTCCGGCGCTTTCTTTGCACCTTTTTTCACCGTAGCACCTCCTTTTCCTTGTTCTTTTTTCCGCATTGACTTTGCAGCTTTTTTCGTGAATCATGGTTACACCTCCGTTCCATCGGTTGATTCCTACCATATATCCGAACGGACGGCGTATCACAAAACAGCGCAAAATGCACGCTATATCAGCGTTTTCGGGCATTTTTGCACAAATCGCAAAACGGGAAACTGTAAATTTCAACATCAAAAATGCGCTTATATGCAGACTTTTCGCTTATAAGAGAGGCTTCGCACCGGCTCTGTGCGAAGCCTTGAAAATCACTTTTCCTCCGCTGGGGCTTTTTCTTTGACTACAGCGAGGGAGATATTGGGGGATGAAGCCGCTTATACGTCTAACCGCTGACGGATGTCATTTAGCCACTTGAAAACATACTGCCATAACAAAATTCAGCAGAAACGGTTGTTCAGAAGTCTTTCAAATCTTCCGCATGAAGTGCATATTCACCTCGGTCGATTTACATTTGTTTTACCAGTATAGATATCAATAAGCTCATCAATATCGTCTCTTATAATGCGGTTAAACTTTGTCATCTTGTCCCCTCACGTTATTCACGATAGCGACCATTATAGCTTTGAAGTTTTGACATAGCCATCTTCGCATATTTTTATAATTTTGCAATAAACTTGTTTAAATTATCCTCAAAGAAGCATAGTTGCATTTTTTGTATTTTATCAAAGCTATCATAGGACAAAAGTTCTTTTATTTTGGTTAGTAACTTTTCAAGAGCTTCTTTATCATGCTCAAGAAAATCTCGTATGTTACCCGGTTCATAAACAGTTAAAAGAGCATCTCTTAAATCCTGAATATTCTCAGCCGTGCAGTGCTTCAGCATTTCGGTTAGCTTTTCAGGGTCAAGTCTAGACATAAAGGATCCATCTCTAAGGATTCTGCCTCTATTGTCACGAACATTGCTGTGAAACACAGATATACTTGAGGGTTGATAATCAAAATTAAATATAGCAACATCTTTTGCCATTAATGAAGCAATCATATCTTCTTTCAATTCCTTGAATTCTTCTAAGACTTCTGACCCTGCATCAGTAGCTGGCATTGTTGTAAAAATATAATCTGCATTTATTTCGTTTCCTTTGTCATACAGGTTTTTAATCAAAAGTTCTTTTGCTCGTTTAATATCGCATCCTACAGTATGATTCGCACAAATCAAATGAGCAGCTATACGTCCGTACTCGTAGAATGAGATGTCCGACTCGTCTTCTAATCTTTTTGTTATTGATTCTATGACCTTCCTAACATCGTTTTCAGAACAAATCCACCAACTGCAAAGTATACTTAAGTCTTTATCTCCAAAGGACTTTTTTCTATCATACAAGCGTAGTTTTTCTAACGCTTCTTTTGCGTCACCAATTTTATTGGCATCGAGTGTTTGCCACAAAACATAATCATAGCAAAAACGAAACAAAGGATACTTTTCAGACGAAAGCTCAATCGAAAAATCACGACCGCCTTCCCAATGTTTATTTGTTCCGGTTTTGATTTTTTGAGAAAACAGAATTATACTATAAAGAATCGTTTTGATAAAATCAAGATCTTTTTTCGGATCGGGTTTTGTATATTCAAAAATGTCGTTAGCTTTTTGACATGCAAATATAAAAGTACGTAAATTTGTAATTTTATTAGCTTGAAGCAATGATACTAATTCGTTTGTTGTTGAATCAACAAAGAACGAATCAAAATATGCTTGATTGAATTCAGTCATTATATGCTTGATTGCAACCAAATAATCTCCATCAAATATTATAGTATCACTAACGGTCTTTTCCTTTGTTGCTAAATATCTTTTTGTTATTTCTGTGTATTTTCTACCTTTGTGGTCATTTAATCGATCTAATATTTCAGCAGCTTCCTGCTTTTCTGGTGTTTCCTCACTTATCGGTTCATACTGTATCAACTCATCTTCATTGGCAACAAGCAATACTTTAACCCCGTCTTGCTCAACGAGATTGTTAACATATCCGAGAATCTCTAATATATCGATACTGGATCTTTCAAGATCCTCGATAATAATCAGTTTTCCAGATAAATCAATTGATTCATAAAGTTTTTGCATGTCTTCTTCAGAACTCGACAAATCGATTCCAAAAAAGCTTGTAACACCTTTGAGCACCGTTTTAGCTGCTAACATCCCTACGGTGGTTGTTTCGCTTTTTTTGTTCAAAAACTTCATTTTATACTCAAGATAAATTGCTTTGCTTACGTCAAATAGGCTATTAAGTCCGTAAAGAGACACAACAATACATGCGTGTTCTTTAAGGCTACATATCAATTCATTTTGGATATAGTAGCTTTTGCCTGCTCCCCAAGGCGCTGTAAGCATGATTGCGCTACGTGTTTTATCGTGCTCGATATAGTGTCTTATAAACTTAGTGAGTTCGGTGTTTGTCATTGGTTAACTTTGCTCCTTCCGCCAACACATCTTTAATTAAAATTAGGCAGATGTTTTGATTTGTGCTTTTAACTGCTCCGTTTATCCTTTTTCATGTGTTATACGCTGCATACATCTCTGCGATTGCTCTTGGATTGTTATATCAGAAATAGAGATTTTATCAAGATTGATTTTTTCTTCTTTTACTGCTTTCTTTGCCATAATGATTTCTCCTGTTATTGTATCAAGCGTGTTCGCATGCTTCTTTCAGCCTATCAATTGCCATTTCGGGACTCATGGTGTGGTACATAAGATAGACCACATTCATTGTTTTTGCCGGGGCTTGTTTATAGATCTCGCGACTGCTCTCACCGGTATAGAAGTGCCAGTAGCGATAGATATAGCCCATCCAATACAGCGCTTCTTTATCGTAAATCTCGCCGCATTTGACAAGCTGATCGGCAAGCTCATCCCCCATACGCGAAAGGATATACGCTTTGCCTGCCCATTGAATATGATGAAACTCTTTATCCATATCAGCAGCAACAGCCGAAGTCATATACGCCTTGACGAATGCTTCACTTGCGTATCCCTGTTCAGCTGCAAGCTCAAACAGTTGCCCTTGCGTATCGCACAGAGCCATTTGTAAGGAATTCAACATATCATTCGCCTCTCAGAATCTCGTCGAAAAATTTGCCTTCCCGACGGTACTTTACTTCGATTTCTTCCGCCAGAGCCACGCCTTCTTTTCTTCTTTCTGCACTCATATCCTTGAGCAGTGCGAGCTCTAACGGTGAAAGCGGTTCTTCTTTCAGTATTTTGATCTGTCTGCACGCTTTTTCGGAAATCGCAACATACTGTTTGCCGAGATCAAGTGCGGATAGGCAGTGTATCAACGCCACGTCGGTGAGCGTTTTATTAAAAAAGCGGAAAAGCTCGGTATACATACGGTCGTTTGCAATGTAACCGATAATCACATCATAACCGTCAGCCATATGCGCATATTTCTCATAAACAGCGGTTCCTTTGGCACTTTCCATCTCCTTGCGATGATAGGCAATCAGCATTGCCCAGTCCATACCGATATCGACAGTCAGCACTTTCAGTCCTGTCAAATCAAGCTCGACTGCATAGAACTTGGGTTTGTCCTCATTACAGATCAGCGTCAGCGGTTGAAGCGTGCTGGTTCCCATATAGAAACCGCGACCGAAATCACATTCCTCTCGACTGATCGGTGCAACATCCCCGGTAATTCCTTTTTTTGATCCGTGATAGAGGATCAGCCTGTTATCTGTATCGGCGTATGCCTTGGTGTCAACAATGAGTTTTGCGACATCAATCGAACGTTCTTTGCAAAAATTATATAATTGCGTCTGCGCCATACGATTCGGGAGTGTTTTTCCGTTTTCCCAACGATTGATGGAAAGCGGCGTTGTGCCAAGGGAAGACGCAAACTGCTCCTGATTCATATTTGCCGCAGTACGGATTGCTTTGATCAAATCTTTCATGCTATACCGCCTATCATTTGTAATCAAGTTTAATTATATACTATGATAGGCGATTTGTCAAGAGCGCAAGTGCCGTTTTGTGTGTAAATGTGCTTTTTTCTTTGCCTACTGCGGCGCAAAATAAGGGTTTTTGCAGTTCTATCGGAACAATGTTCGGAACAATATGCGGAACTATACCGCCGTATTTTTTGGATATTGTTCCGATAGAAAAAGGGCAGGCTTTTTTGCCTGTCCCTCGGGTACAACATCTGATAAAAAGGTATAAATACGAATTTTCGACGCATACTATATTGACAAACGAACGAAAAAATGCTATACTATTCGTCGAAAAGGTGTAAATACGAATTTTCGACGTATGAGGAGGTTTGCCATGATTGAAAGAAAGCAATATTTGGATCAACTGATATCCAAGAAAGAGAATGGGATGATCAAGGTCATCACCGGCATCAGGAGATGCGGCAAATCTTATTTGCTGTTTGAAATTTATCATCAATACCTGAATTTTATCGGTGTTGACGATGAGCATATCATCGAGCTTGCGCTTGATGATGACGAAAATATCCGATACAGAAACCCCATAGAGCTTGGCGAATACATTCGCTCGCTTCTCGTGGATAAGGACAAAATGTATTATATTTTTCTTGACGAGATACAAAAAGTCAAAACCATCAAAAATCCTTATCTTGACGACAGTGACGATACCGTCGGATTTGTTGATGTGCTGCTCGGGCTCATGAAAAAGAAAAACGCCGATGTGTATGTCACCGGCTCAAATTCAAGAATGCTGTCCTCCGATATTCTCACCGAGTTCCGCGGCAGGGGTGACGAGGTTCGCGTGTACCCGCTGACTTTTGCGGAGTTTTACGCTTCGTTTGAGGGCGACAAGCACGACGCCTGGCAGGAATATTACACCTACGGTGGTATGCCTTATGTGAGCCGCCTGAAGGATCACAGAAGCAAGGCACAGTATCTGACCGATTTATTTGAAAACATCTATCTGAAGGATATTTTGGAGCGTCACAATATTCAGGATAAAAATGTTCTTGACAATCTTCTTGATGTCATTTCTTCCGCTGTCGGCTCTCTGACCAATCCGAGCAGAATCGCCGATACTTTTGCAAGTATCAATCAGGTGAAAATCAGCCCCGAAACCATTGCCCGTTATCTTGATTATTTTGCGGATGCTTTTATGATCAGCCACGCCAAGCGCTACGACATCAAGGGACGTAAATATATCGGTTCGCCTCAAAAATACTATTACTCCGACATCGGACTTCGCAACGCAAGACTCAACTTCCGGCAGACCGAGGAAAACCACATCATGGAGAATATTATCTACAACGAGCTGATTGTCCGTGGATTCACTGTGAATGTCGGCGTTGTCGAATACAATTACAAGGATGCCGATGGCAAGAGCAAAAAGACCAATTTAGAGGTTGACTTCATTGCAAGCGACGGGAACAAAAGGTTCTACATTCAGTCGGCACTGACGGTTGGCGAAGAAGAAAAACGGCTGCAGGAGGTTCGTCCTTACAGCCGGATTTCCGATTCATTTACCAAGGTCGTGATCGTAAAGGATAATATTATCCCGTGGCGCGACGAAAACGGAATCCTTTATATCGGCATTGAGAAGTTCCTGCTTGACCCGATAGCCGTTTCGTGATGTGCCGACGGAATTTGAAAATCGTTTTCTTTGCCTACTGCACCTCAGCCTTTGCGTTGTGAAATGAGTTGACTTTCAAGCGGTTTTATGCTATACTGAAGGCAGAAAAAAGCAGTTTGCGCAGTCACCTGCGGGCTTCACGATATGACGGAAATCTATGCGGATTTCGTTGCTGACCACACCTTTGACCACTTACGGCTTCGGACTACCCGGATTTTATGCCGCGAAGAGCACTCGAAAGCAGTCAATCCGGACGCAAAAGCCCCGAAAAGCCCGTAAAATCACGTAAAAAATCAGGTTTTTAGCGTTTGGGAGCAAGTTCAAGCAGGTTCAACTCCTGTCATCCCGACCAAAAATCAGCCGAAAGTGAGGTTTTCGCCCCACTTTCGGCTGATTTTCTGCTTATGATCGGTATAGTTATTCTATTTGATATACTCGGCAAGACCATAGTCTTTGAGATATTTATAGAATGGCTCCATGTAGCGTGCTTTATTTTCTTCAAAATCTTTCCATGCCACTGATATGAGTCTATATGCTTCGGAAACGGACTTGTCGCACTCTTCAATATTACCAAGTTTTTTATAACAAGCAGCAATACATTGATGGAAAACCCAATGAAAAGTCTGCATACCGTCCCAAAGGTATTGATCTGCGGGATTATCATGGCAATCTGTCAAAAGAAATGTTGTGAGAACGCGAAGCCCCTTTTTATAGCACTTCAGCGCTTCCGGTATATAATCATCGGGAGTATAATTACGGAGCTTAACATCAGAATGTTGATTCATGAAAAACCATGCATCGCCTTCCTCCATACAAGCTATATATAAACCCTGCAAATGATGGCACCTTGAAAAGCATGCTCCATTCAGTTTGTCTTTTCCGGATAGTCTGAATGCAAATGCTTCGTCCCGAAGATTATACTCACGAGGAAGTGTTTTTAACACTTTTTTTGCTTCTTGGTATTCACCTTTTTTGAGATATGCTGCAGCTTGACTGTCTTTTACATTGCACACTTTAATAAAATCGGTGCTTTCTGTAATGATTTTCTGCGATAGCTCTATCATTTCATCTAAATGAGAGATATCTTCTTTATCACGCAAAGTGTATTCATATCCATCCAAGAGAGCTACAAGTAAATCTTCATTTTCGGGATATTCTTGTAAAGCATCTTTTATAATTTTAATGTATTTTGCAGTATCATCAAAGAAATATTTCATGGCATCATCAATAATCTTTTGGATCTTTACTTTCATCTCACGAACATCGTAATCAAACAGAATATCCATAGAAACCTCAAAATATCCTGCGATAATCGGTATTATTTCCACATCGGGATATGTTAGACCGCTCTCCCATTTGCTTACTGCTTGTGGGGAAACGGAAAGTACAGAAGCAAGCGATTCTTGAGTAATGCC
>ERZ779877.3568-NODE-3568-length-9988-cov-2.316722_pt1 | contig 9988 bp, 7 predicted proteins | sample MGYA00511556_ERZ779877 | MGnify/ENA primary metagenome ERZ779877 (study PRJEB29588, sample SAMEA2159338) | human gut metagenome | biome: human gut; feature: human-associated habitat; material: faeces | place: Denmark | collected 2008/2010 ... | reverse complement strand
TTTTTAAATTTTTTTAATTTTTTTGACACTTAACTCAATTTCACATCTACAGGACCTGCCACTGGCAATTCTCCTATTTGCAATATTTTTTCAAAGTGCTACAATATGTAACCGAAAAAATATTACATCAAAGAAGGTATATGATATGTTCCAATATTATCTGATTCATTATTTTAACTTTAAGAATGCCGGAGGCTTCATGCTTGTCTCCCTGCTCTGCCTGATCGCAGTGCTTGCGATCGTTATTCTGGCAGCAAAGCTTAAGAAACACTATAAACTTAATACACAGGATCTGACGCCAAAACAGATCCGGAAACTGAACCATATCCACAAAGTAAAAGAAATCTCGCTTATTGAAAGCTTTTATGAGATGGTATTTTCCAGTACTTCGGTACTGTTGTTCCTGTCTCTTTATTATATTATCGATGAGCGGATCCCACAGGCTGCCTTTTACTGGCAGAAATACCAGAACATTATCTTACTTTTATTTCTGGTATTTTCTGTATTTATGACAAACTGGTTCGATATCCTGTTCGTTCCGTTAACTGCAATTCCGACCAGACAAAAGGCGTCCGTGCGGCTGATCTCTGCCTTTTATATTATTCTGATCTTATTATATATCAAGTTCATCTACCATGATTCGAACTATGATTCACTGATCATGTATTTTATCACACTGGCAGTCGGCCGTTTCCTGTACTTTGATTCTACACTGGAAGATATCAAAGAAACACTGCAAGGTGTCGCAAGAAATCTGCCGCTTCTGGTACTGATGGGAAGTTATTCCGCCATCGTATGCTGGTATGGATTCCACTGTGGATTCCTGTTGACTTCCAACGGTGTGATCCTTAGTACGCTACTGGCGCATCTTTTTATGGATGTATCGATTTTTGTGCTGGATAAGACGCAGTTGGTGAAATTATTTATTTAACCTACTTTTTCATTTTTTTCAATATAAGCAGGTTACAAATTATAACGCACATTATTTCCATAATTACAATACTTCCTGCAATCGCTCCTACCGGATAATGAAAGGTAAAATAAGAAAGCTGTTTTCTCATATAAACGTTGATTCCTTTTAGTATGATTGATCCAACTGACGCTACAAGGCCTGCGACAAGCAGTACATAATAGCTGCCTTCCAGCAATAACAGCTTTCTTTCCTGCCGGCGTGTCATTCCAATCTTTCTCATAATCTCCAGCTCTTTTTTCCTGCCCACAATTCCCGTAAACATAATATTAAAATAATTAACCAGTCCGACACACAATAATATTACACTGATACTTCCGAACATAATTCTGTTTCCATGGATGTAGTCTGCATTTTTCTGCATAAGATCTGATCTTGCAATGTAGAAAATGCCTGCTTCTCCTTCGCCGTCCGGGCTTGTCTGTGTATTGCTTTTCCGCCGCTGGTTTTCTGCCGAAAGAATCTTCTGGATTTCATGCATAATCTTTTTTTCTTTCTTTTTCTCTACGTTTAATTCCATGCAAAATGTCTTTCTCTTCGTAGATAAACGGTTAAATCCTTTTTCACTGACCAGATAATAGATATCTCCTTCTGCACCATGCCAGGCCTGGTGGATCTCCGGGAAGCCATCTGCCTGATTATCCAGATAGCCGCTTAACGTATATTCTGTAGACAGCGTTTCTGCCTTTATTTTCTCATCTTCCTTATCCCTTTCTTTGTCCGTCATGGAATTCCACCGGATGCATGCTTCTTTGTTCTTTAACGGAGATAAACATACCGTTTCTCCCACTGCTTTTTCTGCCTGTTTTTCCTGCTTTTCACCACAAGCCGCATCCTCGTTCTTATCAGCAATTTCATTTAACCACTGATCCCAGTGCTCCAGCTCCCATTCTTCTCTTTTTCCATTTTTTTCCAAAATCTGCTGCCAGATCTCTTCCGTCTGCTCTGCAGCGCTGACAATCTGAACGGTATCAGCATCCAGGCCTTTGATCATCTTTGCCCCGGAAGCATAATCAATACTGATTTCTTCCGCATATTCTACATTGTTTCCCAGATAAGTATCCTCTTCCAGCGGGCGTATTCCATCTCTGGATATGACGGAAAGCACGTATGCTCCTTCGGTTATGTAGGATTCCTTCTTCTTCACACCGTCAAGATTCCATAATTGTTTCCGCACTTTTTTTGATATCGGTGAAAACTCATCGTAGTCATTGTCATATAATAATTCGAAATTATTTCCTTCTGATCTCAGTGGATCTTGATCCGGCGACTGTGTCTGATATTCTGTCCCGCTTCCATCTTTTTGTGCAGACTCACTGAATTCCCCTGCGATCAGGAAATCCGGTCTCTGATTAATGATATTCGCATAATCACTTCCATCTGTGATCACCATGACAATCAGGAACATTTCTATTCCGAGGAACAATGAACTAACTGTAATGACAAATCCCTGCCTGTATCTTGTGACGTTCTTCCATGCCATAAAGCACAGTTCCTGTGTTTCGCTTCTTTTTTTCTTGTTTAAGACTGCTCCTTTATCTGCATGACCTGCTTTTCCATGCTGTTGTTTCTTGCTTCCCTTCTGCTCCGTGTAATGCATTCCCTCTATACAGGTTCTGTTTACAGTCTGCCAGATCACCTGTTCCGATGCACCCAAGATTACCAACAACGTGAAGACTACCGCTAACAACAAGATTTCCACCCGAAAGATCTGCAGTTCTTCTGCGCCTCCATATCCATTCAGATACTGTCTGCCCAATAGTTGCGGTATCAGATATCGCAATAACACAACCGACAAACCTATACCTGCAATACCTCCCGGCACTATCGTCCGCATGATCTGCCGGATATAGATCTTACGGAGCTGCTTTTTCGTTGTACCGATCGTATGGAGCAGCGCCATCTGACGGATATCGCCTGCCATGGAGATCTGCATCACATTGTAGACAAGCAAAAACATTCCACAGATAATCACAACTGCCTCCACTGCTGCCATCCCGTAACTTCCTGTCACCTCTTTTACAGCCCAGTTCTTCGCTGTATCTGTCGCAATGATCTGTTGGGAATTGTCTTTCATCGGTACATCTTCATATAATTTTTCTTCTGTATCTTTCCATTCCATGTCATTCGACGGACAGATCAGAATATCCGAACCATCTTTAATATCATAACCCCAGTCCTTCAGTTTCTTTTCTGACACATATCCGATTGCTTTGCTTCTTCCATTATCTTCTGTATAAGCACTGTACCAGCCTGATAATTTGAACTCTTCTTTTTCTGTCTGAAAAAAGCTGATCGATATATCAAGTGCTATCTTCATCCCTCTTTTCGGATTATCAATTCCAAGCTTTTTTAATGTCTTTACCGGAAGCATGATTTCCTGCTGCTTTTTGGGATAGGTTCCATGGACACCGGTATAGGCGGGCTTCATCATCTTTTCCCATGCAGTCTGATCCAGCACTTGTATGGAACAGATAGATTCTTTCTTTCCGGATTCTGTGGCTTCACCCATTTTCATTCTTCTTCCGGTTTCTCTTACATATCCTAAGGAACGTGCTTTTTCATATTGCTGCTTTGTTCCCTCTTCTATGTAAGTGGATGCCGTTGTTCCATCCATCCGAATATTTTTCGTATATTCTGCATTTATTTTTCCGTAAGCCGTTCCAAAGACAAATGTCAGTGTAAGAATACATAAAACGACTGCTCCCATAAGAATCCGGTTTCTGCTTTTATTACATTTTCTGATAGCTTCCGAAAGCAGCCGGATCACGTTCGTATTATTGTTCGGTGTAAATCCATTCATTTCATTACACCTCCGCATTGTATAATTTCCCGTCTTCTACGCGCAGGATACGGTCTGCCATCTGTGCGATCGCTTCCTGATGGGTCACAACAATCACCGTCTGGTGGAATCTTGCTGCACAAGTCTTCAACAATGAAATTACTTCCATACTTGTGACAGAGTCCAGATTTCCTGTTGGCTCGTCACACAAAAGTACTGCCGGCTTTACCATTAACGCCCTTGCAATTGCCACTCGTTGTTGTTGTCCGCCGGACAGTTCTTCCGGGAGATTCTCTAACTTTTCTCCAATCTTTAACGTTCTGACAATATCTTCCAGCAATTTTTCATCAATCTCTGCACCGTCCAGTCTGAGCGGAAGTACGATATTCTCATATACATTGATAACAGGGATCAGATTATACTGTTGAAATACGAATCCGATATTCCTTCTCCTGAATATCGTGCGTTCATCTTCCGTCATATCTTTCAGACTGTTGCCGCGTATCCAGACGCCACCTGCAGTGGGTTCATCCAGGCCGCCCAGGATCTGAAGTAATGTCGTCTTCCCGCTTCCTGATGTACCGATGATTGCCAGGAATTCCCTTTCTTCTACGGACAGACTCACTCCGTCCAGCGCATGGACTTCGTAATTATCTGTCACATAATATTTCTTTAATCCTGCTGCTTTTATCATTTCCATAAGATTTTTTCTCCTTGCTTATAATTGTGTCCGTTTCGTATCGGAACCTTCACTTGTCTCATACAGCATACAGGACAAATCTAACAAACTTCTAACAGACTGGAAGATTTATCTCGATCATCAGACCTTTTTCCGAATATCTGTTTTTTGCAATCATAAATCCGCCATGAAGGCCGATAATTTTTCTCGCCAGATAAAGTCCGATTCCATAACCTTTCTGTGTGGTCACGTTCTTTCCTCTGTAGAATCTCTGGAAAATCTTATGCTCTTCTCCCTTTTCAATTCCAAGCCCATTATCTTTTACAGTAATCTTTGCATGCATTTCATTCTTCTGGATTCTCATTTCTATGATTCCGCCAGGCCGGCTGTATTTCACGGCATTATCCAGAACATTATCGATTGCTTCCCCAATCCAGTTGGCATCATGCGGACAGTTGACTTCTTGCGGCAGCTCTATCCTAAATGCAATCTGTTTTTCTTCTGCCCGCTTTTGAATTCTTCCAAGACAGTTTCTCACGGTCTTTAACAGATCTGTCTCTTCTTTTCGTACCTGAATCATGTTCTGCTCAAGTCTGGACATCTTCACGAATCCCTCTGTCAGGAATTCCAGTTGTTGTTCTCCGGATCTCATTGCATTTAGATAGTTATCCACATTTTCATCCGTCTTTGTCCCGGTTTTACTCCATTCTTCCTCTAATAATTCCTGATATGTCCGGATATTAGCAAGGGGTGTCCGCATCTGGTGTGCAATCTCCGAGATCAGCTTCTGGATCTCATCTTTACTTTTTTCCGCCGCTTCTGTCCGACCGTTTAGCATCTCCTGGATCCTTACCAATCTGGATTCCAGTCTTGCATACAACGTCTCTTCTCCCGTTTTTATTTCCCGGATTCCATCCCGAAGCTATCCCGAGACCATCCCTAAGGAATGGCGAAGGAAAAGCTGGGGAAATGGAAAGGCAAGACCGATGCTATCGCAGATCGACAATCTCTGCTCCGGGACACATCCGCTTGTTGAAGCGGAAGGTGGCGTCGCTTTGGTTCTTGGCCTGGAAGCGGGAGAGCGTGATGGTGGTCCATCGCCCACCCTGTAGATACTGCACCTTGCTGGGCACGTAGTTGCTGCCCACCGTGACGACGATGGTCTTCATGGCGCGTGCGCGGTTGGTGGCTTTCAACGTCACCACATAGCCCCGGCCTGCCCGCTTCATGCTCAGGTTGTAGCCCGACTTATAGACGGAGAGAAACTGATAGGGATTCATCTGCGCCTGCTGTGCCTCGGTGGGGGTGCTGATGTTGACTTCGCCCGTCGATTTCAGATAGCTCCACTGGGTGCGTCCGTCGTACCACACCTTGCCTTGGGCGGTGGAGGCGTAGAATTTGCGACCCTTGATGGCGATGGTGCCCGAGAAGGATCGGCCCTTGCCTGCGCTGAGGCTAAACTGTGCCGAGCATCCGCCAGGGCGCCCGACGACCGCCGCCACCTTGTCCAGCACCTTTCGCGCCTGGGCGGCGGACTGGGCGTGGACGGCTACCGCCACGACTAATAAAAACAAAGTGATAAGTTTTCTCATTGTTTTATTATTTTATAGTTATACTATCCCTTGATGCAAGACAGGATCCTACTCAGCGAGTTTTCGTCGCCGATGAGCACCTCGCGCGGCTTGGCACCCCTGGCCTCGCCGACGATGCCCGCCTTCTGTAGCTTGTCCATCAAGCGTCCCGCGCGGTTGTAGCCGACGCCAAACTCACGTTGTATCTTGCTCGTGGATCCCTGCTGGTTGATGACCACATAGCGTGCCACCTCCTCAAAGAGCGGGTCGAGGTTGTCGGTGTCGAATCCGCCCCCGATGCCCGGCGCATCCTCGGCAGCCGGCTCGGGGATGAGCAGCGGCGTGACGGGGCCAGGCTGGTCGGCGATGAAGCGGCACACCTTGACCACCTCGGGCGTATCGACAAAGGCACACTGCACGCGGACGGGCTCGCCACCATTGAGGTAGAGCATGTCGCCGCGACCCACCAGCTGCTGGGCTCCCGACCGGTCGAGGATGATGCGTGAGTCCATCATGGATCCGACGCGGAAGGCGATGCGGCCCGGGAAGTTGGCCTTGATATTGCCCGTGATGATACTCGTCGTCGGGCGCTGGGTGGCGATGATCATGTGGATGCCCACGGCACGCGCCAGCTGGGCGATGCGGGTGATGGGGATCTCTATCTCCTTGCCCGCCGTGAGCATGAGGTCGCCAAACTCGTCGATCACGACCACGATATAGGGCATGTACTCATGGCCCTCCTCGGGATTGAGGTGGTGGTTGAGAAACTTCCTGTTGTACTCCTTGATGTTGCGCGCACCAGCAGCCTTGAGCCTGTCGTAGCGCTCGTCCATGAGCACACAGAGGCCCTTGAGCGTATTGACCACCTTCTGTACGTCGGTGATGATGGGCTCCTCCTCGTTTTCCTCCACGGCCGCCATGAATCGGTTGGCGATGGGGCTGTAGATACTAAACTCCACCTTCTTCGGATCGACGAGCACGATCTTGAGCTCGTTGGGGTGCTTCTTGTAGAGGAGCGAGGTGATGATGGCGTTGAGGCCCACCGACTTACCCTGTCCCGTGGCACCCGCCACGAGCAGGTGGGGAATCTTGGCCAGGTCAACCATGAAGACCTCGTTGGAGATGGTCTTGCCCAGGGCGACGGGAAGTTCCATGTCGGTCTCCTGGAATTTCTTGGAGTTGAGGATGCTATACATCGAGACGACGCTCGGCGTGGTGTTGGGCACCTCGATGCCGATCGTGCCCTTGCCGGGGATGGGGGCGATGATACGGATGCCGATGGCAGCCAGACTGAGGGCGATGTCGTTCTCCAGGTTCTTGATCTTGGCGATGCGCACGCCCTTGGCCGGCGTGATCTCGTAGAGCGTGATGGTCGGGCCGACGGTGGCGCGGATGGAACTGATCTGCACGCCGAAGTCGTCGAGCACCTTGATGATGCGGTTTTTGTTGGCCTCCAGCTCCTCCTTGGTGGCAAAGCTCGGGCGGGCGTCGCTGTCATACTCCTTGAGCAGGCCGAGCGTGGGAAACTTCCACGACACGAAGGGCTCGCGGGGGTTGATGGGCGTAGAGAGGTCTGCCGTGCTGGCCACGGTCGTCCCGCTGGCCTTCTCGTCGCCCTTGGCCATCTCGACGCGCATGCTCACCTCCTTCTCGCCGGCAGCTTTTTCCTCGTCCTTCGTCTCAGGATCGTGGGAGGGATTCAGCGGCTGCTCGTCGGTGTCCTTGCCAGGAAGGTCGTCGTCCAGAAACTCCACCGTTTGCGTCTGCGGGTCGTCAAAGACTTGCGGATCCTCGCTCTCGGCGGGACTGACAACAGGATTCTCTGCCGTGTCGTCCTCCTGCGCGTACCGGTCGTGGTGGCGGTTTTCCTCGACCGTAAACTTCACCTTGCGCGAGAGATAGTCTATGGGGTTGAGCATCTTGCGAATGACGTTGATGGTCTCCGTGGTGACGTAGGTCATAAACGAGATGGCCACGACCAGGAGGATGGCGACAAGGCCCGGCGCGCCCACCACGTTCTCCAGCCATTGGCAGACGTATGCGCCATGGTCGCCGCCCGGATTGAACACCTCCTCGCCCATCAGGGGGGAGAGAAACTTGGCGAAGGTGACGCTGCCCCACACCATGATGATCGCCATGCCGAAGAACCATTTCAGGAGGTTCAACCGCGGGAAGGCGCCCATCATCCGCAGGCTGCAAAGCAACAGGAAGGCGGGGATCAAAAAGGCAGGGATGCCGAAGCAGCGCCCTATAAGATAATAGGAGGTCAGCGCGCCCAGACTGCCGCAGTAGTTGGCAAACTCACGATTGCGGTTCAACAACTCCCCTGGACGCAGGCTTACGAGGATGCTCTGGTCGATGGCACCCGTCTTGAAGTAGCTGACCATGGAGATGATCGCCACCAGGGCCAAGGCGGCCAGGGTCAGTCCCAGCACGAAGTTGGTCGTCTCGTTGAGTATCTTGTTGCATCCGATTGCGTCCCAGAAAGTCTTAGACTTAGTGGCGGTTTTCTTTTTAGCCATATTGTCGTTTGTTCTTATAGTGACGGGGCGGCCTCTCTCGGTGGAGAGGGGCTTCCCGCGCTTATGTGCTTGATTATTTGGGAAATGCGTGGCCCGAAAGCCCCCACTTCCCCGTTTATTTCTGCAAAAGTAAGAAAAAAGGAGGATAATTCGGCCATAGATTTGAAACTTTTTTCCTAATTTTGCACGGTCTAATAAGAATCAATGAAGAGAATCATATACAGCAAGTTTGACAAGTCTGCCATTTCTGAGCTTCCGCGCGTGACGTTTCCTGGCGAAATCGTCACGGTCACGAGCGAGGAGGAGGCGGAGAAAGCGGTAGAGGAACTTCTCCACCAGCCCATCCTGGGCGTCGATACGGAGACGCGCCCCGTCTTCCACAAAGGGCAGCACCACTTGGTCGCCCTGCTCCAGGTGAGCGGGCGGGACAAGTGCTACCTCTTCCGTCTCAACAAGATGGGCGTGCCCTCGTGTATCATCCATCTCTTGGAGGACACGACCGTGCCGAAGATCGGCCTTTCCCTGGGCGACGACATGAATATGCTCCACCATCGCGTCAAGTTTTCCCCCGGCCGCTTTATTGATCTGCAGAAGATGGTGAGCGACTTCGGCATCAAGGACCTCAGCCTCCAGAAGCTCTACGCCAACATCTTCCACGAGCGCATCTCCAAGCGCGAGCAGCTTTCCAACTGGGAGAGCGACCAGCTCAACCCCAAGCAGCAGCTCTACGCCGCCACCGACGCCTGGACCTGCATCAACCTCTATGAGACGTTGACCGAGCTTCGGCAGACGGGCGATTATGAACTTGTAAAAACAGACGAAGAAGATCAGCATGTATAAGTCGGTATATTTGAAGAAAGGCAAGGAGGAGTCGCTGCGCCGTTTCCATCCTTGGGTGTTTAGTGGTGCCATTGCCCGCATGGACGACGGGCTCGAAGAGGGCGACGTGGTGCGCGTGATAGGCTTCGACGGCAGTTTCCTCGGCGTGGGCCACGTCCAGGTGGGAGCCATTGCCGTCCGCATCCTCTCGTTCCACGACGTGGCCATCGATGACGACTTCTGGCAGAGCCGCCTCGCCGCGGCCTGGCAGGTGCGCCAGTCCATCGGCATCTATCGCACGGAGGAGGCTTCCTTCGGTGGCGAGCATTTCGGCCAGGGCGCCAATACGACCTACCGCCTCGTACACGGCGAGGGCGACAACCTCCCCGGACTGGTCATCGACTGCTATGGCAAGACAGCCGTCATGCAGGCCCACAGCGTCGGTATGCACGTCAGCCGCATGGCCATTGCCAAGGCGCTGAAGGAAGTGATGGGCGACCGCCTGGAGCATGTCTATTACAAGAGCGAGACCACCCTGCCCTTCAAGGCCAACCTTGGCCAGGAGAACGAGTTTATCCTGGGCGGCCCCACCGACGAGGACCTGACCACGGAGAACGGGCTTCGCTTCCATGTCGATTGGCTTCG
>ERZ779877.3567-NODE-3567-length-9988-cov-2.787879_pt1 | contig 9988 bp, 10 predicted proteins | sample MGYA00511556_ERZ779877 | MGnify/ENA primary metagenome ERZ779877 (study PRJEB29588, sample SAMEA2159338) | human gut metagenome | biome: human gut; feature: human-associated habitat; material: faeces | place: Denmark | collected 2008/2010 ... | reverse complement strand
GCTCTCCCCATATCACGATGGGGAATTTGTACTGCGTAACAAATAATTTATCGGGTGATATTTGGAATTATTTCGATTTAGGAGAAAACATCGTTTGCGTGAATGCGATCGGAGAAAACATACAGCAACGATTAAACGGCTGCGATTACGATTCCGACGCAATGCTTATTACGAACGATAAGTTAATTGTAGAAACTGCCTTTAAGCAAAAAGATTTATTCAAAGTACCCGTATGCGGAATTAAGTCGGGAAAAAGTAAAAAGCAAACGCTTGCCGAATTGGACCACTCTACGAGTGAAAATAAAATCGGAAACATTGTAAATTTGTCGCAAAAATTAAACAGCATTTTGTGGGATAAACTCAATCACGGAGAATGCTCTGAAAATATACAGAATATTTATAAAGACATATGCAAACTTGCCGTACTTTCGGGAATTGAAATAGATAAAGCCAAGAGAGCCTACGATAACGTCAGGGTATCGAAAGAAATTGATATAATCGCAAAAAAATACAATGCCGGCGCTCCGGAATTTTTCCAAGAAATCGTCCGTTCCGATTCAAAACGCGAAAAAAGGCATACGTTTTACGACGCCCCCATGGAATACGTCTATAAGAACGTAAAAGGAATTGACTATCGAGTGGGTAAAGATAAACAAAAAAACGTATATTGCAATTTCGGATATGCTAAAAGAGCCTGAAACGAAAAGTACTTCCACGGTTTATGACAAAAAAAGAAAAATCATAAACGCTTGCGAGGAATATGAACAAAAATTAAAATTATTGTATCAAGGTTTAAGGCTCGCCGATGAGGACGAAAAAGACATAATCTACGAAAAGATACGGCAAACAAAGGAAGAGCGTAATGAACAAGTGAAAGAACTGCTTTCGGAAGAATACGTTTTATACCTGGTTATAAAAGATTACGAAAAAGAAGAACGGGAAAATTGGCATATTTATGCACCGCTGCTGGAAAGCGAACTTTTTAAGAAAATGTTAAAAGCAAGCAAAGAAAAAATGCCGCAGGTCGTTCAAAAAGGCGACGGCGAATACGATTTATACGGACTAAAATTCACAAAAATCAATTAAAACTCCATAATTATTACCTTTTATAGAATTCTACCCATTATATTATAATATAATGGGTAATTTTTTTGCAGTAGTTCTCGTTATGCTCACCCTATCGGACAAGGGTGCAGACTTAATCTATTTTACGGAGGATTTGCCGATGGCAAAAACGGAACAGATTACTACAAAAACTAAAATCGCAGGTTACGAAAAAGAAGTCGCACAATTAGAGCAGTTAAAAGATTTTCTGCATAACGCGGGCAAATATGCCGATTGCGGCGTACATATTCCAAAAGGCGTTCTGCTTTACGGTTATCCCGGCGTCGGGAAAACCGTAATGGCAAAATCGATTGCCGATGAAAATATCAACATAATCGAATTGCGTGCGGCGGATTGCACAAGAGATAATTCGGAAGAATTTATTCAGGAAGCATTTGCGCAGGCAAAGAAAATGAAACCGTGTCTTTTATTGATTGACGAATTCGATAAAATTGCAGGACTTCGCGACGAGTATTATATTGCAATGAACGATAAGGCGATGAAAATTCTTCTTCAGGAACTCGATTCGTTAAAAGACGAGAACGGCGTGTTGGTCGTTGCAACCTGTAACGATATTCGCAGGCTTGGTCCGGCGCTCGTGCGTTCCGGAAGATTTGACAGAATTTTCGAAATCGGGTTACCGTCACTTGACGACAGAAAGAAAATTTTAAGTCTGTATTTCGACAGAATAAAAATGCCGAAAAATCTTGACGTGGATTACGTTGCAAGAGTAACTTCTGGATATTCTGGGGCGCAACTCGAATGTCTTGTGAACGAATCCGGTATTCTCGCTATCGAAAGAAAACGATCGGATATCGACTTCGACTGTTTTCAAACAGCCATGAATCGTCTTGCTTTTCACGGCGTTGAAGGCGAAATTAAAGACAGCGAAAAACATTTGGTGGCAGTACACGAAGCGGGACACGCGATTGTGGCGTTATACTTAAAACCGGACAAGGTGTCGACTGCAACGATCATTCCTCAAGGGCAATCGAGAGGACACACTCGTATGATTTACGACGATGAGATATGCTGCTCCGAAAACAACGACGGCATAGACGACGTTGCAATTGCTCTCGGCGGAAGAGTAGCCGAAATAATAGAATTCGGCGAGGCTTCGTGCGGATGCTCAAACGATATGAGGCAAGCGATAATGAGCCTTGATTTTATGATAACGGAAGGCGGGAAATTCGGTTATGAATACTTGCTTGATTATTCTCGGCGCGGAGTAATTTCGGATTCGCAAGGCGAAAAAGTGGTTGCAAAACGCGTTGAGATATTGAACGAAACGCACGAAAAAGTTAAAAATATTATTTCGGAGCATAAAGGGGTATTCGATAAAATTGTAGAAGCGTTAGAAACAAAACATCTGTTAAGCCGCGAAGAACTGTTGAAAATGGTGGCTTAATCAATGTGCCGGCGGGCTTATAAAGAGCCTGCCGGATTTCACTTATAAAGTGGCACAATTATTTTTCGGGAGAATACGAATGAAAAATTTTATTTATTGTACAACCACGGCTAAGGGCGAACAATCGTTTTATTTGACGGCGCAAGGAACAAAATACTTTCTCTTTGCGCAAGCCTTCAAAAGAAGTAATAAGGACGCGTTTGGACAAGGAATTTCTTTGTTTGAATTGAGAAAACTTAAAAAACATTGCAGTTACAGCGTAAGGCATACTGCAGAAAAGTTGCCCGTTTATATTCGATATATTGAGCAGGAATACGGCGTTTTAATCATGGAAAAAACAAAACGTAAAAATTTAAATCGTCAAGACAAGAAACGATTTGGGGATGATGATTATATTAATGGGGAGACGGCGTAAATGATAGGTGCAATTATAGGCGATATCGTTGGCAGCAGGTTTGAATTTAAGGAACATTATGGAAAAGATTTTGCGTTGTTTGCCGACGGGTGTCGATTTACGGATGATACTTTAATGACTCTTGCAGTGGCAAGAGCGTTGCTACTTAGTAAAAGTAATTACGATGATTTGAGCGAATTAACCGTTCAGGTTATGAAAGATATAGCAAAGCCCTACCCTCGAATCGGGTGGGGTAATATGTTTTATAAATGGTTGTTTGAAAAAAGCAAACCTTATTATAGTTACGGAAACGGTGCCGGAATGCGAATAAGCCCCGTCGGCTGGGTTGCGGAATCGGAAGAGGAAGTGAAAAATCTCTCAAGAAAAGTTACGGAAATTTCGCATAATCATCCAGACGGGATAAAAGGTGCGGAAGCCGTTGCATTGGCGGTGTATCTTGCAAGAACAGGCAAAGACAAGAGCTATATTCGTAAAAGAATGAGCGAGTATTATCCGAAATTAGAAAGCAAATATTTCACTATCGAATATTTAACGGGCAACTACGGCTACGACGATTGGGGATTCTGGGTAACGTGCGAAGGCAGTATTCCGCACGCTATCGTTGCGTTTTTAGACGGGGAAAACTTTGAAGACGTAATTCGCAACGCCGTTGGTATTGGTGGGGATTCTGATACAATCGGCGCGATGGCAGGAAGCATTGCCGAAGCATATTACGGTGTGCCTTACGAATTAGAAGAAAAAGCTTTAAGTTATTTGCCCGAAGATTCGCAAGGCTTGTGTCACGCTTTTAGAACGATTAAAAAAGAGAGAGTTGTCAGATAAAAATCAAAGTCGCAAAAATCAAAATTAATTACATGATAACTCAAATTGTCAAATAAGACAACTAAACGGTTGATTTTTGACAATAGATCTGTTAATCTATTGTTGTAAACGGAGGTAAACTATGGATATTCAACAAAGAATAGACAAATTGATGAAACAAAACAATATTGATACATACATTACTTTATTGCGTAAAATTTTTAAGTGTTCGGTGCGCGACGAATCAAAAACAGACGTTCAATGGGCAACGAATCAAAAATCTAATTTTACGAACATGCTAAAAGGGAAACGTCCATTTACGGTGGAAATGATTTTAGGGTTGGAACATGTTTTACACACTTCTATGGACAGTATAATAAACGACCTACCCTATAATGAACGATATCAACCGAGAGGGTTGGAATATACCGTAGCGTGCGACGACTTTAGCGAGTATCTGAAACTTGACGGAGAAACGGACGATGAAGCCGTAAATATTTTAAGGAATACAGACGAATACAACAAAAGTTTACTCGATTATATTATTAAATATCGCTCTGTAAACGGCATTCGTTTTCTATGCGAAAAGCATAATTTTTTCTTTAATCCGATGAACAACATGTTTAATGCCGATTCTTCAATGCCGATAATTTGTGGGAATTACGACTCGGCGCCGATGGAAATAGCAAAATTACTTGCGGAAAAAGAAGAGACAGATTTATTTATAAAAATATTTGATCCTTTTTATGAAACAAGTCGCTATGTGGATACGGACAGATATTTATACAACAAAAAGGAATTTGTCCGAACTGTTTTAACGTCGGGAAAAGTACTGCAAAAAATGTTATCAAGTAAAGAGATACCTATAAAAGACGCTAATAGGGGTTTGATTTCATGCGGTTACAATTTCGATGACGTGAGTTTTATAAATCCGCTGCTAAGGTTGCTGTTGCAAGAAGCGGTAAATCAAGGCAATTATACATATATAAAACAAATCGTAGACTTCGGTCGCGATTTTAACAAAAAGCAATTGCAGTTTATACATGAACGTTTATCGGAAAAACAGTTGAAAAATATCCGCGTGGACGATAGCGGATATTTGTCGGACGGAAGAACAAAAATCGGGAATTTACTTGTTTACTGCGAACCGATCGACCCCACCCTTCCCGATCGGATAAAAATTTTATTAAACGACTTGACGGCTCAAAAAGAGGAGTTGGAACTTCTTCCCGAAATCGATTACGACGGCGGAGTTCATAAGAGCTTTAAGATAGTAGATAACAAGTACGTATTGAAAAAATCTTCAAATAATCCGGTTGAGTACGAGATGCTGCGATATATGGGAAGTAAAGGTTTTTCAAAAGTTCCCGAATTTTACGAAACGAAAGACGGAGTAGATAGATTCGGTTATATCCAAGGTGAAACGTTCAAATACAAGCAAGGAAGAACTAACGAAAAATTAAACTCTTTGATCTGTTTTCTGAAAGAATTTCATGGTATATGCGTACAAAAATTAGGTAAAGGACAAGTGTATCTGCACGGTAAATACGATAACGAGGATATTGTATACGACGGCGAAAACGTAAAGGCGGTTATCAATTGGGATAATTGCTATATAGGAAATCCATATGAAGATTTAGTCGAAATTATATTTGAATGGACAGATATAAGCAGTTATATCAGGCGTAACGATCGTGTATTGCGATCTATCCGAGAAATTCTAAAAATTTATCGCGGCGATGAGGCTTGCGAAAGCGGTTTTGCACAAATCATGAAAGGCTGTATGGAAAAGAAACTTGAAAGAATAGATAAATCGGCAAATAATTACAGCGGGTGGTATGAAACGATTAAACACGCGGAAACGTTTGTCGATTTATATGAGAGCGAGTTAAACAATCTTTAATTACAAAGGGGTAAATTATGAAAATTAAAAAAATTATTTCTATGTTACTATGCTCATCATTGTGCATGGCTGTATTATTTACGACTGTCGCTTGCACCGAAACAAAAAACGATACAGAAACGGTAACGGTTACGGATATGCTCGGAGAAACGATAACGGTAAAGAAAAATCCTAAAAAAGTCGCCTGCGCTTCGAGGACGACGTATGATCTTTTGATAGCGTTCGGTCTCGGCGATTGTATCGACGGCGCATATTACGCATTACTCGATAACGAATGGGCGGCAGTTTTTGATGAAAAAGCAAACGAAAGATATTCGCTTGCTTATGAAGAAAGCTATGAAACGTATATTGCGCGAGGCGTCGACATAGTTTTTGCACCCGAAAAATACGTGGCAGACGGATTGAAAGAACACGGAATCAAGGCCTTGAATGTAAGTTTATACGGCAATCCCGATTTCGGCGGTTACGTGTATTTCTTTGCCGATCTGGTAAAACAAATCTGGGATAGCGAGGAAATAACAAGAAGGGTTGATTCATGGAAAGCAAAAATGCAATCGACGATTGAGGAAATTCAAGCCGAACTTGCAAAACATGATGGCAAACAACGGACCGTATATTACGTGCGAGGCGATAAAAATAAGGGCGTAGGATACACTGATCAGGTTGGTTCGTTTACCGAATATGCTTATAAAGTATTGGGAATGAAGCCGTTGAACGATCGATTCAAATCAAACAGACCGTCGGCGGAAGAAATATGCGCTCAAAATCCCGACGTCTTTGTCGTCGGAGGAATATATCAAAGAAAATTGATCAACGCTTTACAAGAAGAACCGTATAAGCATCTAGACGCAGTGAAAAATAATCGGATTTTCAACATTCCGATCGGACTTACGATGTTTGAACAGTTATCCGTGTTTTCTCCCGTTTTTCTTTGCGATCAGGCAAATAAACTTTATCCCGAATATTTTGATTACGACGTCAAAAAGCAAATTCGGGATTTGAGTAAAGAATTTTTCGGCGCAGAACTTACGGATTCGGAAGCACAGAACATGCTCGACGGTTTAAGCAGGGAGGGAAATTCTCTTGTCTGATCGAATGAAACAGAAAATGACGGGCGTATATTTTACGCTCGTCGGCATAACTCTTATTATTATATTTGTTTTGGCGTTAACCGTCGGAAGATATAAAATTTCTGTGGTCGATTTTTTCAAAATGTTGTTTGGCGGCGAAGGCTATGAAATAGAACGCAGCGTTGTGCTGAACTTGCGTTTGCCGAGGACGATTATTGCCGCGCTGACGGGAACGGCGTTGAGCGTTTCAGGCTTATTGTATCAGGAAACTTTTCAAAACAGATTAGTTTCACCTGATTTACTCGGAGTATCTTCCGGTGCGGGCGTCGGTGCGGCTTTGGCTATCGTTATCGGAGCGTCATCTGTTTTTGTAAGTTTTTTCGCCTTCGTCGTCGGCGTTTTTACGGTGCTTGCAACTACTTTCGTCGCAAAGTCTTTCAAAAATAAATCATCGATGGCATTAACTCTTTCGGGAATTATCGTCGGCGGATTTATGGGAGCGGTGTTATCTTTCATTAAATATCTTGCAGATGCGGAAACAACCCTTGCAAGTATAACTTTTTGGCTGATGGGTTCTTTTGAACAATCTACCATGGCGGACGTTTACGTTTTGTTACCCATTGTCATAATTTGTTCTATCGTTATCTTATCAATCGGTTGGCGAGTTAACATTGTCGCTTTAGGGCGAGAGGAAGCGCAAACAAAAGGAATAAATTACAGACTTTACAGGGCGATAATTATTATCGTGGCTACCCTCCTTACCGCAAGTTCCGTTGCTTTCTCCGGTACTATCGGTTGGATAGGGCTGGTAGTGCCGCATATAGTAAGGCTGACGGTAGGGAGAGATACGAAAAAAGCAATTCCCATGTGCATGCTGTTCGGGGCAACGTTTATGATAATAGCAGATATTTTATCTCGCGTGTTTACGGCTGCTGAAGTTCCGTTATCGGCGGTAACGGGATTTTTCGGTACAATCGTTTTTATTGTATTGTTATTTGTAAGGAGGGATTCGATTCGTGAAAACGATTGATGTAAAAAACATTTCTTTCAGGTACCGAAAGAAGGACCGGCCGGTATTAAACGATGTGAGTTTTTCTTGCGAAAAAGGCACGGTTAACGTTTTGATCGGTCTGAACGGATCTGGGAAAACAACTCTCATAAAAATCATTGCCGGCTTGTTGGGAAACTATAGCGGAGAGGTAATCGTTGAAGATGAAAACTTACAATCTCTATCTATAAGCGAACGCTCGAAGAAAATGGCTTATGTTTCGCAAAAATCCGGATTTATCGATGATTTTTCGGTAGAGGAATACTTATTGTTCGGTACGGTGAACAATATGAAGTTTTATCAGTCCCCGAAGGATGAAGAAAAAAGAAACGTATTAAATTGTGCAATGCAGTTCGAAATTACTCACCTACTTGATAAAAGGTTGTCCGAAATAAGCGGCGGTGAAAGACAAATTGTTGCTATTTGCGCGGCGATTGTTCAGAATACAAACCTGATTGTGCTGGATGAGCCGACGTCGGCACTCGATATTAAAAATCAACACGCCGTTCTTTCTATCATCAAGAAAATTGCAAAAGAGCAAAAAAAGACTTTTATTTTATCTTCGCACAATCCTAATCACGCGTTATATTTAGACAGCAACGTATTGTTACTCAAAAACGGGACGATCGTTGCACAAGGACAAGCCGACGATATTGTAAATGTTGAAACGTTAAAAACAATATACGGCGAAGATATTTGCTACGCTTCGGATTTGGAATATAAAGAAATATCTTTTAAGGATTGATAAAGAGAGAGAAAGAAATGAAATATTTATCATTCGATATCGAATGTTGCGACGGTCGACATATCTGCGAATTCGGGTATGTAGTGGTAGATGAAAAATTTAATGTTTTGGAAAGAGATTGTATTACGAATGAATCCGGAATATAAATTCGCTCTTACGGGCAGAGAGCATGAAAAAGACATTTTACTTGCCTACCCCGAAGAAATTTATTATAATAGTCCGACTTTCGATTATTATTACACAAAAATCAAAGATCTTTTAACTATGCCCGATTGTAAGATTATAGGATTTTCGCTTTATAACGACTCGGTTTTTTTGGCTACGGCTTGTGAACTTTACGACAGAGAGCCGATAAAATTTGAATATTACGATTTTCAGAAACTTTATCAAGGTTATATGAAATCGAAAAAAAGTGCTTCTGTTGAAAGTATGACAAAAGAACTTGGCATAACAGATATAAAATTACATAAAAGCGATGACGACGCGTGGGCGGTAATCAGAGGCTTACAGGTTATAGGCGAAAAAGAAAAAATATCGCTTGTCGACACAGTTAATTTATTAAAAAAATGCAATAACGATTATCATGCGGAGCAAGCAATCGAACGCAATCGTACGTTGGTAGAAAAAGCCAAAAACGGTAATATCTCGGCTCAAAATAAAATAATGAAAAGGTTTATTCATAAACTAAAAATAAAGAATTTGAATAAAAACGATGATTTTACAGGAGTTGACGCTATATTGTCTGTTGTGCCATATTATAATAAACCTTCCCAAGAAGGTATTTATCAACATTATAAAGCGATTGCGGAAGCAACGGAAGAAAGCCATAAAATCAGCACCCTGCGGGCTAACGGCTTGCTGGATGCCGATGCCTGCGCCGTCCGCATGAATGCCATCAGCGCCAAACTGACTCAGCTCCGGGGAGAACGCCGCCGGTTGTCGGAAAACGAGGCTTTGGATGAAACCATGGATGCCATTCGCAAGATGACAGATGTCATAAAGAACGGGCCGGAACAGATGGACATCTTCGATGAGGACTTGTTCGACAGCTTGGTGGAGAAGGTCATCGCGGAATCCCAGACACGCATTCGCTTCCGGCTTTGTGGTGGTTTAGAACTGGCAGAACAATTGGAGGTGGCGGCAAGATGATCAACCGAAAAATTTTATATGGGTACAGAATTCGAAACGGTATATTGGAAATCGTACCGGAAGAACAACAGACGGTGAAGCGAATCTTTACCCTCTATAATGCCGGGGCTTCCTACCAGGGCATTTCCGATGCATTGAATCAAGGAAATATCCCATACAGTCAGGAAGTTCCTCTTTGGAATAAGCATAAAGTGAAGCGTCTCCTAGAAAATCCACGCTACACTGGCCAGGATGACTATCCGGCCATTGTGGACATGGAGGTTTTTCGGGCAGGGCGGCAGAGGACAGCCGAGAAAAATGAAAAGCGCCGCCCACATGGAGAGAAATCTCCCATCACATATCTGA
>ERZ779877.3561-NODE-3561-length-9993-cov-4.005836_pt1 | contig 9993 bp, 13 predicted proteins | sample MGYA00511556_ERZ779877 | MGnify/ENA primary metagenome ERZ779877 (study PRJEB29588, sample SAMEA2159338) | human gut metagenome | biome: human gut; feature: human-associated habitat; material: faeces | place: Denmark | collected 2008/2010 ... | reverse complement strand
ATAGAGGGAACGGTAACGAAAAGGAGTTGAGATTCGCATGAAGAAAACACGCATGGATATCTTTCTTCTCGCCGGACTTTTGATCGTGGGACTGCTTCTCGCCTGCTTTGTCTATCTGCCGCACGGAGAAAATGGTTCCGTCGTAGAGGTCCGCATCAAAGGAAAAGTCACTGCCACTTATCCGCTTTCTTCTAACATAGAAAAAACGATCACGACGGAAGCCGGCGATTCCAACACATTTTGCATTAAAGACCAAAAAGTCACAATGACGCATGCTTCTTGTCCGGATCAAATCTGCGTCCGTACAAAAGGCATTTCAAAAACCGGCGAAAGCATCGTATGCCTTCCCCATCAGGTTGTCCTATCGATCACCTCGACTCAGACATCACCTGAGCTGGACGGAATCAGTGGATAAGGAAAGGAGACACATATGAACCGCTCTAAAAAAATAGCAGAATATGCTCTTTACACAGCATTGGCTTTTTTGTTTGGCTATCTTGAAAATCTTTTCCCGCTGCCGCTTCCATTTCCGGGAATGAAGATTGGATTTACTAATTTGATATTTGTTCTCATTTTATATAAGAAGGGGTTCCGTTACACCCTTTCGCTGTCCCTTTTGCGAATCGTTCTGAGTGCCTTTACTTTTGGCAGTCTGTTTAGTTTATTGTACAGTCTTGTGGGAAGTATCCTCAGTCTGATGCTGATGGCAGGTCTCAAAACAATGACCAATAACCGGTTCTCAATGCTTTCCGTCAGTACTGCCGGCGGCATAGCTCACTGCATGGGACAATGGTTGGTTGCCTCGCTCGTCGTAGGTTTTGACTCTCTTCGCTGGTATGCTCCCATTTTGTATTTCAGCGGCCTGATCTCCGGATTTTTTATCGGTTTTTTGGCGATGCAATGTGCAAAACGCACGGCTTTATAATCTTTTAGCCATATTTTATATATTTTTATATTTAATGTCTGTTTTTCTCCATTTAAAATTATGTTATTTTGGTCTTGATGTACCACCTGGTATTTTCCTGTTCCCATTGGCGTTTCTGTATTTTCTTTAATAATAGGAAAACACAACATATACTCAAAAAAATCCACCTTTTCACTCAGGTGTATTTTAAATGTACTCTCATTTATTTTCTCTATTTCCTCTATTTGTTTTATGTTTTCCTTATATATTGAATTAGTTTCTTTTATTGTTTTTACTGTTTGTTCTATATCTTCTACTGTTACTTTTTCTCCATTTTGCCATGTTTTGTTTTCGTTTAGTTTAATTAAATATGTTAGTTCATCTAGCTTAGACCATTCTTCTGCAATAGCTGGTTTTGTGCTGAAATCTAAATTTAAATCTATTAAAGGTTCATATATTAATTTATCTATTTCCTGAATTTCTATGCTTTTTGTTAATATTGGGTTAATTGTATCAAACTCGGTTATTCCAATATTTATCTCATTTGATATTTTAGTTTCCCTTGTTTGTGCTTGTACACCATTTTGTGCTTTATTGCCTTTAATGTACACTATATATATACTTGATAAAATAAGCACCAGAATTATACATATAAATATTCTTTTTATATATTTTAAACTCATAATATGTTCCTCTCTTTTGCTAAACTAATAAAGACGGAGAATTTTGAACATAAAAACATGTTTCCGCCAAAATTCTCCGCCTCTATTTTTATTATCTATTTTCTAGACTCAATTATGAGTTTCATTCCTGTTCTATTTTCGCCTTCAACCTCTACTTCTGCAAAGGCTGGTATGCATACTAAATCTACGCCTGCTGGTGCTACAAAACCTCTTGCTATTGCTACTGCCTTTACCGCCTGATTTAAAGCACCTGCACCTATTGCTTGCATTTCTGCCTTGTTACTTTCCTTTACTAGTCCTGCAATTGCTCCTGCTACTGAATTTGGGTTTGATTTTGATGAAATTTTTAAAATCTCCATTATTTTTCCTCCTAAAAATATTTTTTTGTAACGTTATTTTTTATTTCATTTGTTACGATATATTTATATTATATTTTTAGTGTTTTGTCTATACTTTTTTGGAAATTTCTGGAAGTTTTCATCGCGTGAAATGCACTATTTTCTGTCTTTTCTACAATTTTATTCTATTTATTTTCTCTATTCGACAACTTTCGTCATTTATTTCTAAAATGCACCCTGTAAGAATTACATTTTTATCATCACTTACTTTGTATCTTTCTGGAAGTGTTGTTACAAATCTTTTTATTGAAGCTGATGGATCCATACCTATTACAGATTTTTTTGGTCCTGTCATTCCTATATCTGTAATATATCCTGTTCCATTTTCTAATATTTGCTCATCTGCAGTTTGCACATGTGTATGTGTTCCAAACACGCATGTAACTCTCCCATCTAAATAATATCCCATAGCTATTTTTTCGGCTGTTGCCTCTGCATGGAAATCTACTATTATTATATCTACTTTGTCTTTTATTTCTTTTATAATTTCATCTGCTTTTAAAAATGGGTTTTCGCTTAAAACTGCAATATCTACTCTACCTATCAAGTTAACTACCGCAATTTTTTTGCCATTTACTTCTTTTATTCTATATCCTGCGCCTGGTACTCCAGCTGGATAATTGGCAGGTCTTACAAGACTTTCATCTTCTATAAAGTTAAAAATTTCCTTTTTACCCCAAGTGTGGTTTCCCATTGTTACTACATCTACTTTAGATTTTTTTAAATCTTCATATATCTTTAAAGTTATGCCCATTCCATCTGCTGAGTTTTCTCCATTAGCAATAACAAAATCAATTTTATTTTGATTTACATAGTTTGGAATTACTTCCTTTACTTTTTTTACTCCGCTATTTCCAACGATGTCGCCTATTATTAAAATTTTCATAGTTTGTCTCCTAACATATTTTTATTAAGTCAAAATTAATTTGGTCTGAACTTGCCATTATAAATTCTATGCCATCTATTTTTCCTTGTTTTGCATCTTTACCTGCTTCTCCATGTATATGCCCATATATGCAGGTTTTCACATTATACTTTTTCATTGTTTTTATAAAATTCATATCAAGTTCCTCATAGCCGTTAAATGGTGGATAATGCATGCATACTATTATTTCCTTATCTTCCCCATATTTTTGCACTCCATCTTTTAAAGATAATTCAAGTCTTAAGTTTTCTCTACGTATTATTTTTTCTGCATTTTCCTCTTGTTCTGACCAACCTCTTGTTCCTGCAATTATTTTATCTTCCCATAAAAAGCTATTGTTATATATAAAATCTATGTTCTTGAAATTGTTTTCTTGCAAAAATTCTCTCATTTTTTTTAATGATTCCCACCAGTAATCATGATTTCCCTTTAGCAGTAATTTTGTTCCTGGAAGCTCGTTTAAATATTCAAAGTCCGCTTTTGCTTCGTTTATGTACATGGCCCAAGAAAAGTCTCCTGGTAGTAATACCAAGTCTTCTTCTTTTACTTTTTCTATCCAATTTTTTCTTATCTTTTTTTCATGATTTTCCCAGTTTACTCCAAATATATCCATTGGCTTATCTATACCAAGGGACAAGTGTAAATCTGAAATCGTATAAATTGCCATGCTAACCTCCTAATTTTAAATTTGGTACTGCATTTAAATCTAATTTGGATATTTTACCTTGTTTGTAATCATAGTACCCTGCTGCTGCTATCATTGCTGCATTATCTGTGCAAAGTTTAAGTTCCGGATAAAATATTTTTATATGTTCTTCTTCTCCTAGCTCTTGGAATTTTCTTCTTATATATGAATTTGCTGATACTCCACCGTGCAAGTACTACCTTTTTTATGCCAGTTTCATCTATAGCTTTTTTTACATTATCTATTAGCATTTCTGTTGTTGTTTTCTCAAAGCTTGCACATAAATCTGCTTTATTAATATCTGGTTCTTTGTGGTGTAAATTGATTACTGCTGTTTTAATTCCACTAAAACTAAAATTTAAGCCTTCTATTTTAGATTTTGGTAATTTTATATTAGCTTCTCCTTCATATGCTAATTTATCTATTTTAGGTCCTCCTGGATAGCCTAACCCAATTACCCTTGCAACCTTATCATAACTTTCTCCTATAGCGTCATCCTTAGTTCTACCAATAATTTCGTAATCTGTATAGTCATTTATTTTTACTAAATGCGTATGACCACCTGAAATAATTAAACATAAAAAAGGTGGTTCAAGCTCTGGATATGTAATATAATTTGCTGCTATATGTCCTGCTATATGGTTTACACCAACAAGTGGCTTATTAGCCGCATATGCTAAACCTTTTGCATATGATACACCTACAAGTAAAGCTCCAACTAAACCTGGTCCATAGGTACAACATATAACATCTATATCATCAATTCCCATATTAGCTTGTTTCAAAGCCTCTTTTACCACTTGATTAATAACTTCAACATGGCATCTTGATGCTATTTCTGGAACTACTCCTCCATAAAGAGTATGTATATCTATTTGTGAATTTATTACATTTGATAATACTTTTCTTCCATTTACTACAACTGCTGCTGATGTTTCATCACAGCTTGATTCAATTCCTAAAACTACTATATCTTTCATAATTTACCTTCCTTAAGTATTTTATCAATATTAATTAATTTTGTCAATATATAAAATAAAAACCCCCACCTACTATTCAGTAGGTAGGGGGCTGTTCTTAGGTTTCGTCGATTGCACGCCATGTTTCAATGGCCAGCCGTTCGGCATATGTACCGCAGGAAGGAACTTCTTTTGTCTCATGCTTTATGTAGGCAACCTGGGTATCCAAAAGAACTCCAAACTTTAAAGCATCTTGCCAGGAAATTTCAGCTTCAAATAACTTTCCGTTATGTGAAGCAGCCACCACGGTGATTGTTACACCATCCTGTTTCGAAAATTTCTTGATCTCTGACTTGTAAAGCTTGGTCTTTAAACTCCACTGGCCTCTTTTTGCTGCCTCCATTTCCCGTCTGCGAATATTCTCTGCACGGCTCATGAAATCATTCATTGTTGCATGTCTCCTTTGAACGTTTTATTTAGAAATAAGCAAAAAGCTATTCCAATATATATTTTACCACATTATGTAACTTTTGTAAAGTTTAGGCCGTTGCTATTCTACAACCGCTGGGATATCAGACCTTAGAGAAACTACAGCTCGAAGGGAAACCTCATCATAGCCGCGCGAATCGCCACGAGAGTAGAACAAGTCGCAGTAAGAGCTTGCACAGCCTCCCAACACAGCCCCTGGGCCAAAGCGAGCATAATCAGATCCTGCATAGACCCCACGGGAAGCCAGCCAGTATACATAGCTATTATTGGTTCCAAATATTACATTTTTTGTTGCTGTTGTTGTACTTTCTGGTAATACTGGTATGCCTTCTGGTGCTTCTACTGTTGAATCTGCTACATACCCATATCCATCTATTTTTATATCTCCTACTACACTTGAATTTGTACTTCCTTCTGGGTTGCTTGGTGTGAAATATTTCTTTGTTCCATCTTCTTCTTTATATGTATTATTTTGTATATCTGTCCATATATTTCCGTAGCTTGTACCCAAATCTGATATTTTTGTTCCTTTTGGTAATGTATAATATGTCGTTTCGTTTGTTGATGAATCTATTTTTGCACACATTCCTGCTGGTGGTGTATATTGTAAACAATTATTTACATCTTCTATTGTCATTCCTCTTGCCTCTTCTCCATATAGTTCTTTACACATTCTATTTATTTCGTCTATGCAATTATTATATCCTGCTGCTCCATATAAAGCTATTGTTCCTATTGTTGGTGCTTGTGTTGTTATTAATAATGTTTCATTTGTTCCATTGTTATTGCTATCTTCTGCTCCTAATACTACCCATTTTGTGTTACTATCTTTGCTTATTGTTTGGGTTGTTTCTGGTCTGTTAAAACCACCTTTATGAGCAATTTTCAAATTTGTATTTGAATTTAAAGATGCTAGTTTTATTCCGTTATTTAATATTCCTACAGTTTCTTCTCCTGTATAGCCTGAAGCCTTTTCTGCACTTATATTTGATGTTCCTTTACCATTATCTTTATAATCTAACTCTTGCCCTATTGTTAATGTTACATTACAATGTTTGCATGTTAGGTTATCTCCTGTTCTTATCCAGTTATGAACTTCCTGTATTGTATTTCCAGAATTTTTATTTTCTACATCATTTAGTTTTCCCATTAAGTCATCAACTCTACTTTGCTGTTCTTCAACTTTTGCATTTGTACCTTTTACAGCTTTCTCGGCACTACCAAATAAATCTCCTTTAATTAGTAAATTAACACTTACTCCTACTAATATCAGCAAAATTATTATTGTTATTATTAATGCTATTAGTGTTATGCCTTTTTCTTTTTTCATTTTCAAAATTCCTCCTCTGTTTTTTTTAAATTTTACACTACCAGTATATATTATTTTATTTTTCTTGTCAATTACTTTTGTTTGATTTTCTCTAAGCTTACATCTTATACTCTTTTTCTAGTTTTTCTGTTAAATATAATTTTGATATTATTTTTAGTTCTTCTATTGATTCTTTTGGTACTTGGAATGAGTATATCTTCTTTGCATCTGATAATATTATATACCTTATTGCGTCTTTTGTTGTTTCACTCATATCTATTGCACCTTTATCTTGTTTACCACATGCTGTACATTTAAAGCCATTATCTCGTATACTAAATTTTGTAAGATTCTCTTTTTCTTTGCAAGTTTTACATTCCTCAATTTCTGGCCTATAACCTATTATAGATAGAAGCCTTAGCCTAAATATTGAAGTTACAAATTCTAGGTCTTTATCTGTATTTGATATTACATACAATGTATTTAAATATAGTTGAAGTATCTTATAATTATTTTGATTTTCTGTTGTTACATCATTTATTATTTTTGTTATATATACTGCATATTTTAATTTATCTAAGTCTGTTCGAATATTATAGAATAGTTCTATTGTCTCGCATGAATTCATGCTATAGTTTTCTCCACCTTTGTATAGCATATAGTCCCCAAAGCACAAAAATTGAGTGCCTGCCATTAGAAGGCTTTTTGGCCTTCTACTACCTTTTGCAACGCACTCTATTTTTCCCATATTGGGTGTTAAAATTGTAAGCATTTTGTCAAAATCAGACATAACTTTTTCAGCAATTATTATTCCCTTTGTTTTGACAGTTTTCATATTCCTTCACCTTTATTATTTTTTCTATATCTTGCACTTGCTTAAATTCTAAAAATGTGTCTATATTCCCTGTGTTTTTAAATGTATTCCAAGCAATTTGTGTTATCATCTTATACTTGCCCTCCTTTGTTATTTACTTAAAAATATTTTTTGTAATTAAAAGATTTTTATACTGTTATTTTAGTTTAAATTTGCTAACTATACTATTGCTATCTTGCCAATTTTCTTTTACTTTTACCCATATTTTTAGGTTAACTTTTGTTCCAAAGCTTTTTTCCATATCTTGCCTTGCATACATTCCAATTTTCTTTAGCATACTTCCATTTTTTCCAATTATTATTCCTTTATGCGATTCTCTTATTGTATATATAATGGCTTCTATATCGTATATATCCTCATTTTTAGCTGTTTTTCTGTGTTTCATTTTTTGTGTTTCTACATATATTCCATGTGGCACTTCTTCATCTAAAAGCTTTAATGCTTTTTCCCTTATAATTTCTTCAGCAATTTGTCTTTCTGTTTGGTCTGTATATTCGTCTACATCATAGTACATTGGTCCTTCTGGAAGTATTTTTTCTATTTCTTCTAGAATTACTTCTGTGTTTTCATTTTCTAAACTGCTAACTGGTATTATTGCTTCAAAATTATATTCGTTTTTATACATTTCAATTATTTTTAATAATTTTTCCTTTTCTACAAGGTCAATTTTGTTTATAACCAAAATTGTTTTTTCTTTTAATTCTTTAATCTTATCTAAGATTATTCTATCCCCTGTTCCTATTTTGTTTTGAGTTGCATCTATAACAAATAGTGTTACATCTGAATTTGGAACGGTTTGCCAAACTGTTTCTAGCATTGTGTTTCCAAGTTTAGTTTTTGGTTTGTGCACACCAGGTGTATCTATAAATATTATTTGTGAATTCTCTCTATTTATTATTGCTCTTATTGCTGTTCTAGTTGTTTGGCTTTTATTTGCAGTTATTGCAATTTTTTCATGTGCTAAGCTATTTATTAATGTTGATTTGCCTACATTGGTCCTTCCTATTATAGATACAAATCCTGATTTAAAATTTGACATGTAATTTTCTCCTTCTATTTTTGCACTTATTCTGCTGACTCTTCTACTGTTGGTTCTTCTACAGTTGGGCCTTCAATTGTAATTTTTCCACTTGTTGGGCAAATTTGTATATATGTACTTCCATCATTTACTTTTATTTCTTCGCCATTTTTCTTTTTGTAAACAGTTTGTTCTTTTCTTCCACTTTTACTCCAAGTTATAGGAATTGCATAACCGTCAGTAATATAGTATCCAATTCCTGATCCAATATTATCAATGTTTTGTCTTCCTTTATCATCATTGCTAATATAACTATTATCAATATATGCAATTATAATATTTTTAGCAGTATATTGTTTTTTTGTAACGTAATCAGTATGTTCTACGTTATTTACACTTCTATAATATACTTTCTCTTTTTCATTATACTCGTAATTTGTAATTACTGAATTAGAATATTTTATATCAACTTTATTTGCCACTTGTTTTTCTTCTTCATTTTCTAAGCTTATTTCATCTACAGAGTAATTTAATAATGTATCTTTATCACTTGTCATTCTATATCCTTTGTTCTTTGCTACTGCTGTAATTTTTTTTGTACTTGTAAATGCATTGTGTTCCCATGATACTGGTAATTTGCTTTCTCTTACAAATGCACTATCATCATATATGCCATTTATATTATTTATGCCTAGTGTTTTTATATCAGATTGTGCTTGTGGACTCCATCCAAAGTGTACATATATTGCATCATTTTCAAGTGCATAATCAAGATAATAATGTCTTGAACTTCGTACGGAACCAATTCTATCTACATTTGCATCTTTGTATAAGGCAAGTAATCTAGTTATACCTCCTTCTACAATCATTTCATAAACAATATAAGCATCATCTAAACCAGATTGATATTTTCTCGCTACTGCTATATTATTTATCATAACAGCGTATGGTCTTGTATTTGATTCTTCATCTATTATTTTTAATTTTTTCTCTGCTACAACTGGCTTATCATTATTAGTTTTTTCTTTTTCTTTATTTTCATTTTTACTACATCCACTCAATATTAATAACATTGAAACTATAATAAATAAAATTTTCTTACTTTTTTTCTTCATATTATACCACCTATTTAATTATAGCATTATTTTTAAAAAAATAATACAAAAAAAAGAACAATTTCTGTTCTTTAATATTCTTTGGTTGCGGAGGGAGGACTCGAACCTCCGACCTTTGGGTTATGAGCCCAACGAGCTGCCAACTGCTCCACCCCGCGATGAAAATTAATGGCGGAGGAAAAGGGATTCGAACCCCTGCGCCGCTCACACGACCTCTCGGTTTTCAAGACCGATCCCTTCAACCGGACTTGGGTATTCCTCCACATATATAAATTGGTGCCTGAAACCGGAATCGAACCGGTACGGGATTTGACTCCCGCAGGATTTTAAGTCCTGTGCGTCTACCTATTCCGCCACTCAGGCACAAAAATGGTGTCCCGTTGGAGATTCGAACTCCAGACCCTTTGATTAAAAGTCAAATGCTCTACCGGCTGAGCTAACGGAACATAATACAAATTGGCTGCCTCGGCTAGATTCGAACTAGCGCATGCGAGAGTCAAAGTCTCGTGCCTTACCACTTGGCTACGAGGCAATCACTGGTGGAGAGAGATGGATTCGAACCATCGAACCCGAAGGAACAGATTTACAGTCTGCCGCGTTTAGCCACTTCGCTATCTCTCCATTAAAAATGGTG
>ERZ779877.3560-NODE-3560-length-9997-cov-4.408067_pt1 | contig 9997 bp, 10 predicted proteins | sample MGYA00511556_ERZ779877 | MGnify/ENA primary metagenome ERZ779877 (study PRJEB29588, sample SAMEA2159338) | human gut metagenome | biome: human gut; feature: human-associated habitat; material: faeces | place: Denmark | collected 2008/2010 ... | reverse complement strand
CTCGAACCCGTGACCCCATGCGTGACAGGCATGTATTCTAACCAGCTGAACTAACACACCAAAATCCTTTTTAGCTTTTCTTTTTTATGAAGATTCTCTAAATCTTTACTTGCTATCTAATAGCTTTATCGGAAAAGCGATGCAAAGATAGGTATATTTTTTATTACTGCAAAATTTTAGCGCACTTTTTTTGAGAAAAACTCGTTTTCGACGTTCTTTAATTAATGAAAACAACATTTCATTAGTTTTTTATGCATCGAATGTGCTAAATTTATTCACTTTCTTGATCAAAGCTCGGTGTGCGTTGTGAACGGCTGAATATTTGTTGTGGATGGCTTATGGTGCCGTCCTCTATGATATCAATTTCTTTCTGTTCCAACGAACCCTGCAGAATGTTGCTTTCTGTTTTGATTTCAAGGATTTCACATTGAGGTGAAATGTATTGCTTACTGTTGATAAATAACTTTTCCATTGATTATATTATATCCTTTTTGTGGGTTTGAGCGCTTGCGTCCATCAATCGAGTAAATACCTTTAGTATTATTTTTTTCAGTAGTAGGGACAGGGAGTCCAGATATTTCTGGTAATGAAATGGAGAAGAATGGGGCTGTAACCATTGTGCTTGTACCTGATTGCTGATTGACTTCAAAAAGATAGAAGTCCTGATATGAATCGTTCTCTGTACGCTGGTAAAACTTAATGTAACCATAAACATCGTCATAGGAAATACTCCTGTCGGGGAATTGTGATACTCCAATTTTAAATTTGGAGGTTTCCGGCTGGTAAGTAAGGGTCCAATCATCCAGATAATCGCTTTTTGTGTTTTGCCGGTTGTAGTCGTACAAGGAGCGTTCACCGTATTTTTTGAGTACTGCTAATTTGTAACTGCCGTTTTCAATTGTTACCAAATTGTCGTCCGTAACTTGAAACTGCCATTCTGTAGGTGTTGCGGTGTCGGATATGTTGGTTTTGTTAATTCTCTTGTTGGATGGATTGTAAGTCCCCCATGCTATGCCTTGTGGTTGATTATTGGCATCTTTTTCGGTTGCCAATACAAAAGTGTATTGGCCGGGTTGCAAGTCATATTCCTTTAGTATATATTTTTGTGTAAATACGAGGTAGGCTTTGTTGGCAGCCAGTTGGGTGCCAACATAACGGCAGAAACCAAATTCCGTTGGGTCTTTTTCGTTGTATCCCAAGGCATAAATCTGCTGTCCGTTTTTAACTTCTGTTTCTTCGCATGTGCCCATAACCAGAGAACTGTCATAAGAGGGCTTTTCAGCTTGTTGCGTAGTGTAGGTCAGTATGGCCTCTGATGCAGTTTTGTCTTGTAGTATGAAAGGTGTGTAGGCTGGTAGAATATTACCAGGATAGGTTTGTAGCTGTAGTTTGTCGTATTGTATTCCAGTAATGTAGTAAGCCGTCATTCCGTCAGGCATTTGGGTAGAGTATGGTGCACAAAATGTGCCTAAATGGTAATTACCTCCGAAACGTACCGTGATGGGTGGAGCCAAATAGAATGTTTTTGCCGTGATCTGACTTACAGCCTGTTTGTATATGGATACAGCTTTTATGGTCGTGGTTTTGGTAATTGTGATGCTGCCCGTATAAAGCGGGGATTGCGCCGTGGGATTTGTTCCGTCGGTTGTGTAATGAATTTCACAATCTTTTTGGCTGGTCTGAATGTTGACTTGCATTTCCGGATAAAAATATTCTGATGCTTCGATGATTTCCGGCGCTGGCAGGTCAACCATTTCCTGCAGATATATTTTTTGAACATCTGTAGATGTTGGAGTATAATATTTGAAATATTGATACTCCGGGGAATACATAATAAAACGATTTTCATCGGAGGCTTTAGATGACAGCATGACAGCGTGATCGTCTTCTGAAAATGAAACAATCCATCTGTCATCCGAATTTCCTACCTTTAATTCGGTAGAACTTCCATTGGTCAGATATATTTTAGAACTGTTTTGATAATAGTATACTCGGTATCCGTTGGCAAGTTTTTCAAAGTACCAATAAAACGGAGTATTTTCTTCGCTTAAACAAGATTTGCTTTTGTTGATTGCACCCGCAAAAACAGTTTCTGCCTGTACGTTAGGGGTGTTGGTCAGTACGTATGGGGTTCCTGTTTGTATGTTAGCTTCGTCTGTAATTTGCAGCCAGGCTTGTGCAGCTGCAGTCGAAAAGGGTAGAAGAAGAACGAGGAAAAAGCCAATCCATTTCATTGTAAACATATTTTTCAAGACATTTTTATTGTTTGACGAAGTTGAGTTTTTGTGGAATTTTGACGAGCTTCCGTCCTTGAACACGTTTTATCTCATTTCCATTGACAGCTTCGTAGTTCATATGGTTGTCGGGTTGTGGTGTGAGCCGTACGGTTTGTGAATCGGCTCCCTGATCGTTGGAGAGATGCAGGGTAGCGGTGCCGTCGGAGTGGATACGGCATGAGGTAATGATCCAGATACCATAAATATTGCCGCTCATGTATCCATGAGTTGGACCGATGAAGCTGAAACCGGGTACGTTGATGGTTTCAGCGTATAGGTTGATGACGAGACGTATGCGGTTTTGGGAGTCGTAGTAAGTGGCACGGTAAGTGGAGGAGTCGGTAGGAGTTGCTATTGTCGCAGTTGTGTGAGCCGTGGCTACTGTGTGGGGGATGATTGTGGTAGCAACTAGTAACAGTAGGAGTAGGATGCGGGAGAAAGTCTTGGGCATAGCTGTGGCGTTTTTGCGTGAATAAGAAATTTATGGTTCTTTGTCTGGGATATGCACAATAAGAGTTGCTGCACCTATTGTAATAATGTCGCCATCGGTCAGTGATGCTTGCTCACGGGGCTGAAGTATGCGATTCATAAGGAAGGTTCCGGTACCTGATGGGCCGTCGGCTAAAAGCAAGCGTGGAGGTTTTCCCGGTTCAGCAGAAGGAGTGAGAGTTATGGTGCAGTGTGTGGTGTCGATACTGGGATCAACGGTTATGATGGGAGTATTAATATGGGTTCCCTTAACATAACGGCCTATTTGGTTAGGTCCTGGATTCAGCGTGAGGGTCTGACGGAGCTGAAAAGGATTTTCCATGACGTTGATAGTGGCAGCTGCTGTGGGGGTGGCAGTTGCTGCAGAGGTAACAGCAGGTTTGATGCGCACTTTGAAACGCTTGCGGCACTGGGGGCATTCGAATACGAGAACGTGTCCAGGCTGGTAGCGGGTTTCGTCAAAGAGAATTTTTTCTTCGCACTTAGGACAGTGTACTTTTTTCATATATGGGTATAAAAGGATATATATGGCAAAAGGAGTAGGAAAAAGGATGGTGTGTTTTTTATCCAATTTTCTTTTGGGCAGGAGGAACTGATTCGTAGTGAGAGGGTCCTGTACCTTATGGTCGTGTCTTGATAACCCATGCGTCGCTAAACTGGGGATCCTGACTGCGTAGACTATTAAGATCGCGTTGGGCCTGTTCTGACGTAGAATAGTGTCGGTAAAGTACGCGCACCATGCGACGTGAAGTGTGTACGTAGGCATCGCTAAGTCCTTGCTCGTGGAGTTGTTCTACGTACCGCTGAGCATTGGTGGGAGTGATGGAACTGGCCAGTACGATAGCGTATGTGTCGGTACTGGCTTTTATGGTATCAGCCACATTTTGTGTGGCAGCTAAACGTGGTTGCACCAGTGTGCTGGTAACTACGGTGTCAGGCGCAGCTTTCACAGGGCTTGTACTGACGTTGTTTTGTACCTGTTGCTTGGGTGACACTGCGCTGTTAAGGAAAATGAAGCTGCTGCCTAAACTGGCTTGAGCGGCAGGCTGTGGGGTAGTGATGTCGTTGGCCCACGCAAAGTAAACAACCAGCGCTACGAGGGCAGCAATGCAGGCGTCGGCCAAGCGACGGTTAATACTGATTGTGTAGGGCTTGCGCTGACGATTCTTGACCGTGTTGTGGCGTGTTTGTGTTGAACTAAGGGGTACTGCAACCGTGGGCTCCATAGCGTATAGCAGAGGAGAAATTAGACCACGTGAATCAGGCTCGAATGCATATTTGCCGTTAAGACCTAAAGTGAGACGACCTATACCCTCAAGTTGACAGAAGCCTTGAGCTTGGAGTTGCTGTTTGAGTTGGTTGACATCTGCTTCAAGCTGTTGCACTGCTTCGGGAAAACTAAGATCACCTGCCTGCATGTATGATTGAACGAGAAGTCCATCGTTAAGTTGTAACTGAGGATTGAATCCTACACTACGGCTGGGGGGCAGATAGAGACCTTCTTCGGGGTTGAAGTGTGCGGGTACATAGTGGGTGACGAAACCGCCTAATTGGGGGACGATTACGCACTCGTTCTTGAACAGAAGATTTTCAATATGTTTGGCCAACTCTAACATCATGTGGCAAATTTACGTTTTTTATTTGATTTGCGTTATGTTTATACCACAGAAAAACTGGTAACGCTTTTTTCTTTCAGGTCCTAAGCTTGGAATTGATGCTTAATAAGCACGGGGACCGAATATGCTGGAGCCGATGCGCACCAGAGTGCTACCTTCCTCAATGGCCAAACGATAATCGTGGCTCATGCCCCATGAGCATTGAGTAAAGTTTGGAGAGTGGCTGAAGTAGGTGGCTTGGAGCTCATGGAAAAATTGGTTAACGGTGTGAAACTCCTGTCGTATCTGTTGCTCGTCGTCAGTTTGAGTAGCCATGCACATAAGGCCGTCAATACGTACGTGGGTAAGTTCATTGGGATTGGCCTGCAGGAGCATTTGTCGACATTCTTCCAAGGTGAATCCGAACTTTGTAGGCTCTTGAGCAATATGTATCTGGAGCAGGCAGGGGATGACGCGGTTGCATTTCTGACCTTGCTTACTGATTTCTGTCAGGAGTTTGTAAGAGTCAACAGCATGGATAAGACTGATGAAAGGGGCGATGTATTTGACTTTGTTGGTTTGCAAATGGCCGATAAAGTGCCAACTGATGTCTTTGGGGAGCTGTTCGTATTTTTGGCGCAGCTCTTGCACGTGACTTTCGCCAAAAATGCGTTGACCGGCATCGTATGCCTGCATAATGGCTTCAGCAGGGTGGTATTTTGATACGGCTACCAGACGGGTTTGTGGAGGCAGCTCGCGTTGCAGTTCTTCTATTCGCAGAGCGATGTTGGTTGTCATTTTTTATTTGGTATGCTTTAAGAGAATTATTGGTGAGCTTCGGGGAGAGTCTCCTGATAGTGGAATACATCCATGATAGGAGTTTCGGAAACCGCGGAAATGACATAATCCATTACGGAGCCTTTCATGCCTTCATCAAGCCGTTTGATAGCTCCGCGCAGGTCTGCAGCTTGTACAAGAATATTTTGTGAGGTCTTCTTTTCGGCGCCACTTTTTTCGTCGAGAGTGATGAAGGTGAGTTTGCATTTGAACCACCGGTCGGCACTTTCGGCAGAGTCTTCCATAAGTTCAGCGTAACGGGCACGTTTGATGTCTGAAACTTGGAATTCGCCGGTCATAAAGGGCTTGATTTCTTCGATAATGCGCTTTTCGGCTTCAGTAAAATTTACCGCGTCAACCAGGTAGGGTTCGGTAACTTTTTTTTGCTGGCCGTTTTCCAATGTCTTTTCGTATTTTATTTTGCATTCAAACCATTCGAACATCATAGGTCGGAGTCTTTTTTTGTTTTGTTTCTGCGAAGTTACCTATTTTTTTGTTTGCGGCAGATATGTGAGGTGGGATTTTTTGTCTGGTATATTGGGAATTTTGGCGTTTCTATTGTAATATAAAACAGGTACGGATAATTTTTATGAGGCTTTGGCAGAAAAAAATATGGAGTTGAATATGTTTCATCATGTGTCTATTATATAATATAAGATGTGCTGATATGTCGGCTTTTTGTTATTCAAAAGGTGAGGTAAGAAGAAAATCAAAGAAAATATTGGGTGTAGTTGAAAAAAAGTTTCCAAAAAATTTGGAAGATAAGAAATAAACTTGTACTTTTGCATCGTCTTAAAAAACAACGCGTCCTTAGCTCAGTTGGTAGAGCAATTGACTCTTAATCAATGGGTCCAGGGTTCGAGCCCCTGAGGGCGTACTAAATGCGAAGTATTCTTATGATTACTTCGCATTTTTTTGTTTTGTCGAACTTGTAGCACATGTAAAAAGAGGCCGTCCCTCTTCTTTGCGTCTATTGGAGAAATATGCAAAGAAGAGGGACTGCCTCTTTTTTATTTAAAGATTGCTTTGGCAAATTTCGGCAACTAGGCCATGATATTGTCGCTCGGTTTGGAGTTGATCCTGTAGTTCGGCATAGAGTGGGTCGGCTTCCTGACAGTATTGGACGAGGCTAATTTGTCCTTGTTGCAGGGCATGTAAGAGTAGTGTGAGCCCTTCTCGTGCCAGAACGGCAGTTCCGTCGTCTAATTGTCGCTGCAGGCGACGTAATTGGGTGAGTTTATCTTGATTTTGTTGTGCAAGCTGGCGTTGGGCTTGGCGCAGTTGCAGTTCCTGCTGTTGCAGATTGAGACGACTGATGCGCTGTTTTCGCGAGGCTGAATATATTGGAATGCTAGCGCCTATGAGCAGGCCGTGGGCTGCAGGCATACCTGGTCCTTCGGTGTTGCGCCGGTAGCCCAGTTGAAGTTCTGGCAGCCAACTTAGTCGGGCGTTTCGCTGTTCAGTTTGTGCCAACTGGATTGACTGGCGTGCTGTTTGTATAGCCGGTGATTGGGTAGGGGCGGCCTGCAGGGCGTGTAACAGACTGTCGTTGCTGACTTCCGGATAGGATGTTTGGGCATTAGGACCTTCAAGACTGTCGGTGTCTGCCAGTAATCCGAGTTGTCGGCGAAAGGTGGTCAGCTGTTCTTTTGTTTGTGCTATTTGCCGGCGGGCTTGTATTTGCATACGCTGGGCCTGGTTGAGTTCAAGAGCGGTGGCTCTTCCTTGTTGAAGAGCATTCTTGAGGGCCAGACAGAGGCTGTCTGCCAGACTGAGACGTCGGTTTTCAAGAGCCATCTGCCGGTTGAGATGAATAATGTCGAAGCATAGTAGTTGCGCTTGAAGTAGCAGTTGTTGACGGCGCTCATTCCGTTGGCTGGTTCTTACGTTTCCGGCCAGACGGCGTTGCTTGCGTTGGTTGGCCCGTATGGGGGGAAGGTCAAAACTTTGCGAAATGACCAGTTCGGAACTGGCCAGTCCACCCGCCCCGCGTTGCAGGAATGGGCTGTATTCTATGGACGGCGCAGGCATGGCATTTTCAACTTCGTCTTTCAGGTTTTGTTGTTGGTTGGCGGCTGTAAGGGCTTGCAACTCAAGGTTACGTTGTTCAACGAGTTGAAGTATGTCCGAAACGCTTTGGGCCTGTAACGCTGTAGCCGGCAGCAAGCCCAACCATAAGGCTGGCAGTGCGTAGTGCAGAAAGCGTCGGCCAAGGCGGATTAATGATGGAGTATGTGTCATGGTGTGTTGAGCATTTTTTTGTTTATTGAGTGATGTTTTCAGTCGAGGCCTGTGAGGTGGAATCTGTTCCGTCGCACTTGGTTTCCGGTTGGCGTGGAGGGAGCAGTTTGTGCTGCCCCATCCATTCATAGACAATCGGAATGATAAAGCCGTTGAGCAATGTGGAAGTAAGTAAGCCACCCAATATGACCTTGGCCATGGGGCTTTGAATTTCGTTTCCCGGCAGGCTGCCGCGCAAGGCCAGTGGCACGAGAGCCAGAGCCGAGCAGAGGGCCGTCATGAGAATGGGGTTAAGACGGTCCATTGAACCTTGCATGACGCATTGGCGCAGGCTGAGGGTCGTGGTGTGGCGCAGCTGTGCATAATGACTGATAAGAAGCATACCGCCGCGGGTGGCAATGCCAAAGAGAGAGATAAAGCCGATAATTGCCGGAATGCTGATTTCGCCTGCCGTCAGTCGCAAGGCAAGTATGCCGCCAACGAGGGCCAGAGGCAGGTTAAGCAGGACAACGGCACTTTCAAGGGCATGGCGGAACTGCAGATAGAGTAGCAGGAAGATAACAGCCACGCTCAACAGCGAAGCCAGCAGGAGGATGCGGCTTGCATGTTGCTCATTTTCAAACTGCCCGCCGTATTCAATATGGTAGCCTTCGGGCAGCTGAATGCGGTCGTTGATGCGGTGGCGTATGTCGTTGACCACGCTGCGCAGATCGCGGCCGCTGGCATTGGCTGAAATGACGATTTTTCGTTCTACGTTTTCGCGGTTGATGGTGTTCGGTCCCATGGTAGAGTTGACTTCCGCTATATTAGCCAGGGGAATTTTGCGTCCGTCGGGGGTGTCTATCATAAGGTCGCGTATGCGTTCGCGATTGCAGCGGTCGTGTTCAGCCGCGCGCACCACGAGGTTGAAACTGCTGCCGTTTTCATACACCTGCGATACGGTAAGTCCCGCCATATGGGTGCTTACAAAAGTGTTGAAGTCGGCCAGGCTGATGCCATATTGACGCAACATGTCACGGCGAGGCTTGATTTCCAGTTCCGGACGTTCAATCTGTTGTTCTACATTAAGGTCGGCAATGCCGTCCACGTCGCTGATGGCCGATTTGATTTCCTGTCCCAGTTCGAACATCTTGTTCAGGTCTGTACCAAACAATTTGATGGCAATGCTGGCCTGTGTTCCGCTGAGCATGGCGTCAATACGGTGACTGATGGGCTGACCGATTTCGATGTTGGCTCCGGTAATGACCGAAAGCTTGTGGCGGATGTCGTTCATCATCTCTTCGTGTGAGCGTTTGTCCAGTTGGAAGGGAGCTTCAATTTCCGATACGTTCACGCCCAGGGCATGTTCGTCAAGTTCAGCTCGTCCCGTTTTGCGGGCCACGGTGCGGATTTCGGGTACTGTCATCAGTATTTGCTCTGCCCGGCGACCGATCTTGTCTGATTCTTCCAAAGAAATACCTGGCAGTGAGCTGATGTTGATGGTGAGTGACCCTTCGTTGAATTTGGGTAGGAAACTGTGTCCCAGCGTAAAGAAAATACCCAATGCCATGACAAACAGTGCCACGGTTGACCATACTACGGGGCGTTTGTGATTGAGGGTCCAATACAGCCAGCGGGCGTAGTGCCGCTTGAGCCATACGGTGAGAAAAGCTTCGCGCGGAATGCCGCCTTTCTGCTTTCCGCCCAGCAGGTAACTGCAGAGCACGGGGGTAAGTGTCAGGGCTACAATGGTGGATGCCAGCAAGGCTACAATAAATGCTATACCCAAAGGTATAAGCATACGTCCTTCCATGCCGCTGAGGTAGAAGAGAGGAAGGAAACTCACAATGATGATGGCTGTGGAGTTGAGTATGGGCATACGTACTTCACGTGAGGCATCGAATACCACCTTTATTACAGGACGCTGCTGTTCCGGCTGCAGGGTGCGGTTGTGGCGCAGGTGTTTCCATACGTTTTCCACGTCGACAATAGCATCGTCAACCAGCGATCCGATGGCAATGGCCAGTCCGCCCAGACTCATGGTGTTGACGCTCATGCCAAAGTAATGGAGCACAATTAGCGTAATCAGCAACGAGATGGGGAGGGTGACAAGAGATATGAGGGTGGTGCGTACATTGGCCAGAAAGAGGAAAAGCACGATAACTACAAAGATGGCGCCTTCGTAGAGTGATTGCTTGACATTGTGTATCGAACTCTCTATGAATCGTGACTGGCGGAAAATGTCGGTTGAGATGTGAACATCGGGAGGCATGTTTTTTTTCAGGTCTTTCAGGGTAGCTTCCAGCCTGTTGGTCAGTTCAATTGTGCCCGTATTAGGTTGTTTGGTAACGGTGAGCAGTACGGCCGGTTTGCCTTTTTCGGAGGCAGTGCCGAGTCGGGGCATCTGTGCGCCGACCTGCACGTCGGCCACGTCGGCCAGAGTTACTGTATTGCCATTGATGCTTTTTACGGCTACGTTACCCAGTTCCTGTACGTCATGAGTCGATACCACACCGCGCACGATGTATTCGTTGCCGTATTCATAGATTACGCCGCCGTTGGTGTTGCGGGTCCTTTGGT
>ERZ779877.3548-NODE-3548-length-10026-cov-17.856584_pt1 | contig 10026 bp, 7 predicted proteins | sample MGYA00511556_ERZ779877 | MGnify/ENA primary metagenome ERZ779877 (study PRJEB29588, sample SAMEA2159338) | human gut metagenome | biome: human gut; feature: human-associated habitat; material: faeces | place: Denmark | collected 2008/2010 ... | reverse complement strand
ACCTTATCACCCTTCATCAGCGTAAGCGGTTGTCGTCAATTCAAACTTGATAACGAACGCATCACCAAATCTACATCCTTGTTTTCAAGTTCTTGAATAATATGAAGATAAGTTTTTTGCGTTGTTGTCATACTTGAATGTCCTAATCTTTGTGCAACACTTGCTATTGATACTCCAGCAAACAAAAGCAGTGAAGCGTGTGTATGCCTCAAACCGTGAATTGATATTATTGGAATTCCGGCTTTCTTACAATGTCTCGTAAGAATATCATTCACGGTAGAATTATATACTTTTCCCGAAATAAAAATCGGTTCATCTTGCGGCAGGTCTTTAACTAATGTCGAAAACTGAATTATCAGTTGCCAATCTATCTGTATTCTTCTAACAGAAGATTGGTTTTTAGTTGGCATAAAGCCTCCGTTGCCCTTATAATCCCAAGTTTTGTTAATTGATAACGACTGCTTCGAAAAATCGAAATCATTTGGCGTTATTGCTAAAGCTTCAGAAAATCTCATTCCTGTTTTCGCAACTAATAGAATAAACCAATCCCAATTAAGTTCTTGGTTAAGCTCCAGTACTGACAATAATTTGTGCAACTCAAATTGATTGAGATACTTAATCTTCTTATGTCTCGGCTTTTTCCCTTTAATGATAGCTTTTCTTGTCGGGTCTCGTTCAATAAGTCCTTCGTCAACAGCATCAAGCACTGCCCCTTTAAGTTGATGATGAAAATCCATCGTTGTCTGCCTCTCGTGTTGCTTCGCATAATCGTTAAGCAACTTTTGATATGTTATTCTTGAAAGCTCGCATACTTTCAATTCCGGCGCTAATCGTTTTATCCACGAAAGCGTAAGCAGATATTTGTCCATCGTGACTTTTCTTATCGCCCCTTCCTTATACACTGTTATCCATTGAGCGTAGTAGTCATAAAATAAGTCTGTTTTGTTTATGTTATTCAGCATAAAATCCTCCTGTAATTAAGTTGGCTCACGCTGATGAAGGGTGATAAGGTTGTCGAGTTGGTCTAAATAAGCACCGATCTTCCGTTGTTCCTCGACTGAAGGAACAGTTATTTCAATTTTCAAAAAATCGGACTCGTGTATTCTCCATTGTCCATAGATGACACCCTGACGCCATTTGACCATAGCATTTATAAAGTCTTTTCTGACCAATCTTCTTCCTAAAAAATCCGAGTCAGCTATGCCAGTAGGCTCAAAAATGCTATATACCGGTGAAATGCAGGCTTTTCCGTACTTATTCAGACCTATTGAGCCGGTTTCAAGGTTGTTGGAGCTATATATGAAATCGCCTTTCTCTGTTTTCTTATATAGCTTGTTTACCGTGTCCGTAACTAAGGCGCTTCGGTCATAACGCTCACCTTTAGGGGCAACACCTTCATTTGCTATGAATGCCATAAGGGGATATTCGTCGCTCATTGGTGCTTGTTGATTACGCTCTATGAGCAAATCCCCAACCTTACGCTGTTCCCAAGAATAACGAAAAAAGAGCCAAGGGGGATAACCCCTTGACTCAAATAAGCACTTGATTATTCAGCATCTGTCGGCATTGGAATTTCATAACCGCCACTGATAATAAAATCACGAAGTAACTTGTCAACTTTTACATTGACTTTGGGTGGTATTATTTTAGTTCCCTCTATTTTTTCAAAATAATTCTTTGCTACTGCTTTATCGACAGTCTTTTTCAACTCATCATATCTGCCAAATTCATTGAGATTGTTTTCGTTAAGCTTCAAACTCATAATATTTCTGAGCAAATTTTCATTTATACCTAATGCAATAGCAATTCTGTGAATTTGGTCATTTCTTGCTTTGTACAGGTATTCATTGATATAATCTCTCAATGATTTACCTTCCTCGACAATAACATCGCCTCTTTGAATATCGTGAAGGAAAATATTTGCATATTTCTGTTCTTCTTGAGAAAGGGTGGCAAATGTTTTATGCAGCTCTGTTTCCGCTTGCTCTATCGCTTCTTGTGTTGTTCCTTCGGCATTTAGCAATTTAATGTATTTGTCAAAACGAGAGTTCATATAATCAGAGTCAATTAAGCCGGTGTCAATTTCAGTGATATAACCAACAAGGTCATAAGGAACATCATCACCTCCGTCTGTACCACCGCCACCACCGGTCAATTCCTTGTATCTGAGAGCCAATATCAAATATGTGTTTTCGTCAATAGTCACATCAATAACTTCTCCGGTTGATTCATCAACATAAGAAGAAACACTCCATTTGAAGCCTTGAATTTTCGCTGCTTCTAAATATTCGTTAAACTCATTGAAATCTTTTGCGAATTTTCTGCAAGCTGAAACATCATCCGGTAACTTTTCAAAGTTTTCAATTCCGGCATTATGGAACAAATCAGAAATACTTTCGTAAAGTCTATTCATTTGCTTTAAATTTTCCGCAAGATGCTGAACAAACAAACCGAGAGGTCTGTCGCCTGAATACAACTTTACAGCAGCATTAACGTTTCTTTCCATAGTGTGTGGCTTACGATAATAACGAATTGTACCGAATGGTTTATCCGGTCCAAACAAACGATTAGTACGAGAAAACGCCTGAATTATGTTTTCATACTGAAGAACCTTATCCATATACAAGGTGTTAATCCACTTTGAGTCGAAGCCTGTAAGCATTTGGTCAACAACAATAAGTAAATCGATTTGTTTTTCAGGTTCATTTGCAATTCTTTCATACGGTTTTTTATGTGCAAGGCGAGCCGCTATATCCTTTTTCATTTTAGCAAATGTAGGTATGGCAAAATCTTGGTTGTACTTTTCATTGTAATCGCCGATTATTTCCGCAAGTCCATCTTCCTTAAATTGAACTCCGCCATTGTTGTCAATGCTCGGGTCAAATAAGGCTGTAACTTTCAGGTTCGGCTTCATTTCTTTGAATAAACGATAATAGTTAATTGCTTCAGGAATACTGCTTGTAGCAAAAATAGCGTGAAACTTGCTATTATGACTTAAAGTTATCCAATTTTCCAATATGTCTTTTACGACCGTTTTTGTATGTTCTTCAGTCATATATTGAACACTTGGTATAAAATCTTCAATACCTTTTATATAGTCGCCTTTTTCATCAAAATGACCGACCATTCCAACCTTACTTGAATCCATATATTTATAATATATTTTGCTTTTAACAGGGTCGGAAATTGCTTCCTCCTCGGTTTGTGCCTTTGCTTTTTCTAAGGCAACTACTTTGCGAACATCCTTATCCTTAAATGTTAATACTTTATAAGGGTCGAATCCAAGAACATTCTTATCTCTGATACCGTCGGCAATACTGTATCTGTGTAATTCATTTCCGAACACAGTAGTCGTTGTGTTCTTTTTCTTTTGATTTTCATCTTGAATCGGTGTGCCTGTAAAACCAAAGAACATCGCATTAGGGAATGTGTTTTTAATAGTAATCAGCATATCACCAAAAGTAGAACGATGCGCCTCATCAACAATAAACACGATACGCTTATCGCTTATAAGTTCAATATCACGAGCATTCAATCCGCCTGCTTCGTCTTTAATATTGCTCATCTTTTGAATAGAAGTTACAATCAAAGTGTCGGCAGGGTTTGAACTTTTTAATTTTGTTATTAAAACATTTGTGTTTTCGGTTGCTTGAACAGATTCATTTTCATCAGCAAAACCACGATACTCTTTAAGGGATTGCGTGCCGAGTTCAATTCTATCCATAAGGAATATAACTTTATCTGCATCTTTTGAGCTTGCAATTAACTGTGCCGACTTAAAACTGGTCATAGTTTTACCTGAACCGGTTGTATGCCAAACATAACCGCCGAGTTGATTGTTGCCTTCCCATTTAGCTTTTGCGACCTTATCAGAAATAGCACTTGCCGCAAAATATTGGTAACTACGCATTACTTTCAATACACCGTCGGAGTCATCAGCAACAGTATAGAAGCCTATAAGCTGGTGTGCCATAGGAATAGAAAGTAAAGTAGATGCAACTTTATCCCATTCGTTTATAGGCTCATTATTGAAATCAGCCCAATGAAAATAATAATCCGGATTGAACTTGCCATCCGGACCCGGATTTGCAAAGTAAACAGCCTCGTTTGGTTCCATTGCAACAAAAATCTGAACCAAAGAGAATAAACCGCTAAATATTCCTTCGTGTGAATACTTCTCAATTTGATTGCAAGCCTGACTTACAGGGATGCCGCTTTTTTTCAACTCAATATGTATTACCGGCATACCGTTAATAAGTAGCATTAAGTCTCCACGACGGTCGTTCAACAGCTTTGATTTTGTAGGGAATTTAGGTTGTTGAACTATTTGGTATCTGCTTTGACCTGCTGCAATTTCACGACGGTCATAAATTTTTAGACTCACTTCTTTACCAAAGTGCAACTTATCCTCAGGATTATCTCTGACGATAGACACACTTCTTCCGTTAATAAAGCCGTTTAACTTTAACGGTGTTCTGAGAGCTTCGATTTGCTCTAATATTTGCTGCATTTCACTGTCTGTCAGCGGATAATCGTTCAATCTGTCAATATCTCTATTATTTTCAAAGAGTATATTTGCCCAGTTTCGCAACAAATCCTGTTCAGAATAGTTTTTAAGAACTTCTTTTTCCCATCCTTTTTCAGACAGTATTTTAATCAGAGCTTCCTCAAAATCCGACTCTTTATTAAAAACCATTTTATTCCCCCCTAACTATCAAACAAACATATTTTCAAGGCACGATTTTTTAATATTTTTCAACTTTTCCAACTCACGCTGATGAAGGGTGATAAGGTTGTCAAGGGTATCAAACAGCTTTCCGATTTTGCGCTGTTCCTCAAGCGAAGGAAGAGATACTTCTCCCATACAGAGCTTGTCGTAATAGAAGTACAGACGAACGCCACCCTCTTGCAACTGCATAATCAACTTTTGAAAATCAGGTGATTTGAACCAGTGCCATAAGAGCCTATCGTCAACATCTTCGGAGGTCTTGAAAACCTCATATAGAGAGCTAACTATCACATTTTTCCCGATATTTTGGTATCCGATTGAACCAACATTTATTCTTGCCGGGTTATAAGCAAATGAGTTCGGAGAAACGATATAATACATCCTTTTATCTGCTTCTCGCATCGTCCCACCATTCTCGAACTTCTCATCTTGTGGCACAAACCCGTGTTCGTTGGTAATTGAATAGCTCTCTAATGGAAGGTTGTCCCTATTCTTTTCGCCAGCGGGAAAAGTAATATCTGAGAACTTACGCTGTTCCCAAGCTTCAGTAAATCCCTTAAAACGAATTTCGGGTACATTTGAACCGTTTTTTGGAAACATTTTTTCAAGCATAGATTTTTTGACATTGTTCAATTTGTCATACTTACGCTGATGAAGGGTGATAAGGTTGTCGAGCTGACGAATAAACGCCCCGATTTGCTTTTGCTCTACAATATCTTTAGGTACAGAAAGGTCTATATCAAAGAAATCCTCGGCAGAAATATTGAGAAGCCCGTGATTCCTCGCACCCTCGGCAGCTCTCTCAGCAACACCTTTGTGCCACCTATCTGTATCGAAGAAAACGGTCAGATAATCCGAATCAATCTGTCGCTCTTTCTTGGGAGCAAAAACGATGTAAAGCGTTGATAGCACGCCTTTTTCGTACAGATCAAGTCTTTTGACCGCACCAAATGGATAGCCATCAGAGGTGCTTTTGTTGTAGGCAAATTCGCCGTTCAGCACCAAGTAATAGTTGCTCACATCTCGGCTTGCAACACGGTTATTAAAGTATGTGATTTGGTCAACCAAACCATATTGTGCTGAGATTGTTAATGGTAGCGTAGATTCGTTGTTTATATTCTTGCGAACTACTCTATCAACGAGTTCACCCAACTTACGCTGTTCCCAAGTGTCTGTAAAGCCCTTAAATCTAATTGCTGGAGTGTCTGATTTTTTCGTCATTTTGCACTACCTCCAAGCAATTTTTTCAGTTCTGCCAATCCAAGCATATCAAATTCACTACCGTCAAGGTCGTCTATCATAGCAGAAAGAGATTTTTCCGTTTCTTCGATTTGGCTTTCCACCTCTGCAAATGTAGTTTCGTATTTTTTTGCAAGTGCTTCAAGTTTTGAGACCAATTCAGATACAATACTATCGGGTAGCTGCATAAGGTTTTCAATAAGCGGTCTAATCCACTTTTCTTTAAGAAGTTCAATAACCTGCTCGTCAGACAAACCCTCAATAGTATCTTTGGTTTTTTTCTCAAGTAATGCACTTTCAGTCTTAATTGCTGATTTCAAAGCCTTTTCTTCTGTATTAAGTGCCGCAACGGACTTAAGTTTTTCCTTTGTTTCTGCTTCAATACTATCTGACTTTAATGCTTTATTGATTTCAGCAAATACAAAGCTATCCTCTTTTACAAAGTCGCACTCTTTTTCTTCTTCCGAAAGCGTATCAAGTATTTCTTCGTACTCGGAAGAAATTTCAGAAAGTCTGTTTTCTTTTTCTTTTATTGCTTTGCTGTCCTCGGCAAGAATTGTACTCTGTATAAGTTCAAAAGGAATAATATGTCCCTTCCAACCCTCTTGTACTTCTTGCTCAACATTGCCCTTTTTCTTAATTATCATATTAGGGTCAACAACTTTTGTTGCCTCAAAACCTTCTGTTTGGATAATCTCCAAATCAACGGCAATTTTAGTCCAATCATCATCAAGAAGTTGATACGCTTCATACTTATCAACTAACGGAATATTGGTCATTCTTGCAAAAATGTTGTCTGCCAAAATTTCCTCTGTTTTTGATATGCTAAGGCTATCCATTTTTGCAATTAACTCGTCATACAAATACTCATCAAAATTGCCGAAAACAGTCTGAAATTCACTTTCAAAATTCTTAACATCAGCGTGTTCTTTAATTGCCTTTTTAATATCATCAACAATGAGCTTGCAATACTCTGAAGATGTATTTTCAAACAAGGCAGAACGAAGTGCGGGGAACGCTCTCCAATATTCTTTAAGTTCATCTATCTCGGAAATCGGAAGACCACCAAACATAGAAGCGTAAATATCCCAAGACTCGGCTGCTTCCGAGGAGTCAACATATCTCGGAATATTTAAGTTATAGTCGTTTGCTCTGATTTCATCACGGCTAACAACCTTTGAATACTTGTCCACGCTTTCTCTGCGTGTTACAACATCGACAATTCTCTTAATATCCGAAGCCCGAAGTTTATTATTTTTACCTTCTTTAACAAATCCTTTTGAGGCATCAACAATTAAAACATCGGTATTGCTTCTCTTTTGTTTCAAGACCATAATTATAGTCGGAATACCTGTGCCATAAAAGATATTTGCAGGCAAGCCGATAATGGTGTCAATTTTATTCTTTTCAATTAAATTTTTACGGATTTCACCTTCTTCACCGCCACGGAATAAAACACCGTGAGGAAGAACAATAGTCATAATTCCGTCAGGCTTAATGTGGTAAAGGTCGTGCAACAAAAAGGCATAGTCTGCCTTACCCTTTGGCGCAAGTCCATAACCTGCGTAACGAGGGTCAGTCTCTTTATCGGTAGGGTTCCAAGCCTGAGAATACGGAGGATTGGAAACAACAGCATCAACATAAAGCGGGTTATATGTTCCTGTCGGGTCGTTTTCGTCGAAATACGGCCAGTCATCCTCCAAAGTATCGCCGTTGCGAGTTACAATATTATCGGCTTCAATACCACGCATAACCAAATTCATACGGGTAAGGTTATATGTATTTTGTTTTAATTCTTGAGCGTAGTATTTTACTTTATTGTCGCCCTCAATATATTTAGAGGCACTCTTACCAATGTTAATAAGAAGTGAGCCTGAACCGCTTGTAGGGTCAAATATTTCGATTTTTTCTCTGTCCTTCAAATGATTAGCAACAATCTCGGACATAAGTAAAGATACTTCGTGAGGAGTATAGAATTCACCGGCTTTTTTACCTGCGTTTGCAGCAAATTTCTCAATTAAGTATTCATAAATAAAGCCAAGAACGTCATAGCCTTGCTTACCGTCCATAGGAATATCTTTGATAAGCTGAATAAGGTCGCTGATAGATTTAGACTGTGAAGATGCACTATCTCCCAATTTTGACAAGCCTGTTTGAAGTGTATCAAAAACGCCCTCAAAAACTTTTTTATGTGTAGGATTGATTAAACGGCTAAAAGCAGAAAGAGCGTCACGAACATCTTGAACGCTAAAATCGCTTCCCTTTGCAAGCCAAGTTGAAAACAAGTTATCATAGGAAATAAAATAGCCTAAATTTTTTTGAATGCTCTCAACAGTTTCTGTATCTTCTTCGGTCAATTCCGGGAGATACTCGTCTGTCCAGTCATTTGCTTTAAGATATTTAACTTCTTTTTCAGAAAGAAATTTATAGAAAATAAAGCCCAAAATATAGTCTTTATATTCGTTAGCTTCGATTTTTGAACGCATTTTATTTGCAGACTCCCAAATCTTAGCGGCTAATTGTTGTTTGTTCATTATAAACCTCCGTATAAAGCTAATTATTTTAATTTTATCAAATGCCGTGTACTATAAAACGGACTTAGTTTTGTTCTTCCGGAATAAAATCCATAATATCTTCTACTTTACAATCAAGTGCGTTACATATTCTGCCAAGCACCTCGGTATTAACATTTTCATCTCGGCTCATTTTACTCATTGTGTAATGACTTAAGCCTGCTAAGTTTTCTAAGTCTTTTTTCTTCATATCTCTATCAAGAAGAATATGCCACAATTTTTTATAACTAACAGCCATCTATTGCACCCTTTCTCTGTTAAAGTGTAAGTGTAAATATTATACCATAGAAATCTGATAAATTCAATAAATATGCGGTTTTTCAGCCGAAAGTACATTTTTTCGTACTTGTATAAATTGCTATGTAAAAAACAAATAGCAGCAAGTTACAGTCTTTCTTGGGAACAGCGTAAGTTTGGAGAAATTACAAGCAAATACGAAGATCCTGTCCCCACGCCTCACGATGGCTATTATAGACTTGGCATAAGAAGTCACGCAAAAGGAACATTTCATAGCTATGTAGCCAAGGGACAGGAACTCGAAACAGCTCAAATGCATCGAGTTGCAGCCGGAAATTTTATTGTAAATATTACTTTTGGGTGGGAACACGCTGTTGCAATTACGGATAAAAATGATGCGGGGAAGCTGGTTTCGCATAGATTTCCGCAGTTTTCATTTGCTGAAGGGATGGTTCCAGAGTTTTTCCGCTATGTAATTGTAGACGAAAAATTTCGTCATCATTTATGGCTTGCTTCACCGGGAGGAGCTGGTCGGAACAGAGTTTTGAAACTTGATGAGATGCTTAATTATCTAATGAGGTTTCCATCAAGAGATGAGCAAATCAAAATTGCAGAGTTCTTTCGCCATCTTGACAACCTTATCACCCTTCATCAGCGTAAATGGAAGCGTATAAATTTTGCTGTTCACACTGATTAGACAATAACTTGGGAACAGCGTGAGCTTTGGGAATTAACAATTTGGGATAAAAAGTTTAATGAGGTAGAAGCTGAAAAGCAACCCAAGATAATAAAATATCCTTATGTTTTAGCAGATGTTTTTTCAAAAATTGAAGATGCAAGTGGCGATGTTCGTTTGCTATCTACTGGAAATTACATAGGATATACGACTGACGAAAAAGCTGGAAAAAATTTGTGTGTTGGAGAAGTTGTTGCTATACCTTGGGGCGGAGTACCAAATATCAAGTATTATAAAGGAAAATTCGTCACTGCTGATAATAGAATTGCAACATCAAACGATACAGAAACATTAGGAAATAGATTCTTGTCATTATATTTAGAACACAGCCTTGCTTTTTTGCAGAGCATTTATAGAGGTGCGTCTATTAAACACCCCAGTATGAACGATGTTTTGAGTATGCAGATAAGTATCCCACACATTCAAGAACAAAGAGAAATTGAGACTTGGTTTGCTAACCTCGACAACCTTATCACCCTTCATCAGTGTAAGTTCCAAATAGTTAGTAAACG
>ERZ779877.3545-NODE-3545-length-10035-cov-7.485371_pt1 | contig 10035 bp, 8 predicted proteins | sample MGYA00511556_ERZ779877 | MGnify/ENA primary metagenome ERZ779877 (study PRJEB29588, sample SAMEA2159338) | human gut metagenome | biome: human gut; feature: human-associated habitat; material: faeces | place: Denmark | collected 2008/2010 ... | reverse complement strand
TAATGAACGTCGCAAGCTGAACGCAAAGTGGGAGCAACTCCGTGTGCAGTACCGCGAAGCCGGAATGAGCGAAGAGGCAATTCAGGCGATGTATGAGTTTGATCTGGGCGTCCTGAACAGTGAACGCGCCTATGATGCCAACACGGTGGCAGTCTGTGATGGCGAAGATGACGTTGACGCAAGGAAAGCAGCAGATCTTAAGCAATATGAAGCTGCGATCACGGTAACGGATACCTACCGCGAAACCAAGAGCCGCTTTGCATGGATCGGCGAAATCGAGAATGAGCGGCTGCTGGCTGGTCTCGAAAATTTATCGGAAGATGATCTCAAACTTTTGACGCTCTATGTTTATGAGGGTTACACAGAGAGCGAAATTTCTAAAGTTTTTAGCATTTCGCAGCCTGCAATTCATAAGAGAATCGAGAAAATCACTATATTTTTGAAGAAGTTTTGATTTTTGGTTATAATTTGACCCTTCTCGATGGCTCGTAAGTGAAGGGACAATTTCCCAAGCGGCACTCACCGCAGGGCAAAGCGTCCGATCTCGCGCACCTTGAAAACTGAATAGTTCCGTCATCTGGTACTCCGATAATGATACTTCCGTAATTCGCGGCCCGGTCACAAAGCAGACGGGGTGGCTGAAATGCCAATGAAGCGGTACAAGTCCGCTGCCAGATGTTTATGCCCCACTCGCAGGGGGCCGAGGGCGAATATGCGAGACCTTTAATCATATTGATCCGGGAACTGCCGGGTACGTTTTTGCGCATCCGGCAGTTCCCGTTTTTACGTATCCCAATTTATTCTTTATCCGAATATTCGCTTTTGATACATAGGAGGACATTTTTATGGACGAGCTGAACCCCACGGTGCGCGAGCAGGAGATCTACGAGGAGATGGAGCTGACCCCTGAGATGGTCAAGTCCATCCGCACCCTCTGCGGCACCTGTCTGCGGCATTTTGTGGATGCAAAGGCTTTCAAAATCGCGCTTGTACCCAGCGCAGACCGGAGCATGGACACCTGCACCGTCTGCCAGATGCGACGCGGCTACGATTATGTGGTCATGCACCGCTGACCCAACCATACCACCATACCGTGAACGAAGCCCGCTGCGGAACATCCGGCAGCGGGCTTTGCACATAACAACATGGAGGTGCAATTTTGCAGCAAAACTGGAAATTCCAACGCGGAGACATCTTCTTCACCCATTTCGGGGCGAGCACCGGCTCGGAACAGTGCGGTGACCGTCCGGCGGTCATTCTTCAGAATGACGTGGGCAATTACCACTCGCCAACCCTGATCGTGGCGACCATGACAAGCAAGGCGGAAAAGAAAGTAAACCAGCCGACCCACTGCCTGTTGGAAAATGCAGGGTTGAATATGCCGTCCGTTGTGCAGGCAGAGCAGATCTTCACCATCGACAAGAGCAGGGCGCTGAAGTATCTGGGGCATCTGACCCCGGAGGAAATGCGCCGGGTGGACGATGCAGTGCGTATCAGCCTTGCGCTGAACCCTATGGGCAGCATCCAGCAGATAGAGCCTATCCGGCGCTCTACGGCGGTTTACGCGCCGCCTGAGGTGGTGGATGGCAAACCGCCTGTCTACCCCTATACGCCCATCAAATCGTCCTTTGAGAACGCCGGAAGCATCGAGGAAATGATGCTGTACACCGAGTTGCAATCCGCGGTTCATGCCATGATCCAGCGGTTGGAATACAGCTTCACCTTCAATCCCAGCCTGCTCACCAGCCCGAAGCGTAAGCAGCAGGTGACTGAGATCTTAGAAGAAGCTGAGAAGTACATTTGGAGGATCAAGGAGGAAATGAGATGCGCCTGAACGACAATAATACTTTCATTGGCATCAACCCGCCGTACCAGCTTTCGGTCATCCACAGCAGCAAGCTGATCTACCCCCGCGAGATCTACCAGCGGGGCGTGGAGCGCAAGCGGGTGGAACTAATCGCCAGGGACTTCAACGAGTACATCGTCAACGAGCCGAAGGTCAGCTTCCGCAACGGCAGGTACTATGTAATGGACGGTCAGCACACCATCGAGGGCTGCATCCTCCTCAACGGCGGCGAGGACCGCCCGATCCTCTGCAAGGTCTACACCGGTCTGACGATGGAGCAGGAAGCCCTGCTCTTTGCGGAGCAGAACGGTCACTCTGCACCCCTGTCGGCGGGCATCAAGCTGCGCGCCAAGGTGGTGGGCGGCGATGCGCCTTCCAAGGCGTTTGTCGCAGCCACCAACCGGGTGGGGCTGTCCCTCAACTACGACAGCATGCAGCTGAGCGACTACCGCATCAGCTGCGTGGGCACGGCGCTGAAGCTGTACGACCAGCTGGGCGAAGAAATTTACTGCGAAGCCCTGCGGCACATCGTGGAAGCGTGGGAGGGCAGACCGGATTCCTTCCGGGCGGCTGTCCTGCGGGGCGTGATGTACTTTGTGCAGCTGTACCACGGGCAGTACAGCGCGGAGCGGCTTGTCCGTGCGCTGGGCGGCGTCCACCCCATGGAGCTCTACCGCATCAGCCGGGATAACCCCGCCAAGCTTCCGGGCTGGCGGCGGTACGTTTATCCCATCTACACCACCTACAACGGCAAGTGCAGGAAGGATGCGCTGCCGATGAAGTTCTAAACTCAAATATCTCCTTTGGCAAGGGCGATGGTACCTGGAAAAGGCTATCACCCTTTACATATAGTATTTTCTTTTGAATAATTGACATATTGAACTGGAAAGGGGAAGACAGGAATGAGCGAGATCGCAGCCTGCACTTTGATTCAGGAAGAGCCCGACCGCAAGACAGAGCGGTACATGATGATGTTCAAGGATTACCCGGATGTGGTGACGGTGGAGCATCTTCAGAAAATGCTGGGGGTAGGGCGGAAGATCGCCTACCTGCTGGTCAGGGAAAACAAGATCCGGTCTGTCCGTGTGGGGCGCAGTTACAAGATCCCGAAGCTCTGCGTTGTGGAGTACCTGCTGGACAAGACTTGACCTTCAGGAGGGATGCAGCCCCCAAAATCCCTTGCGCCATCCTTGCAAAGCAGCCCTGTTTATTTTAAACTAAGGTTGCCTGAGCAAAGAGCGTTTGGCTACAAAGAAAGGAGCGTTTCTATGATAAATGTAGCTGGACATTTAAGAGAACAGAATGGTACATATCAGATGGTCCTGAGCTGGAAGGATGCAAACGGAAAGCGCAGAACCAAATCCATCAGCACAGGACTTCCCGTAAAAGGAAACAAAAAGCGGGCTGAATCCCTTCTGCGTCAGACACAAAAGGAGTTCAACCCGGAAACGATGCAGCAGGTCGGTGACCTGTCTGTGCCGGAATACCTGACCCGCTGGCTGCGGGAAAGCGTGATGAACCTTTCCCCGGATACTTACGGTCGATACGCCTACGATATGGGCAGGGTCATCATTCCGTACTTTGAACGAAAGCGGCTGTCTTTAAAAGTGCTTACTCCGCGCGATCTGGAAACGTTTTTCCGCTATGAGCGTCAGCAGGAGGAAGCGACCGTACAGCAGCTTCTGGATTGGCACAGGGAACTGACCGATGCCCTTCAGTATGCCGTTGACAGTAACTGGCTGAAAGCGAACCCCGTCAAGACGGTTGACCCCTGCCTTGATAACTCCCCGGTACTTTTCAACGATTTTCTCATGGACTGGTTGAAAATGATGAAGTCCCGCGTGGCAATCACGACCTATGCAAACTACGAGATCGTCATCACGCGCCGGATCGTTCCGTATTTTGAGCCGCTCCACTACACCCTGCAAGACCTTGAGCAGCACCCCAAGTACATTCAGGATTTCTATCAGCATGAGCTGGATCGCGGCGTTACGGCAAACACGGTCATCCACTATCACGCCAACATCCGCAAATGCCTGCAGTACGCTTTTCAGATCGGCATGATCCGTTCCAACCCCGCAGACCGCGTTGAACGTCCTCGTAAGGAAAAGTTCAAGTCGGAGGTCTACAAGGCAGAGGAACTGGAGCAGCTCTTCACGGCGATCCAGGGCGACCCGGCAGAGTTCGGCGTTATCATGGCTGCATTCTACGGGCTGCGCCGCAGCGAGATCGTTGGTCTGAAATGGGATGCCATTGATTTTGAGAACAAGACCATCAGCATCCAGCACACAGTCGTTTCCACAAAGGTTGACGGCGTTGTGACCGATATCGCGCGGGATAGAACCAAAACGAAATCCAGCTGCCGCACCCTTCCGCTGATCCCTGCCTGTGAGCAGATGCTCAAAAAGATGCAGAAAGAGCAGGAGCTGAACCGGAAGGTCTGCGGCAAGGATTACTGCACGGATTATCTCGATTATATCTATGTCAACCCGATGGGCAGGCGCATCCGCCCCAATTTTCTGAGCCAGCATTTCCCGGAGTTCCTCACGGCGCACGACATGAAGCGCATCCGCTTCCACGACCTGCGCCACAGCTGCGCCAGCCTGCTTTACGCCAACGGCGTGAGCCTGAAGGAAATTCAGGAGTGGCTGGGGCACAGCGATATCAGCACCACCAGCAATATTTATACCCATCTGGATTTTTCCAGCAAGGTATCCTCTGCCAATGCCATCGTCAGCATTTTCCCGGAGAACACAAAGGTATGATTTGCAACAAAAATAAAGCAGCCCGGAACCTGAAAAAGTCCGGACTGCTTGTTTGGTGCCGATGGTGGGACTCGAACCCACATGGTTTCCCGAGCGATTTTGAGTCGCTTGCGTCTGCCATTCCGCCACATCGGCTGATATGGATTTGGATGCGTTTTGCACGGTTTTTTGGAAGTTGGAGGGATGTTCAGGAGGGATGTTGGAACTTATCCACCGCTAACCGGTCAAAAACCTTCGCTGCTTCGTTGAAATTTCAGATGGGCGCACGAAACCGCGAAGCGGATTTTGAGTCCCCCTCGTCTGCCATTCCGACACACCGGCGCATCGGTTTGAACGACTTTTATTATACCGGATTCCCTGGGCAAAATCAAGAGAAAGTTTGCGTCTTTTTTCAGATCGTCCCGCATGGCGTAAAATACATGACTCCGGTCCTTGCCCGGCGGCACCGGCTGTGCTACACTAAGGTCAGAGCAAAACGTAAATGATACCCACAAGGAGGGAACCAGACTTTGAAACATCTGCATTCTTTTGCCCGCCGCGCGGCGGCTTTTCTGCTGGCGGCGGTGCTGTGCGTCTGCATCCCGGCGGCAGCGGCTTCGGCTGCCACCACCATCGGCGGGGCCGATACTACCCTGATCCCCGCAGAGGACGAAAACTGTCTCAGCTGGCTGTTTGGCTCCAAGGATAAGATCACCATGCCTTACCTGAACATCAAAGGGCAGGGGCTCAAGCGCAATGTCACGCTGGATCTTGAGGACTGTCTGGTGGGCATCACCTATACTGAGCTTGGCTCCATCGGCAGCTATGTCAGCGCCAGCGCTGCGCAGCAGGCGTGGAAGGCGCAGGCGGTGGCGGTGCACTCCTATCTGGAATATCACAAGCAGTACGGCTCGTCCACCAATGCGCTGATCTATACCCCGGTCGATCAGATCCCGGCCTCTGCCCGCAATGCCATCCGCAAGGCGGTGCAGGCGGTCAAGGATGAGGTGCTGGTGTACAACGGCAGCGTGTGCGATGCAGTATGGTCGGCCAGTGCGGGCTACAACACCCAGACCGGTGTGTACGGTACCTGCGCCAGTCTGGACGCATGGGGCACGGATGTGCCCTACCTCCAAAGCGTGGAAAGCCCCTACGAGGAGCAGTACCACAAGCTGCTGCGCCGGGTGATCGGCAAGGACTACACCTATATAGAATACAACGACAGCCGCACCGGCGAGCCCTACCAGAGCGCCGACACCACCCACAAGGATCTGGGCGGCTTTGTGCAGTACAACACGCTGGTGTCCAACGGGCGCAGCTACCGGTATATCAACCAGTTCGTTTCCTCCCGCTACTGCTTCGATTTCGGCACCGATGCCAGCGGCACCCCCTGCATGACCTACTACGGCTATGGTCATGGCGTGGGCATGAGCCAGTGCGGCGCAGTGGGCTACGCCGCCGAGGAGGGCATGAACTACAAGCAGATCCTGCAGCACTACTACACCGGGGCGAAGATCCGTACCAGCACTACCCGCAGCGGCGGACTGTTCGGCTGGCTGGCGGGATTGTTCCGCTGAACGTGTTTCACTGAAATTTTGGAAAAACCTTCTCAAACGCCGCAAGATTTGGTATACTATATCCGTTTGTGAAAAATGAACGGGAAACATAACTGCGTGGAAAAGCGCACGGATTGGAGTATCAGCATGGAGTTGGATCAGGAAAAGCAGAATCAGGAGGCCGCCGAGCGCTGCCGTGCACTGGCACAGCGCATCGTGCGGGAGCTGGCTCCCCGCAGCGTACAGGTGCTGGAGGACAGCGGGCTGCTGGAAAAAGCTTTTTGTAAAATGAATACTGCGGTGGTGCAAAGCGCCCCGGAGCTGCTGGTGGTGGCAGACCCCCAGTGGGTCACCCTGCCCGCCGTACAGGCGGAAAAAGTGCTGCTGGTGTGCGCAGAGTACGCCGGCATGGCAGACTGCGCAAAGCAGCTTGCTGCGCAGGGCTTCTGCCGGGAGCTTGCGTGGAAGGACTGCGGCAAGGAGCAGCTGACCGCGCTGTTCTGCCGCATGGACGCCCCGGAGCTGCCGGAACTTGAAGATGGCTACGAGCAGCAGCTGGACGTTTTGCGGGAGCGTACCCTGCTGGCTGAGCGCACTGCCGCCGAGCAGGCCGCCCAGCTGGAGCGGCTGCGCAGCGACCTTTCCCTGAGCCGCAGCCACGAGCAGGAACTGGAAAAGACCCTGAACAGCGTGGTCAACTCCACCTTCTGGAAGGCCAGCTGGCCGCTGCGGTATCTGGTAAGCAAGTGCCGCCAGCTGTGGCGCACCTTCCCGCTGTTCGTCTTTTTTGCCACCTTGCGCCGGGTGGGCTTTGCGGGCGTAATGGCACAGGCCAAGGCCAAAAAGGAGTACAAAAAGCTGTTCCCGGGCAAGGCGATGCCCGCCGACCGCTTTGCGGACGTGGAGCTGCTGGTAAAACAGGCCGCAGACCAGCCCGCGGCACCCCTGATCAGCATCGTGGTGCCGCTGTACAACACCCCCCACGATTTTCTGGTGGAGCTGCTGGACTCGGTGCAGAACCAGACCTACCGCAACTGGGAGCTGTGCATGGTGGATGCCGGACAGGACGCGGACGTGGGAGCCCTCGTGCAGGAGCGTGCCCGCACCGACAGCCGTATCCGCTACCGGAAACTGGACAGCAACGAGGGCATTGCGGGCAACACCAATCAGGGTTTTGCCCTTGCCACCGGTGACTATATCGCCCTGCTGGACCATGATGACATTTTGCACCCCTGCGCACTGTGGTATGTGGCGGAAGCCATTGCAAAGCAGGGTGCGGACTTTGTGTACACCGACGAAGTGACCTTTGAAGGGGACATCGACCATCTGACGGTCTACCACTTCAAGCCGGATTATATGCTGGATAACCTGCGCTCCAACAACTATATCTGCCACCTGAGTGTGTTCAGCGCGGCGCTGCTGGCAAAGGTGGGCGGCAACGAGCGGGCAGAGTTCAACGGCAGTCAGGATTACGACCTCTACCTGCGCCTGACCGAGCAGGCAGAAAAGGTCGTGCACATCCCGCACCTGCTCTACTACTGGCGTTCCAGCCCGGCCAGCGTAGCCAGCAACATCTCTGCCAAGACCTATTGTCTGGAAGCAGCCATGAAGGCCTTGCGCGCCCACTACGACCGCATGGGCGTGCCGGTGGACGCGGTGACCATGGTGCCCAACACCCCGGGCTTCTACAAGACCGATTACACCATCACAAAGCCCGGGCGGGTCAGCGTGCTGATCCCCAGCTGCGACCATTCGGGCGATTTGCGGGTGTGCGTGGAGTCCATCTACCGCAAGACCACCTACCCGGATTTTGAAGTCATCATCATCGAGAACAACAGCAAGGAGCCTGCCACCTTCCGCTGCTACGAGCAGCTGCAAAAGGAGCACCCGGACACCCTGCATGTGCTCACATGGCAGGGCACCGGCTTCAATTACAGCGCCCTGAACAACTTTGGCGCACGGGCTGCCACCGGCGAGTATCTGCTGCTGCTCAACAACGATACCGAGGTCATCTCGCCCCGCTGGATGGAGGAGATGGTCATGTATGCCCAGCAGGACCGTGTGGGCTGCGTGGGCGCAAAGCTGCTCTACCCGGACAATACCATCCAGCACGCGGGCATCGGCTTCGGCTTCCTGACGCTGGCGGCGCATATGCACAAGAACTTCCCTGTGGGACACCCCGGCTATATGGGACGGCTGGTCTATGCGCAGGATGTGTACGCAGTGACCGCCGCCTGCCTGATGGTGCGCAAGGACGTGTACGAGCAGGTGAACGGGCTGGACGAGAGCTTTGCCGTGGCCTTCAACGATGTGGACTTCTGCGTGCGTGTGCGGGAGGCGGGATACACCAACGTGTTCACCCCCTTTGCCCAGCTGTACCACTACGAGAGCAAGAGCCGCGGGCTGGACGAAAGCCCTGCCAAGCGCAAGCGCTTTGCCTCCGAGGTGGAGCGGTTCCAGAAGCGGTGGGCAAAGCAGCTGGCTGCGGGCGACCCCTGCATGAACCCCAACTTTGACCTGATGAAGGAGGACTTCAGCTTTGACATCAAGCCGCTGGAGTGAGCCTTTGACCCAAACCGAACCGAAAGGGGGAACGCAGATGGAGCTTTCGGCCTGTATCGTGGTGTATAACGGTGCCGGGGAGGCCATCAGGGCCGCGCAGACCGTGCTGGACTGCACCCGCCGCTACCCGCTCACCTTATATCTGGTGGATAACGCCAGCCCGGACGGCAGCGGCCAGCAGCTGGCCGCTGCCGCAAAGGACGGCACCCTGCGCACCGCCCCCGGGCAGACGGTGCAGGTGCTCTGTCGGCTGGAAAACGGCGGCTTCGGCACCGGGCACAACACAGTGCTCTCGCTGCTGCACAGCCGGGTGCATTTTATCCTGAACCCGGATATCCAGCTGACGGCGGACACCCTGAGCGACCTTGCGGACTGGATGGCGGCGCACCCCGGCGTGGTGATGACCCGCCCGGGGCTGACCTTTCCGGACGGCAAGCCCCAGCAGCTGCCGCTGCGCCGGTGCAATGTGCGGGCCATGGTCTACCGCCAGCTGCCCTGCCTGAAGTTCTGGGCAAAGTACAACGAACGCTACCTCATGGCGGACCGGGACCTGACCCAGCCCACTGAGATCGAGTTCTGCACCGGCAGCTTCTCGGCGGTGGATACTGCAGCCTTCAAGGCCGTGGGCGGCTTTGACGAGGGCTACTTCATGTATGTGGAGGACGCCGACCTGACCCAGAAGATGCGCACCCGGGGCAAGGCGTATCTGGTGCCCCAGTATACCGCCATCCACGCATGGCACCGTGCGGCGCACCGCAGCCTGAAGCCCTTTCTGTGGCAGCTGCGCAGCCTGCTGCGCTACTTTTCCAAGTGGGGCTTTGCGTGGTGAGTGGAGAAAAAAATAGTGTTTTTGATTCGCAGAAAGCGGTGTGCCGACGGCACACCGCTTTCTGTCTTTTCCGCCTCTTGCATTTTGCGTGCTTTCATAGTAAAATAAAGTGTACTGCCATCGTCTTTTGCAAAAATGCGGCCATGGCAGACCCAAAATCGTTTACAGCGGACGCAGCTCCGCTTTGAATCCATACGTCATCCGGGCGGTCTCCCGTCTGGGCGGCGTACAGCTGCACAACTTTTCAATCTATTTTAAAGGAGTGCACAAATATGAAAGGCATTATTCTCGCCGGCGGTGCCGGCACACGGCTCTATCCCTTGACCATGGTCACCAGCAAGCAGCTGCTGCCGGTCTACGACAAGCCCATGATCTACTATCCGCTGTCCACCCTTATGCTGGCGGGCATTCAGGATATCCTGATCATCTCTACCCCTACCGATACGCCCCGCTTCGAGGCGCTGCTGGGCGATGGCAGCCAGTACGGCATCCATCTGC
>ERZ779877.3542-NODE-3542-length-10052-cov-2.628989_pt1 | contig 10052 bp, 8 predicted proteins | sample MGYA00511556_ERZ779877 | MGnify/ENA primary metagenome ERZ779877 (study PRJEB29588, sample SAMEA2159338) | human gut metagenome | biome: human gut; feature: human-associated habitat; material: faeces | place: Denmark | collected 2008/2010 ... | reverse complement strand
CGGAAAGCCGGTGCCCAGCGTCACATAGTAGTCGCCGTCATCGTACTGCTGGGATTGCATGACCAGAAGGATCAGCGCACCGTTGTTTTTGCTGGAACTGCCGAGGCCCCATGTGTTGAAGGCTTCGGTCGCGTAATCTTCCGTGGATAAACTTCCGGTATAATCCACCGTCAATACGCCGATCTGTGCACCATCACACTGCTCGGTGAGCTGGGTGTTCAGGTTCTGGATGGTCGTGGTGGTCGTGTTCGGCACCTGGGGCGACTTGGTGGAGAGCCTGCTCAAGCGCCAGTTGGGCCTGAAGGACAGCGGGCACATCCTGCCCGGCCACGGCGGCATGCTCGACCGCTTCGACAGTTCGCTGCTGGCCATCCCGGCCACGGCCATCTATCTCTACACCCTTACGCTGTGGGCCTGACCACGCGATGCCGTCCACCTGCCGCATGCCGCAGGATGAAGGAAAAAAACGAGCCGGATTGCCCATCACAGCAATCCGGCTCGTTTTTATATGCAAGGAGCAAAAACGCCCGGCGGCCCGCCTCCAGCCGGAACACGCGCCGCCGGAGAGAGGCATCCGCCGTGCGGAGTGCGTCAGCGTACTTTGCGGAGAGTACTCGAGTACTTGCCGCAGAGTACAATCCGACATTGCGCACGACGTGGCCGGACCTGCCGCCCGGCCGTCGCCGTCATGCCTGCACGCCACCACCGGAAACGGCCCTCTTCCGCTCCGCCAACAATTGCGTCATCAGCGCCGCGGCCCGTTCCGGCGCCCCGGCTTCGCCCAACTTCTTCGCCACCTTTTCGTATCCCTTCAACTGATACTCCCGGCACTCCCGCCCAGGCAGAATCATGGCCAGTTCCGCCCAAGCGTTGCCCATCGTCATCTCGTCTGCCACAAGCTCCTCCACCACCGGCGAGCCGGCCACGAGGTTGACCAGAGAGATGTAATCCACCTTCAGCAAGTGGCGGCGCAGGAACGACACCAGCCGCCCGCAGGCGGTGTAGTAGCACACGACCTGCGGCACCCGGAAGAGCGCCGCCTCGAGCGTGGCCGTGCCGGAAGTGACCAAGGCCGCACAAGCGTGGTTCAGGATGCGGTAGGTCTGCCCGTAGAGCACCTTCACCCGCGCATGCCCCAGCAGCTTTTCATAAAATCCGGGGTCGATGTTCGGGGCCGCCGCCAGCACCAGGTCGTAGTCTTCGGTAAAGCTGACCGTCGCCTCGGCCATGATGGGCAGGTTGTCTTTGATTTCCTGTTTCCGGCTGCCCGCCAACAATGCGATAACAGGCTTTTCGGACAAGCCATTATCCGCCACAAATTCCGGAAATCCATCCGGATGTTCCTTACAATAAGCATCCACTGCATCTACACAAGGATTACCCACATAATGAACAGGGTACTGATGTCCGGCAAAAAACTCAACCTCAAAAGGCAGGATGGAAAACAGTTCGTCCACATCCCGCTTGATATTTTTAATCCTATACTCTTTCCAAGCCCATATTTTAGGAGAAATATAATAGTAGACAGGTATTTTCGTCTGCTTCTTTATAAACTCGGCTATTTTCAGGTTAAAGCCGGGATAATCCACCAGAATCACTACATCAGGAGCCCAACGAACAATGTCCTGCTTACATTCTTTCATATTCCGAAAGATAGTACGCAAATGCAACAACACCGGGATAAAACCCATATAAGCCAGTTCTTTGTAATGCTTCACCCGCGTTCCACCAACAGCCGTCATCAAGTCCCCGCCAAAGAAACGGAATTCTGCTTCCGGATCTTCCTGTATCAAGGCACGCATTAAATTAGATGCGTGCAAATCGCCTGATGCCTCGCCTACTATCAAATAGTATTTCATACTTCCAGATTCCAGTTTTTCAACTCATTCATCATCCCATAAGCAGTCACATCAATTTGGGTCGGAGTTACCGCCACATACCCATGTCCTAATGCCCAGTGATCCGAATCTTCCGCTTCCGGTTCATAGTTATCAAACTCTCCGGTCAGCCAGAAATACTCTCCCCCCCGAGGATGCAGACTACGCTTCCATTCATTAATCCAAGCCCCATTCGTCTGACGGCAGATGCGTACCCCTTTCAAGGAAGCTGTATCCGGAAAGTTCACATTCAAGCAAATTCCCAAAGGCAAGCCATGCTCCAGGACCTGCTCAGTAATACGGCGTATATAAGGCAGCGATGAAGAGAAATCAGCATCCGCAAAATGATTACATAATGAATATCCGATAGAAGAGATCCCCTTCAGACACCCTTCAATCACTACCCCCATCGTACCGGAATAATGCACATTCACTGAAGAATTATCACCGTGGTTTATTCCACCTATCACCACATCGGGACGACGGGGAACCACCGTATGCAATGCCAGTTTCACACAATCTACCGGTGTGCCCGTACATTTATACACAGTCAAATCCTCCTCTTCACGCACCTTGTAATACTTCACAGGATGCTCGGAAGTGATCGCCCCCGAAGCTCCCGAACGAGGACCGTCCGGTGCCATTACGATTATCTCACCCATTCCACGCAACCCGCGTATCAATTCATTCAATCCCTTAGCTTCCACGCCGTCATCATTTGACAGCAATATCAACGGTTTTTCTTTCTTCATATTTTTCCACTCTTTTTCTCGGAGCGTAAAGATACAACTCTTTGCCGGAACTACCCCTCACCGGAAAAGAAAATTATCTTAATGTTCTACAACCCAGTGCTAAAAATAGAATAGAATTGAATGAAAATTTCTATCTTTGCCGCCGTTGAGTTATTAACAAAACCAATGAGTTATCAACAGTTTTGCTAATGTCTGCCGTTTTTTATAGGTGCAATCACCTATTATTTGTTACTTCGCAGCGAGAAAAACTGATTAATATGGGAAAAATTATTGCTTTAGCCAATCAAAAAGGTGGCGTAGGTAAAACTACCACAACGATTAACCTCGCAGCTTCTCTGGCAACACTGGAGAAAAAGGTGCTGGTTATTGATGCAGACCCTCAGGCCAACGCATCATCAGGATTGGGTGTGAACATCAAAGAGGTAGAATGCTCTATCTATGAATGTATTATCAACGAAGCCGATATACGGGAAGCAATTTATACCACCGACATTGACGGACTCGACATTGTTTCTTCACACATCGACCTGGTTGGCGCAGAAATAGAAATGCTGAACCTGGAAGACCGCGAGAAGATCATGAAAAAAGTATTAGCCCCCATGCGGGACGAATATGACTATATCCTGATAGACTGCTCCCCGTCGTTAGGCTTGATAACAATCAATGCGCTGACAGCAGCCGATTCAGTGATTATCCCTGTTCAATGCGAATATTTTGCATTAGAGGGCATCAGCAAATTGCTGAATACCATTAAGATTATTAAATCGAAACTGAATCCTTCACTGGAAATAGAAGGCTTCCTGCTGACAATGTTCGATTCACGTCTGCGTCTGGCCAACCAGATTTATGATGAAGTGAAACGCCATTTTCAAGAATTGGTATTCAAGACAATTATACAGCGTAACGTCAAACTGAGCGAAGCTCCCAGCCACGGCATTCCTGCAATATTGTATGATGCCGACTCTACCGGAGCCAAGAATCATTTGGCATTGGCACAAGAAATTATAACACGTAACAGTAAGTAAACAATGGCAGTACAGAAGAAATTTGCTTTAGGACGCGGGCTTGACGCACTGATCTCGACTGAAGAAGTAAAGACAGCCGGCTCATCTTCTATCAACGAGATAGAACTGAGCAAAATATCCGTCAACCCTAACCAACCGCGTCGTGAATTTGATCCGGTGGCGTTACAGGAGTTGGCCGACTCTATTGCCGAAATTGGTATCATCCAACCCATTACGTTGCGTCAACTGAGTGAAGACTCTTACCAGATCATAGCCGGAGAACGTCGTTACCGTGCCTCCATACAGGCAGGACTTAAATCTATTCCGGCATACATCCGCACAGCCGATGACGAGAATGTAATGGAAATGGCGTTGATTGAAAATATTCAGCGTGAAGATTTGAATTCATTGGAGATTGCACTGGCTTATCAACATTTATTGGAACAATATGCATTGACACAGGAACGGCTGAGCGAACGTGTAGGGAAAAAACGTACCACTATCGCCAATTATCTGCGCCTGCTGAAACTTCCGGCCCAGATTCAAGTAGCATTGAAAAACCGCGAAATAGACATGGGACACGCCCGTGCCTTATTGTCCTTAGATGATCCTAAGACCCAAATACGTATCTTTAATGAAATACAGTCACAAGGCTATTCTGTCCGTAAAGTGGAAGAAATTGTCAAGGCACTGAGCAGTGGCGAGACAGTGGACAGCGGGGGGGAGAAGATCAAACCGAAAGGCTCCAAATTATCCGAGGAATACACTTTGCTGCAAAGCCACCTCTGCGGATTCTTCGGTTCGAAAGTACAGCTATCATGTACAGCCAAAGGAAAAGGCAAGATCAGTATTCCGTTCAATAACGAAGAGGACTTGGAACGAATCATGGAAATACTGGATTCACTGAAAAAGAAAGAATAAAGCGTTATTACTACATTGAAAAGAAGAACATCCACATATAAACTGTTTACATTCCTGCTTTTATGCCTTATGATGGCTGGAAGCATGAATGTTCACGCCCAAAAGGCACGCAACCGCCGTATGGGTATAAAGACAGATTCTATTATACAAGTCAAAGATTCACTTGTCATTGACAGCCTGAAACTGCTGGAAGAACGGCAAAAGATAGAAAATATGGAAGCACCTGTTGATACTGCCGCTTTAGTCCGTAAAAATGATTCCATACAGAAAGCAATGGCTGCCGAAACAAAACCCCGGTTTATCCCGAACTCCAACCGTGCCATCTGGCTGGCGTTGGTAATTCCCGGCGGAGGACAGATATACAACCGTAAATATTGGAAACTGCCGATAGTATATGGTGGGTTTGTGGGATGTGCATATGCGCTGACCTGGAACAACAGAATGTACAAGGACTATTCTCAAGCCTATCTGGATATTATGGACGATGACCCTGATACCAAAAGCTACGAAGACTTCCTGCCTCATGGCATGAGCGCGGAAGGTATGGAGGACACCTTTAAAAAACGAAAAGATTTCTATCGCCGAAATCGGGATTTAAGCATATTCTGTTTTATCGGTGTATATATACTGTCTGTCATAGACGCATACGTGGATGCCGAACTATCTGATTTTGACATATCCAAAGACTTAGGTCTTCAAATACAACCTGTTATTTTTAATGACGGCCGGAGCAGGATACCTAATACAATAGGCCTGCAATGCAGCTTCAAATTTTAATCGCATGAAAAACTTTTTAATTGGTTTATTTACATTTATAGGAACAACGGGAATAAGCGCACAAACCCAAAGTATTACCGTTCACTCGCAAACTACAGGAAAAGAAGAAATTATTGATGTTCCTGAAAGTATGCAGTCAGAAATGGACAGTCTTTACTGGGACTGGCAATCTAAGAATCACATCACATTGGGAGAGAACTGCACAATGGCCTCTACCAACCCTGTTGTAAGTGATTCCATCTATATGGATCGTCTGTCACGTATTCCCTCTATCATAGAAATGCCTTACAATGAGGCAGTACGCAAATTCATTGATATGTATGCCGTCCGTCTGCGCAATAAAGTATCCTTTATGCTTGCGGCAACCAATTTTTATATGCCTATCTTTGAAGAAGCACTTGATTTATACGACCTTCCTCAAGAACTGAAATATCTGCCGATTATAGAGTCCGCCTTAAATCCTGTCGCTGTTTCCCGCCAGGGAGCTACCGGCTTATGGCAGTTTATGCTGGGTACAGGAAAAATATACGGGCTGAAGAACAATAGCCTGATAGACGAAAGACGGGACCCGGTCAAATCAACTTGGGCGGCAGCACGTTACCTGAAAGACCTGTACGACATCTATCAAGACTGGAATCTGGTATTGGCAGCTTACAACTGCGGGCCGGGCACTATCAACAAAGCCATACGCCGTGCCGGAGGAGCCACGGATTATTGGACAATCTACAACTATCTGCCCAAAGAAACCCGTGGGTACGTTCCTGCTTTCATAGCGGCAAACTACATCATGACCTATTATTGCGAACATGGCATCTGTCCCATGGAAACACAGCTTCCCAACGCTACAGACACCATTCACATTAACAAAGACCTCCACTTACAACAAGTGGCAGAAGTATGCAACATCAACCTAGACCAGCTTCGCAGCCTGAACCCCCAATACAAAAAGGATATTATTCCCGGTAACAGCGAGTTGTGCGCACTTCGTCTGCCCAATAACTTTGTCAGTACTTTCATTGACCGCCAAGACAGCGTGTTCGCTTATAAGCCCAATGAATATCTGACCAAAAGAAAAACGGTAGCCATCAAGGAAACAACCAGTAGCAGAAACCGCTCATCCAAGGGAACTCTTTATCATAAAATCAAACAAGGAGACACATTGGGAGGAATTGCTGCCAAATACCACGTATCCATCAGCCAATTACGTAATCTAAACGGTATAAAGGGCAATAATATCAGAGCCGGAAGAAGTTTGCGGATCAGATGATTGATAAAAAATACAGATTTAACACTATACATTTTCTGAAAATACTTGCTTGAATATGTTTTTTGTATATTTTTGCAGTATAGATTATAGGAGGCAAAGATATGACGGATGAAAAGCAGACTCAGGAACAGGCGGATGAGGAAATGATAAACCAAGGGTTTCAGGAACTTTTGGACAGTTATCTAGCGACCAAGCACCGCAAAAAAGTAGAAATCATCACAAAGGCATTCAATTTTGCCAAACAAGCACATAAAGGAGTAAAACGACGCTCGGGTGAACCATACATCATGCATCCCATAGCCGTTGCTAAAATTGTATGTACCGAAATAGGACTGGGATCAACTTCCATTTGTTCGGCTTTACTGCATGATGTGGTTGAAGATACAGACTACACTGTGGAAGACATTGAAAATCTGTTTGGTCCTAAAATCGCACAGATTGTAGATGGCCTGACTAAAATATCCGGCGGCATATTCGGAGACCGGGCTTCCGCACAAGCCGAGAATTTCAAGAAATTGCTACTGACCATGAGTGATGACATCCGGGTTATCCTCATCAAAATAGCCGACCGTCTGCATAATATGCGTACACTTGGCTCCATGCTTCCCAACAAACAATACAAAATTGCCGGAGAAACCTTATACATCTATGCGCCACTGGCTAACCGCTTGGGGTTAAACAAAATAAAGACAGAACTGGAAGATCTCAGTTTCAAATATGAGCATCCGGAAGAATATGCACAGATAGAATCCAAGCTACAAGAAACACAAGCGGAACGCGAAGAAGTATTCCGTGAATTTACAGCACCTATCCGCGCACAACTGGACAAAATGGGTATCAGCTATCAATTGATAGCACGAGTCAAATCCCCTTATTCCATCTGGAACAAGATGCAGACCAAGCATATCACATTTGAAGAAATATATGATATCCTGGCTGTCCGTATCATCTTCTGTCCCAAAAATCCGGAAGAAGAACTCAACGAGTGCTTTAACATATACGTATCCATATCCAAGATTTATAAACCGCACCCAGACCGCTTGCGCGACTGGGTAAGCCATCCTAAAGCCAACGGCTATCAGGCACTTCACGTAACTCTGATGAGCAACAAAGGCCAATGGATAGAAGTGCAGATACGCAGCGAGCGGATGAATGATGTAGCCGAACAAGGCTTTGCCGCACACTGGAAATATAAAGAAGGCGGAGGCAGTGAGGACGAGGGCGAACTGGAAAAATGGCTGCGTACCATCAAGGAAATTCTGGATGATCCGCAACCGGATGCCATGGACTTTCTGGATACCATCAAACTGAACCTGTTCGCTTCTGAAATATTTGTCTTCACTCCGAAAGGTGAAATCAAAACGATGCCGCAAAACTGTACGGCACTGGATTTTGCATTCTCCATCCATACATTCTTGGGCAGCCATTGCATCGGAGCTAAAGTCAACCACAAGCTGGTGCCCTTGAGCCACAAACTGCAAAGCGGCGACCAGGTGGAGATTCTTACTTCCAAATCACAACATGTACAGCCTTCGTGGATAAACTTTGCCACCACTGCAAAAGCCAAGGCTAAGATACAGGCCATACTGAAACGCGAACAGCGAGGTATGCAGCAGGCCGGTGAGGAAATGTTACGGGAATTCTTCTCCAGGGAGGGAGTAGAGTACACTCCCGAAAACATACGAAAGATCTGTAATCTGCATACCCTCAAGACACAGGAAGAATTGTTTGCAGCCATCGGATTCAAAACAATCATTCTAGGAGAAAACGATAAAAACGAACTGAAAGACAAACCGGTTTCCAGTAACTGGAAAAAGTATATCTCTTTCGCTTTCGGAGGCAGCAAGACAAACAAGGAGAAACCGACAGAAGAGAAGGTTCCCCTACCAAAGATAGACAGCAAGAAAATATTGAAACTGACTCCCGAAGCTATCCAAAAGAACTATGTGATAGCAGAATGCTGCAAACCTATTCCGGGAGATGACGTTTTGGGATATATAGGCGACAATAATCGTATCATCATCCACAAACGCCAATGTCCGGTTGCAGCCAAGCTGAAAAGCAGTTATGGTAACCGTATTCTGGCTACCGAATGGGATACCCACAAAGAACTCTCCTTCCTCGTCTATATATATATAAAAGGAATAGACAGTATGGGGCTTTTAAATGAAGTAACCCAAGTTATCTCCCGACAACTGAATGTCAACATCCGCAAATTGACAATCGAAACCAACGATGGCATCTTCGAAGGAAAGATACAACTCTATGTACACGATGTGGACGACGTGCGCACTATCTGCAATAACCTGAAGCAGATACAGAATATAAAACAAGTGACGAGAGTAGAGGAATAAACGGAGTGGTATTTATTCTACTTCAGTCCTTGAATATTTTCCTTCAAGCTCTCCACATCCTCGTAAGTAAACTCATCCAATGCCAGTTTCATGCCTACCAGTTCTTCGCGGATAGCTCTCAGGCGATCTACGATTTCAAAGTTGCGTATCGTAGCTTCTTTATTGTCTTTCATCCGTTGGCGGGCGCCGGGCAAGGTCATTCCGCGCTCCTTCACCAGATGATAGATAAGTTTCACTGTCTCAATGTCCTCCTTACGGTACTGGCGTATTCCCCGCCCCCCCTTCTTCGGATTGAGTTGCGGAAACTCCTTTTCCCAGAAACGGAGCAGTGATTCGTTGACATCGAACATGGCAGCCACCTCGCTGATGGAGTAATATAACTTTAAATTCTTATCTGTATTCAGCATGATGTAATCCTTTCTCTATAAATCATCCGTCAATCAAGCACCTTACCATGGTTCGCCGCAATCTGTATCATGCGGTCATAATCCTCGGCACTGAGATCCATGAAGTAGTAGTTGACGGGATTCACAACTTTTCCCTTAACGTGTACTTCGTAGTGCAAGTGCGGACCAGTACTCTTGCCCGTACTGCCTACCCCGCCAATGACCTCACCACGTACCACTTTCTTGCCCAACTTCGTCCGGAAATCGCGCAAGTGTGCATACACCGTCTGATAACCGAAGCCGTGGTCTATCACAATTCTGTTGCCATAGCCCGATTGCCAGCCCATCTGCACCACGGTGCCATCTCCCGTGGCATAGACATCCGTGCCCTGGGGAGCCGAAAAGTCCATACCCTCATGGAACTTGCTGGTACCATAAATGGGGTCGATACGCGTACCGTAACCCGAAGCGGTCTTACGGAGGTCTTTATTGGAAACCGGCTGTATGGCAGGAATGCAGCGCAGCATTTCATCATGATTCTTGCACATCTCCACCACATCGTCAAAGGAGCGGGACTGGATATAGAGTTGCTTGCTAATCATATCCATTTTCTGCGTGGTATTGATAACCAAGTCGGAGTTAGCCATATCCATCAGATGCTCATAGCGGTTGGTACCGCCGTATCCAGCCTGACGGATGGCAGAAGGAATAGGG
>ERZ779877.3535-NODE-3535-length-10071-cov-2.387979_pt1 | contig 10071 bp, 5 predicted proteins | sample MGYA00511556_ERZ779877 | MGnify/ENA primary metagenome ERZ779877 (study PRJEB29588, sample SAMEA2159338) | human gut metagenome | biome: human gut; feature: human-associated habitat; material: faeces | place: Denmark | collected 2008/2010 ... | reverse complement strand
TTCTTCAATCGCAATCGTTCCGTTGGAATACACCCATAATACTCTTCCGTCGCATGCGTAGGGAAATCTACTTGTCCCATTTTTTCTTGGATAGCACAAAATAGTGTTATCGTCCACAAAATAGCAGTTTGATGCTAATGCATTCTTTCCCTTAATATCTTTATTACTTGCAAATTCTTTAATCTTTTCTAATAAACTTTGAATTTTTTTCATTCCCTCTTTTCTTTATCCCCTTTTAAAATTTTTAATTTGTTGAACCATGAGGATTAATACTTTTTTGTCAATAAATATCCGTTTATTTCTTTACGCATCTGTAAAAATTCGCCTGATGATAAAGTAGGCACTATATACCCCTCAAATCCATACTTTTTTAAGAATTCTTTACAAAAAGCAAACCCGTACAAGCTTTCTATTTGTTTCAAGGCGTAATAGTCGTCTATGGCTTCCCGCATTGTAAAAAGTCTCAATGAGGGATTGACTTCCTCTTTCTTTGCGTAAACAATAAAACTATCTCCGCTCGGAAACGCCCCTCCCGCATCGGTGGTCACGTAAGGATCGATGGTCGCCTTGGATAATTGCGTATTGTAAAAATTAAAACCCCAATGTAAAAATCCTGAAGCCCTGTTCAAAAACAATTGCACCCCTAACATTCTTACCCTTTGCAATGGAAAATACATAAATCGATTGGTCAACAACGGCTCAAAATCGTCGCACGCATAATAAAAGAAATACTCTCTGCCTTTTAAACCGCTGATAATCTTATGCGAAAGATTGGCAATTACAGGATAATCGAGCTTAGCTCTTTCCACTACCTCTTTACAGCTTACAGCATCAAAAATCTTAAAGTTTTTCAAACGTTTTTTTACTTACTTAATCGTATATAGTGCTTTGCGTGCTCGTCAGAAGGTTCATCGGAAATATGAATAAAAATCTTATGCGTTAACGCATTCTCCGTTGCAAATTTCTTCAAAGCCCTAAAATATTGGCATAAAAACTTTTTATAGGGAGAGGTATAGGAATCGCTATCCCAACCGAATAACATTGTACCGTTGTCATCAACGATTTTAGGACAATGCTTTGCGCCCCATTGCGTAAACAAATGCGAAAATTCAAAATACAGTACGCCGCGCGCACTTGCAAACTCGATATATTCTTTCACTTTTGAAAAATCGAAAATATACTTATTTCCGTCTTTTCGGATTTTGAGCAACTGTGTCGTCGGTCGATACTTTCCCTCTTCAATATCCAGCGCCGGCGTAAAGATGGGAGTAAACAGCATCGTATTGCCACCAAGCACATAGTAACTTATGTATTTTTCGAACACATCGTAAAATTCCTTGGAATACGGCGTTACTCCATGCATAGCGCAAATACAGTCTATGTGCATCCAATCTGTAATCGGCAAAGTTCTTTTTTGCGATACGCAATCAAATATGTTGAGCGTATATTCCGCTTTTGCATCTAACAAAGAAAACTTAATGGTATGTATCCCTACTCTTTGATTGGCAGGAACGCTTACCCACAGACATATTTTCTTGTTCGCATCGCATTGCACATCTCCCTCAAAAAGCTCTAACGGATCCGGGTACTCGTCACAATCCTTAATGAAAAACTCGTCGTTTTTCTCTTTCTTTTTTGTACCTTTTACAAAACTTTGCTTGTAAATATCGATATGCAAATCGCTTTCCACTTTTAATTTCCCCGCAAAGTTTTCCGTAGAAAAAATTACGAGCTGAAAATTATGAAGTTCCGTTGCTGCACACTCCCCCTCCGAAAGCATAGGGGGATCGCATGCGTTATAAACAAGTTTGTCTAATGAAGACACAATTTTTAATGTAACCATATTTTTCTTCTACGCTATTTTTATAATGATTTAACCGCTTTGGTCTTGAAGAGCGTCTCCGATAATATACCGAATCCCCTCTTCAAGACATTTGCGTGATTAATTCTCTCCTACAGCTTAGATTGAAATCTTTCTCTAATCTAAATATTTAGATAAAGTAAACGTCGAAAGAGCAATACGCTTTCTATCCACCGTATACGCCATCGCTAATTCTCCGTTTTCAAAATAGTTAACGTAAGGATAAAAACAACTGAATTGCATATCTGCAATCAATATGATTTCACTTTCAGCGATATTGTCTTGATTGATTCGCATAATACCAATATGTTCACGATCTATAGGCGCATAGAAGAGATACAATTCCCCGTTATACACAATAAAATCTGCGCGAGATTGACAATCTGCCACTAAAACGGGAGCTTCCCACGTATCGTTCTCTAAATCATAGCAAGTCAAGAACCCATACGGACTTTCATACTGCTGACGAACAAAATAGTAACACTTATCACCGATTACGTACGTTGCGTTCTCCCATTTAGATAAATTCTTGAAATCGGGCTGCGACACGTATTCCCAAGTGATAAAATCCGAGCTCTTTATAATACAGTTAAAGTCCCCGCTGTACGCCCCCGTGTAGTAGTAGGTCGTACCGTTTTCCACACGAGTCGTGAACTTTTGCATGATTCCGATATCGTCATACATGGTTTTTACGCCGATTTCATTCTCTGCAAGCGCCGTTTTAATGCCCGTCGTACTAAAATCGTTGGTTATATCTCCAACCTTAAATCGGTTCACCCCAACGCTTCCCAACTTTTTGGTCTCCATATCAAAGAAACGATATAACCGATAATACTTTTCGCCCACTTTTGCCGTCCAAAGTATAACCAGAGTATTTTCGTCTTTTTGTGCAAAAATCGTATCGTAAACCCCTGTAATATACTGTCCGCCTAACTTTTCGCCTACCATTTGAATGTCTAAATAAGTCATTTGTGTGGTAGCGTTAATCGGACAATAGGCAAGGCGCGCTCTTTGATAATCGGGATTTTCCTCCGCCGACATCGTATTGGCATAGTAAGTCATATAGATTGTATCATGAATTACAGAGAAGGTAGATACATGTACCATCTTATCACCCTTTTTCTGAAAATCGGCAACCCAATCTTTGAGTATCTCATTCGCAAAGGCATCGCCTTTTAATAAAACTTCTTCAGATACGTTCGTACCAAAGATTTTCCGGCTGTTCGAAATCTCCTCGCCCTCAATTAAGATTTCCGATTTTTGCGTGTCATAATCAGATTGAAACAATCCCTCTCCGCTTTCATTAGGATTGTCCTCCATTTTCTTAGCGTAAATATCGTCGATATATATTGTTATCATATTTTCCCCATTGTAATTATCAAACACGACGCCGGGAATCGATTGCATTTTATAGTCGTCAAACATCATAATAAAGCTACCCTCATCGACCGATCCCATCAAAGGAAATTGAATCTCAAACCATTCGCCGAGGCTATACTCTACGTCATTATAATATTTCTCTCCATTGCCTAAACACCGTTGAACCTTAGGCGCATTCGCCGCATCAATCTTTATCCAGACCGAAATGTACGAATACCCCTCTTTATCCAAAGCTTCATAATATTCCTTGCTTGCTTTTGGCATAAAGTAGAACTTAGGATCCGTTGTATTCGTGGTTAATGTGAGCAAAGTGTCATCTTCATTAAAACGATTCTTTACAGCCGTTTCATCTGTCGACTTCACCTCCCAACCGTCTACCAATCTTTTGTCCGTATCGCGTACATTTTCACTCCATTTTTCGTCAAAAAGTTCTACTTCGCCTTTTTCCATTTTTACGGCAGTGATATCGTCGATATAGATTTTGATAATATCTTTTGCATTGTAATTATCAAACACAATTGCAGGAAGCCACCTCATCCGATAATCTTCAAACATTGTGATAAAGGTATTTGTATCTCCCGTCAAAGGATATTGAATTTCAAACCATTCTCCAAGATTATAGGTAACATAATCATGATATTCCCAAGTGTAACCTAAACGACGTTGAACTTTAGGAGCCTTTGTTGCCTCAATCTTTACCCAAACTGAAACGTACGAATACCCCTTTTCTATCAGGCTTTGATAATACATCTTCTCTTCTCTCGGCATGAAATAAAACTCTGAATAATCCGCATTCGTGGTCAATGTGAGCAAAGTATCATCTTTATTGAAACGGTTCTTTACATTCGTTACTTCCGTCGATTTCGCACTCCATCCGGCGGCAATTCTACCGTCCACAACGTCCAAATATTTGTTTTTGACCGACCATTCCTCATCGAAAACCTCAACCTCACCTTCTTGCAATTCTTTTTGCATATATACGTTAAAACTTCCTTCAAGGTCGCCTTGCGATTCATGCACGACAATATTCACCTTATACAACCCTGCATGGGTAGGCGTAAAGCTTCCGTCAAGATCACATATGTCTTTTTCGCCACTTTCTACATGCGTCGCTTCAAATGTAATTTCACCTTGTTCCATAAGGTCGGCAGGTAACGTAAATTCATATAACTCTCCTACCACTCCTATAGAAGAGTAGTCTATATCAAACACCGCATTTTGCCGAGGTAAAACCCGAATAGTCGTCTTTGTTTCCTGAACGCCCGAATTCGTTTCAGCATAATAATAAATGTTATAGCCGTTGACGTCATAAGCAAAGAACCCTGAATTTTCGACCTTCACTTCTACATTTTTCGAATCAAAAACCTTAGAAGTAACGTCATAGACATTTCCCGTTTCATCATAGACAAACGGCGCTCTCACCGTTATAAAGGTTCCTTCTAAATATTCTTGTACTTCATCTACTTCAAACCCATAAAGAATTTCCTTTTTTGCTTGCGATTCAGAACAACCGACAAAACATAAAAGCAATACGGTCAATAATAGAATTATATATTTTTTCATCTAAAACCTCCTTATTTGTTTGCATTGACTTCCATTCTGAAATTGTCTAAATAGATAACCCTATCCCGATCGTTAAATTCGCCCCACCGAAGCACGATTTGCGTTGTGGTATTAAAAGTATATTCTTCAAACGCCCATTGAGAGTTTAATTCGCTCACAGAAAAACTGATTGTCAGCCAACGCCCTTTCTTCAATGTAAGAACATCGCTTACAAAAAATCTCTCTTCAAAATTATTATATAAAGACAACCATAAATAATCTAATCCGTTTTCCTCAGGTGCATAATAATCAAAACAAAATACGTCGTCATCGTCGTACTTCGTCCAATCAATCAATTCAATAAGCGATTGATGTATTTCTACCCCGGGCCAATTAACGCTTCCGTTTTGCCATGTGTCTGAGCCTTTCGGTGCTTCCACCTTTAAGTTGAAATCCCCGTTTCGCCAAGTATATTCTTGTGAAACCGTCAATTTTGGTAATAAATCGTTATTCGCGCATCCGCTGCCTTCTACGGAAAGTAAACTGTGCTGATAGAGTTTATCGAAACTGCAAATTTCATTTTCAGAAAGGTATATTTCCTTTCTCTCAACTTCTTTATCCGTTTGGAAGAGCATGACGTCGTCCACATAGAAGATATCGGGCGTTTCAAGCGCTTTTTCAAAATACAGGTAGAACCCTTCGCAACTCTGCATGGGCAAGTTCTCCCGCGTGATATAATGTTGCACTTGCGTCCAAGCGTTTGCTTTCAAATCATATGTTTTCGTCCCCATGCTTCCTTCTTCAAAACTTAACACCAAATCGCATGTTTTGTCCTTGCTGTTTGCGTTATAAATCCACATGGTCAAAAGAATAACTTTACTAAAATCCCGGTAATCGCTTTTTTTCTGCAAGTCGAATGTTTGATACAAAAAAGGCTTTTTATATCTCGCATCTCCTATAATGGTTAATTGAGCGGACATATTTCCCTTTTTAACATACGTCGTATCTGTATTTGCGCTCACTCTGCCCAATCGATTACCAATAAAGCAACTATCAAACTCTGACGAATTTTCATAATTATTGATTTCTATCTGTTTTAAAAACCGTCCTGTGGTCTTTTCGGCGTTATTACATCCCGTGCCGGTCAAAAGCAATGCTATTGCAAAAATGCAAGATAACATTTTTTTCATTTTATTCTTTTTCATACCTTTCACCCTACCAAAATTACCTTTTGGATTTCCAGCTCATACTCGTCTACCTCGCTCTGCAAACGCATTCTGATCGTATTTAATCCCCCGACGGAGTCAAGACCTAATGCATTGATATCTATTCTCAATGTATTCATCCCTGCAGCGAGCGTTATGTTGTCATATTCTACAAGGCCCATAGAATTTTGTCCATTTTTCATCAGTTTCACCGTCATAGATTCTGAAGAATATACGCTTATCTCTATTACGCTTACACCCTCTATGGACAAGCCGCCAAATTTCATATCTATATATGCGTTTTCCAAAGTTGAACCGCTAATATTGATACTTGATTCATCCACATTTTTCGTAAGCTCTTTACTGCATGTCGTTATAGAATTCACTTCATTTAATCCTATCGTACTTCTCTTTGCGCCTACATACATCTTGAGCGGATATCTATCGTTCGCTTGGTTGACGCAAGTAATTTGCAAATAGTTTGCCGCATTTTCCAAAGCAACGGTTTCTGTATATTTATCGCCGTCCTTGTCCAACTCTGCGCCTGTATTATCGTAAATCCTTGTTCCTTCTTTTGCTGCGAACGAAAGAATCACAGAGTTATCGTTAACCGCAATATCGTCAATAAACACCCCGTTTTGCGCAAAGTCAAGCAACTGTGCCAAGGTTTCGCGCGCCTCGCCAAAATCACTGATTAAATCGTTTGTATAAATAACTTTTGTACCACTATATAATTTATCTACGAGAATATCTACGATTTCCTCTACATCGTCTGCGGAATATCCTTGTTCAAGATACGTCTGCTTCAAAGCGTACAGCAATTCGTAATCCTCAAATCCGTCTCTTAAACTCCAAAGTCTAACAGAGGCAACGGGTCCGTAAGGTCTACCGGGATACACCAAAAAGCCGTCTCCGTTCGCCTGCGGGAAACGCAACGCCGTATCGTAGTAGTCTTGTAATTGCAAATCGCCCACAGACGATTGTCTCCAAGAGTATAAAGTTACGTCCCAGTATAAGCTGCCCACTATGTTATAATTTGCCATCATCCAGCCCATCAATCTGGAAGAAAGGAGATAATCGTCGATATGAACGGTGGGGTTGGGAGCATAAGGGTTCATACAGTGATAAGACCACAGCTCCCCATTCTCCCCATACGTTTCCTCCGCAAAATCTTCATAGAGGTTTCTGTTCGTTTCGGTATTGTACTGGTCGATAGTCGGAACGTACTGACACTTAATTCCCTCTTCCAAGAGATCGGTATAACTGCCGACGAGTTTGTGTTTGACGTTTTTCATTCCTTCGATTACTTCTTCTACAAACGCTTCCTTGCCGTCTAAGGTAAGCTGTTCGTCCGCTTGCAAAATCTCCAAAAGCTCCTCGCCCAAAAGCTCATGCACTTCGTTAATCTGTTTCAGATTATAATTTGCAACGTTCATCTTACCGTTAACCACAGCCTCGTCGAAATAAATGAGGTAGGTGCCTGCTTTCGCAAATAAATTTACATTTTCCCGAACGGAGGCTTTTGCCATATCGATCAAGTAATCGCGATACGTAACGGTATTAAGCCCCGTATTTTGCGTGCCGTCAGGATAAGTTGCGCTAACCGTTTGAACGGGAATGTTAAAATTCGAACATCTTACGTCTTTGGTATACTTAATTGCCATTTCGATAAATTTCGCTTTTTGTTCTTCGTAAGCGGCATCGCCCACCGTTCCCCTTAACGTACCTACAACGCTGTTCGACGTGGGTAAATGCTGAGGAGAGAGTCTGAAGTCCAAAAAGAAATCGACGTACTTTTCAAACATTTCATCGCTGCTGTCCAACTCTCCCCGAGCAATTTCGTCCTGATAAATACCATAAGAGGATTTCACATGATTTTCATCGCCGATGGCATAATTGTATACTTGTATCTTAGCCGGAACGATATTCGTTTTCTCATCGATAATCACTTTGATATTGCCGCTATATACCCCTGCTTTTGCTTCTTTGGGCACTTTGATTGCTATCCAAACCGCTTGATTTGTATCTTTCGCAATACAGTTTTCTTTATATTCTTTGGCTGTCGCAAAAGGCAATAAAGCATCCGGATATTCGCCGGAAGTCAACGACGTAGCAGTGTTCTTTATGGTATTGACTTTAATATACTTTTCGTGATAAACTTCAAATAAATCTTTAGACAAGCTATCCGTACTGTTCTCGTGGATGAAATCCTCTACCACGATATCATATTGTTCGACGTTTTGATTAGGACGAATTATAATTTGAGCGGACTCGTATTCATTTTTAAACGCATTAATTTGAAAAATGGGATTCCCGCTATATTCTTCGTCTCTCAAAATCTTTTCCGAAGCGCTTGCCGTCGTTATCAAGGTTTGAACGTCGACGTTGTCTTCGTTGTCCTTTTTTTCCGACCCGCAAGCAACCGTCGTCAATAACATAAGCAATGCGCTAAAAATCGCCACCGTCTTTTTTATCATGTAAATACTCTCCAATTTTTATATGTGTTTTAATTATTTGAGTTCCATTTTCGTTAAAATCTGGTTAAACATCTCGTTGTTGCTTGCCGTGTAGAAATTATATTCGTCGTCAAAGATCTGTTGCGCCGTCTTTCTCTCGCTTGCATTTACCGCCGTAAATGCCTTCGTCAAGTTTTTCGTTTGAGAATACGCGCTAAGTCCACCGTAATAACTGAACTTATATAATGCAGCCATAGGGGCTATTTTCGCATCCTTGAAAATATCAAGTTTTTCCTTCTGCATATCAGACAACTCCGCATACAACGAGGGACTTTGCGTTTCGAAATTATATTCAAAAGGCATGATCGCACCGTTCGTCTCACGCGTGAACGTTTGAATACTCTTATCCGTCGCTAAATACGCCAAGAAATCTTTAGCCAACGCAACCGAATTAGAGTATGAAGGAATGTATATATCGTGTCCCGACAGCAAACTTACCGTCTGTCTTGCCTCTTTAACGATCGCAAAATCTTCCGATGTTACGCCGTCGTAGGAGGTCGCCCCTCCGTCTATGGCGGCTATCACTGCGGACAAGGTCGCATCGTCGGAAATCGTATCGCAACGATCTTTGATTGCACTGACGACGGGCACCTTCATAAACCGAATGTCAGTGTCGGCATATTGCGCCTTGTCTGCCGTTTCGTTTTCAAACCAGTCTCCGTTTACCTGCATCGCACCTGCGCCGCTTAAAAACTGCGTCTGTGCCTGCGTAAACGTCCAACTATTTACCTTAGGATCATAATTTCCCGTATCTGCTGCAAAAAGCGCTTCCATAACCTTTAACGATTCGAGTCTGCCTTGTTGTCTGAATATTTCCGGCGAATATTCGCCGTCGTGAATCCCGTTCCAATAATCGGTGACGCCGTCAATACCTTGATATTGCGCCCACCACGTACCTGCAATCGTAGAGTTATAGTCTTCACCCGTATTAAACACGAACGGAGTTTCCCCGATCTCTTTCAAATCCTGACACATTTGTATCAATTCGTCCGTCGTGTTGGGAAGCTTATACGCAGCACCTAATTTGTCGGTAATCTTTTTGTTGTACAAAAGCCCCAAATACCCTTTTACCCAAGGCACCGAATAATATCCCTCACCGATACCGACCACATCCATCTTATATTGACTGAGCATATAGTCGTCCATCTTTTCTGCAAAGGTAACGCTTTCGCCGGGAACGGTCGCCTCATACAAATCGGTCAACTCTTCGTACAAGCTCTTCCCATTGTTACCACGTTTATTAAAAGAAGGTGCTGCCGATGCCGTGGTGATAAACAGATCAATCGTCGTCACTTCCGAGTTAATCGTATCCTCAGCATAAGTTCTGGTAGAGTTCGTCATAGGCTTTGGAATTATCAAATTAGGATATTTTTCCTTTACCCAAGCTTCTTCTTTGAAAGAAGTGATGATTTTATCTAACCAACTCGTTCCATACCCGTAATCCCCGATGTAAATTTCAAGCGTTTCAGGCGTATTTTCTTTTGTTTTCGTACCGCAAGCAACCAAGGATGTCGCTTGCAACGCCGCCAGTGCTACTACCAATAATTTTATTGATTTTTTCATGATT
>ERZ779877.3516-NODE-3516-length-10104-cov-2.655687_pt1 | contig 10104 bp, 7 predicted proteins | sample MGYA00511556_ERZ779877 | MGnify/ENA primary metagenome ERZ779877 (study PRJEB29588, sample SAMEA2159338) | human gut metagenome | biome: human gut; feature: human-associated habitat; material: faeces | place: Denmark | collected 2008/2010 ... | reverse complement strand
AAAAACGGCCGCTCTATTATGGCAATGTCCTCCACCGTTAAGGGCAAAGCTTCCAAAATCGTCCCGGTACTGGATGAGGGCAGCGCCGTCACCACCTCCCGCAACGACGTGGACTATGTGGTGACGGAATACGGCATCGCCCATCTGACCGGCCGCACCCTGCGGCAGCGCGCCCGCGCATTGATCGAGATCGCCCACCCGGACTTCCGCGGCCAGCTGCGGGAGGCCTACGAGCAGCGCTTCCATCAGGCCTATTGACGCGCCCTCCCAACATCTGCCACAGCGTCCCCGCAGGCGCAGAACAGGAGAAAACACTATGTCTCAGACAGTACGATTTGAAAAGCAGGACAGCATCGCCATCGTGACCATCGACCGTCCCGAAGCCCTGAACGCCCTGAACGGCGACGTCATCGCGGAGCTGGAGTTCCCCACCATCGCCGCGGTCAACGGCTTCGCTCTGGGCGGCGGCTGTGAGCTGGCGCTGAGTTGCGACATCATCCTGGCCTCCGAGAAGGCCAAGTTCGGCCAGCCTGAGGTAGGTCTGGGCATCACCCCCGGCTTTTCCGGCACCCAGCGCCTGCCCCGCCGCGTAGGCGTGGCCAAGGCCAAGGAGCTGATCTTCTCCGGTAAGATGATCAAGGCCGACGAGGCGGAAAAGATCGGCCTTGTCAACGCTGTCTTTGCCCCGGAAGCGCTCATGGACGGCGCGCTGGAGATGGCAAAGTCCTTTACCAAGAACGCCCCCATCGCCGTGAAGTATGCCAAGGCCTGCATCGACCGGGGCATGCAGATGGACATGGATGACGGCATCGCCATAGAGAACGAGCTGTTCGCCATGTGCTTCGCCACCGCCGACCAGAAGGAGGGCATGGGCGCGTTCCTGGAAAAGCGCCCCGCCAACTTTCAGAACGGGTAAATTGCGTTATGAAGCTGAATCAAGATGAGATCAAAACGATCCTGCCGCACCGTGAGCCGATGCTTCTGGTGACATCGGTAGAAGATTTGAGCCCCGGAGAGGATATCCGCGCCGTCTTTTTCGCGGATCCTAAAATGGACATCTTTCTCGGGCACTTCCCGGAAGAGCCGATACTGCCGGGCGTATACTCTATAGAATGTATGGCGCAGGCGGTGGATATCCTGCTGATGTCAACACTGCGCTACGCTGGAAAAACGCCGCTCCTTTTAGGCGTTGACGAGGTGAGTTTCCGAAAAAAGATCCTGCCGGGAGACACCCTTGAAATCCATGCAAATATTATTTCCGAGAAAAGAGAAAAAGCCATCGTCACTTGCGCTGCTGAAGTGTATGTTCATCAGGAACGGGTAGCCAACGGCGATATAACAATAGCTATGCGGTAAATTTAAGGAGGAAACGAAAATGGCATTGATGACCGCGAAAGAGTATATCGACTCCCTGCGTAAGCTGAACACCCGTGTCTACATGTTTGGCGAGAAGATCGACAACTGGGTGGATCACCCCATGATCCGCCCCTCCATCAACTGCGTGGCCATGACCTACGCCCTGGCCCAGGATCCCCAGTATGAGGATCTGATGACTGCCACCTCCAGCCTGACGGGCCGGAAGATCAACCGCTTTACCCACCTCCACCAGTCCAGCGAGGATCTGGTGAAAAAGGTAAAGATGCAGCGCCTGCTGGGTCAGAAGACCGCCAGCTGCTTCCAGCGCTGTGTGGGCATGGATGCCTTCAACGCCGTCTATTCCTCCACCTACGAGATCGACGAGAAGTACGGCACCCATTACCACGAGAATTTCAAAAAGTTCCTGGTCTACGTCCAGGACAACGACCTGACGGTGGACGGCGCTATGACCGACCCCAAGGGCGACCGCTCCAAGGCTCCTCACGACCAGACCGACCCGGATATGTACGTCCACGTGGTGGAGCGCCGCCCCGACGGCATCGTGGTCTGCGGCGCGAAATGCCACCAGACCGGCTCCATCAACTCCCACTGGCACATCTTCATGCCCACCATCTCCATGGGTGAGGCGGACAAGGACTGGGCGGTGAGCTTCGCCTGCCCCACCGACGCCGAGGGCATGTACATGATCTACGGCCGTCAGTCCTGCGACACCCGGAAGATGGAGGAGGACGCCAGCATCGACGTGGGCAACGCCAAGTTCGGCGGCCAGGAGGCCCTGGTGGTGCTGGACCACGTGTTCATCCCCAACGAGTACATCTTCCTCAACGGCGAGTATGAGTTCGCCGGCATGATGGTGGAGCGGTTCGCCGGCTATCACCGCCAGAGCTACGGCGGCTGCAAGGTGGGCGTGGGCGACGTGGTCATCGGCGCGGCGGCGCTGGCCGCCGAGTACAACGGCGTGGAGAAGGCCAGCGCCGTGAAGGACAAGCTGATCGAGATGATCCACCTGAACGAGACGCTGTACTGCTGCGGCATCGCCTGCTCTTCCCAGGGCTTCAAGACCAAGGCGGGCAACTATCAGATCGACCTTCTGCTGGCCAACGTGTGCAAGCAGAACGTGACCCGCTTCCCCTATGAGATCGTCCGCCTGGCGGAGGACATCGCGGGCGGCCTGGTGGTGACGATGCCGTCCCAGAAGGACTTCCACTCCGACACGGTGGTGGGCCGGAACGGCGAGACCATCGGCGAGATCTGCAACAAGTACTTCGCCGCCCGCGAGGGCGTCAGCACTGAGGATCGCCAGCGGATCATGCGCTTCCTGGAAAATATGTGTCTGGGTGCTGCCGCTGTGGGCTACCGCACGGAGTCTATGCACGGCGCGGGCTCTCCCCAGGCGCAGCGCATCATGATCGCCCGTCAGGGGAATATTCAGGGCAAGAAGAAGCTGGCCAAAAACATCGCCGGGATTAAGGAGTAAAAGAATGGAAAAGAAGCAAGCATGGCTCCGGTTGGTGCAGGAGAAATCAGCCCATTATCTGAACCTGGGTGACGGCGGCTTTGACGAGCGGATGCGGGCCCACCTGGTGGATTGCGACTACGAAGGCCAGACCGTCACCTATGCCTTCCCCACCCAAGATTGGCAGATCAACGAAAAGGGCGGAATCCACGGCGGCGCCATCGCCGGGATGTTCGATACGGCCTTCGGCGTGGTAGCCAACTTCACCGCGGGAGACAACGAGGCCACCACCACGGACATGACGGTATCCTTCCTGCGGGGTGTGGATTTCGGCATGGAGCTGCACCTGAAGGTATTCATCGTCAAGGCGGGACGCAGCCTTATCCGCCAGCGGGCGGAGCTGACCGATGCCGCCACCGGCAAACTGCTGGCCACCGCCAGCGGCAGTTGGATGCCGCTGTGACCACATCATACTTAGGACAAAACAAGGAGAACAAATATGGATTTCAATCTCAGCCGTGAGCATCAGCTGATCCGCAAGATGATGGCGGAGTTTACGGAAAAGGAAGTCAAGCCCATTGCGGCGGAGACCGACCGCACCTGCGAGTATCCCCGCGAGAACATCGAGAAGCTGTTTGATCTGGGCGTCATGGGCATGTGCGTGCCCAAGGAGTACGGCGGTGCGGGCGCCGATCCTCTGGCCAGCGCCATCTGCATCGAGGAGCTGTCCAAGCAGTGCGCCTCCACCGGCGACATCGTGGCCACCCACAACGGCCTGTGCTGCGATCCTATCATGACCTACGGCACCGCCGAGCAGAAGGCCAAGTATCTGCCCATGCTGACCAAGGGTCACCATGTGGGCGCCTTCGCCCTGACGGAGCCCAACGCCGGCAGCGACGCCTCCAAGGGTCAGACCGAGGCTAAGCTGGTGGGCGACCACTACGTAATGAACGGCTCCAAGATCTTCATCACCAACGGCTATGTGGCCGACGTGTTCGTGGTGTTCGGCGTCGGATTGGGATCCCGTGTGATGTCTTGGGTGGCGGCTGGTTTCGCCATCGCTGGTTTCGCCATCGTGCATATCGTGTTGAGCAGGGGCATGATGCGCGTGGCCGCGGCCATCTTGACCGTATTCGCGATACTGGCCGCGGCGATCGGCATCGACCAATCGTACGGCGAATACGCCACCATCGGCTCGCTGTTCGGCGAGGATTCCTACAGCCAAGCCGATCTGACCGGACTGGCCAAACGCAAGGACCTCATCACCGTCGCACAGTGGCGCAAACAGGCCGCCAACGGCACAATCCGCAATATTCCGGCGAACGGAACCGTCAACAAAATCGACATTCCGGCCACGAAATCGCAGTTTGAAGCACGCAAAGCCCTCGTCTACCTGCCTCCGGCGGCATTGGCCGACTCGAAACGCAAGCCGGCCCTGCCGGTCGTCCTCATGCTGAGCGGGCAGCCGGGCAGTCCGGGACGCGTCTTCCAAGCCGGCGGCATCCAAACCATAATGGACGGATATGCGAAAACCCACGACGGACTCGCCCCAATCGTCATCGCAGCCGATCAGCTTGGCGCCGATTCGCACAACACGCTATGCGTGGATTCGAAGGTGTACGGCAATGCGCTGACCTACCTGACGCAGGACGTGGTCGACTGGGTGAAAACCAACCTGCCCGCCGCACAGGATGCCAAGGATTGGGCCATCGCCGGATTCTCGCAAGGCGCCACATGTTCGCTGCAGATCGGCGTGAACCATCCCGACCTGTTTGGCACCATGATTCCCACCGACAGCGAAATCAAACCGACCAACGGCAGCCGACAGGAAATGATCGACCGGTTCTTCGACGGCGACACCACAGCCTATGAGAACCAAGTGCCGGTCAACGCCATCCGCAACCACGCGCCCACCCATCAGATGCTCATCATAGGCGCGGGGGAGAAGGACACCACCTCAATACGCAACGTCAAAACAATCGCGCCGGTCGCGGCGAAAGCCGGCATGCGCGTCGCCGCCGTCGAATCGTCCGGCAACGCACACGACTGGCACGCCGTGCAGGACGTGCTGCGTTACGGGCTCGCCGTATTCGGCCACGACACCGGACTGGATGGTGCGAACCCGAACCTATCCGACTATCCGAATCTCAAACGCATCACGATATGACGATCCTGAACACAAACCCGCAAGCCTGAGAATCCCAGAAAAGGAAAGAAATGACTCAAACGCAAACCGCACCTGCTAAACCAGCCGAGGCATCACCCGCGAAACCACTGTTCGGCTTCCGCGCGCTGCTCGCCGATCTGGCCGGATGGATCAGACGACACCTGCTCACCGTCTGCCTCGTGCTGTTCGTCATCCTCATCAACGTGGGCACGCAGATCGTGTGCGCGCTCATACGTCAGCCGTTCCCGCCGAGCCTGGCCAAAGTAAGTTTCGAAGCGCTCGCACGCGGCCGCTGGTACACCGCGCCGATATCCATGCTGTACGTGCCGAATCTGGGCCGTCTGCTCATCGACGTTCCGCTCATGCTGGTTGCGTTCGGCCTGGCCGAATCGGTGATCGGCAAAATCAAAACCGCATGGGTGTCCGTCATCACCACACTGGGTGGCGTGGCCTTGGGCATGGGACTGTGCTCCCTATCCGACGGGCGCAGCCCCCAATGGCATGCGATCTCGCATGATGGCGCCATCCTTGGTCCGCTGATTCTCGTCGCCGGCACCCTTATGTGCGCCAGCGCGTTCACAACCATGCTGTGGCGCCGCCGTATCCGCGTGATTGGCTATGCGGTCGTGCTCATCATGTTCCTCTACCGAGGCGAGGTGAGCGACTACTGCCTGCTTGCCACTTCGGTGATTGGCCACGTGCTCGGCTATCTGATGGCCTCCCGCACACATGGCGACGAATACCGGCATGGCGCCATCTACGAAATGCGTCGGCTTATCGGCATCGTCGCGGGCGTGCAGGCCATCGGCTCGCTCGTCGCCGTCTCGTCACGCCAATCGTTCGGCCTGCTGTCCATGTTCGGACTGTTGACCGGCTCCACCGACTTCGACACTGGACATGTGGTCGACTGCCTCAGCGGCGCCTCGCATACGGACTGCTTCACGCAATACCGCATGATGCGTTTCACCATGCCCGGCAACTGGCTGGTATCCATCATGCCGACGCTGATGCTGCTGCTCATCGCCTGGGGTCTGTATCGAGGCCGTCATCTCGCAGCCGCGCTCAGCATCGTGTTCAACGCATGCACCATTGCGCTATCGACGGTGTTCTATGTGGCTATTCCGCTGTCCTACGTGGACGGCTCCGACGCCGGTGCATACATGGATGCGATATCCGCATTGCAACGGCACGGCGCATTCCACGCGATGCTGGCCACGATGGCGTTGCCGCTGCTGTGCATCGTCATCATCATCCTGTTCCGCGCATGTTTCACCATTCGCACGAAAAGCGAGACCGTGCTGCGCGGTATCGCCATCACGTTCGCCGCATTCGTATTACTGGGATTGCTGTACGTCGGCTACGGCCTGTCCATGCCGTCCGGCTTCAACGAAACGCCGCTGCTGGTCGATCTGATCGCAGACTACGTGCAGCGTTTGCTGCCGATTGGCCTGCTAAGTGGCGTGGAACCGGCGTTCGTGCCGGTCGGACTGCTTTCCGAAATCGTCTACCAGTGCGTCGGACCGATGTTTTGGCTGGTCGCGCTGTGCTGCACATGGGATGGCCTGCGTGACCGTTCCATGATCAACGACGCGTACCGTCACCGCGTGGACGAGATCATCGGACTCGGCGGCGAATCCATGTCGTTCATGGCCACTTGGAAAGGCAACGATTACTGGTTCTCCGCCACCGGCCGTTCCGCCATCGCCTACCGCGTGTCGTACGGCATCGCGTTGACCGTCACCGGACCTTTCGGCGACCCAGACGAATATGAGGACGATCTGCATGCGTTCGCCGGCTTCTGCACCCAACGTTCCCTGACGCCGGTGTTCTACAGCGTGCACGCCGAACAACGTGACGCGTTGGTCTCCGCCGGTTGGAACGCGCTCGACGTCGGCACCGAAATGGTGATCGACCCGGCCGCATGGCAGACGCGCGGCAAGAAATGGCAGGACGTACGCACCGCCATCAACAAAGCCAAGCGCGACGGCATCACCGACGTGCTCGCCACATTCAAGGAATCGCCGTTCTCCGTGCAGACGCAGATCCGTGAGATCTCCACGCAATGGGCCGGCGAGAAGGCCCTGCCTGAAATGGGCTTCACCCTGGGTGGCGTGGACGAGCTGGTCGATCCACACGTCAAACTGCTGTACGCGGTGGACGCGGACGGTAAGGTGCTGGGCGTCACCAGCTGGCTGCCGACCTATGAGAACGGCAAAGTGGTCGGATGGACGCTCGACTTCATGCGTCACCGCACCGACAGCGTCAACGGCATCATGGAATTCCTCATCGCCCGCATGGCCGAACGGCTGCGCGACGAAGGCGAAGTGCGATTCATGAGCCTGTCCGCGGCGCCACTTGCCGGCATGAGCGGCGAAGGCCACGAACAGGGGGAGAGCGCCGTGCTCGACCACGTGCTGCAGATGGTGGCCGACATCATGGAACCGGCTTACGGATTCCACTCCCTGTTCCGCTTCAAACTCAAGTTCCATCCGGATGAAGCCAAAGTGTACATCTGCTATCCGGATCCGGCGAAACTGCCGCAGATCTCGCTTGCCGTCGCGCAGGCCTACGTGCCGTCGCTCACCCCAGCCGAAGCCATGCGATTCGTACGCACCATCGTGCCTACGAAAACGAACTGAAACCATGCGACCGGTTGACGGCCCGTCATCCCTGAGATGGGCCGTCGCTTTGGGTGCGCTCGGGGCTACACTGGGGAAGGTTCATAAAAAGTACTACGTTTCTCCATGAAAGGGAACAGTATGTCAGCTGAAGCAAACGTCGGCGTCGTCGGTCTGGCTGCCATGGGCGGCAGCCTCGCACGCAATCTCGCTCACCACGGCAACAAGGTGGCCGTGTTCAACCGCACCTACGCCCGTACCGAAAAGCTCATGAACGAGCATGGCGGCGAAGGCGAGTTCTATCCGGCGAAGACGCTTGAGGAATTCGTGGACAGCCTCGTCAAGCCGCGCACCGCCATCATCATGGTCAAGGCCGGTGAGCCGACCGACGCCATGATCAACGCGCTCGCCGACCTGATGGAGCCGGGTGACATCATCGTCGACGCCGGCAACGCCTACTTCCCGGACACCATCCGCCGCGAAAAGGAAATCAGCGCCCGCGGCCTGCACTTCGTCGGCTGCGGCGTGTCCGGTGGCGAGGAAGGCGCCCTGCTTGGTCCGTCCATGATGCCGGGTGGTTCCGAGGAATCCTGGAAGACCCTCAAGCCGATCTTCGAATCCATCGCGGCCAAGACCGAAGGCGAACCGTGCGTCACCCACATCGGACTCAACGGTGCCGGCCACTTCGTCAAGATGGTGCACAACGGCATCGAATACTCCGACATGCAGCTCATCGCCGAAAGCTACGACCTCATGCGCCGCGGCCTGGGCATGACCCCGGCCGAAATCGGCGACGTGTTCGAGGAGTGGAACAAGACCGAACTCGACTCCTACCTCATTGAAATCACCGCCGAAGTGCTGCACCAGGTCGACAAGAAGACCGGCAAGCCGCTCGTCGACCTCATCGTCGACCACGCCGGCATGAAGGGCACCGGCACCTGGACCGTGCAGACCGCACTGTCCCTCGCCGTGCCGGTCACCGGCATCGCCGAAGCCGTGTTCGCTCGCGGCCTGTCCTCCGAAGCCGACCTGCGTGAGGAAGCCCAGAAGCAGGGCTTCGCCGGCCCCGACGGCAAGCTCAACCTGAACGACGACGAGAAGAAGGCCTTCATCGAAGACATCCGTCAGGCCCTCTACGCTTCCAAGATCGTCGCCTACGCACAGGGCTTCAACGAGATCACCACCGCCGCCAAGGAATACGGCTGGGACATCGACCTCGCCGCCGTGGCACGCATCTGGCGTGGCGGCTGCATCATCCGCGCGAAGTTCCTCAACCACATTTCCGAAGCGTTCGAATCCGGCGAGGCCAACGTGTCACTGCTGTTCGCCCCGTACTTCAAGAACGCCATCGAAAACGCCGAGAAGTCCTGGCGTAACGTGGTGGCCCAAGCCGCCATCAACGGCCTGCCCACCCCGGCATTTGCCTCCTCGCTCTCGTATTTCGACGGCCTGCGCTCCAAGCGTCTGCCCGCAGCCCTGATCCAGGGACAGCGCGACTACTTCGGCGCACACACCTACCAGCGCGTGGACCAACCGGGCGCGTTCCACACCCTGTGGGCCGAGCCGGGCCGCGAAGAGATCGAAGCCTGATCTTTTCCTTGCCTCTGTGTCAGGGCGGATATGCCAGAGGTCTTGCGATGTGTTCCATTGCAAGACCTCTGGCATATGCATATTACTGAGCTGCGATATTGCCGTACCGTTGCATTGACGGAGCATAGTGTCGCTCCGTAAGCAGAACGAATGGTACTTGTGGTTGTGATACATCCCATTTGCGTTTCTAGGGGAGTCTAATGCCATCGTCTAACCTCCTTTCGAGAGGTTTTCGGAAGCTATGGGGCGAAATAGGCGGCGGATTGGGATTCCGTAGGTGGTTTTTGCGTTCCATAGGTGGTTGGTCTTGGGAGCCTGCTGCGGAAAAGGCCGGAAACCGGCCTTTTCCATGACCCCGATACTTGGGGCAACCGCCTACGGAAACGCGAAACCGCCTACGAAGCTGCAGTCCAGCGGGAACCTGCGTCAAAACGACACTCAACAATCAATCAACACTCAAAAAAAAGGGGTGTCTCACGGCATGAGTCGCGGGACACCCCTGTTACCTGTTACCTGTTTCGGATGAACCTCACAACTTGGAAGCGGCACCCTCGTCAATGAGCCAGAGCAGTTCCTCGCCATCGGCGTAGGAGCTTGGGGCATGCGGGTTGTTGCGCTGGGCGAAGGCGGCCTTGACCGCGCCGGCCTTACGCTCTTCGGAGGTGAACACCCACGTATGCTTCGACCGGGCGATCATCGGCACGGTCAATGTCAGGCGCAGCGGCGGCGGTTTCGGCGAATCGCGCACGCCTGCGACCAGCACGTGCGGGTCGTCGATCTCGGCCTCGCCGTGGTCGGGGAACAGGGACGCGAAATGCGCGTCCGGCCCCATGCCGAACATCGCGATATCCAATGCCGGATTCTCGCCCAACTGCCCGATGAGCTCGCGCTGGTAC
>ERZ779877.3515-NODE-3515-length-10104-cov-5.510001_pt1 | contig 10104 bp, 9 predicted proteins | sample MGYA00511556_ERZ779877 | MGnify/ENA primary metagenome ERZ779877 (study PRJEB29588, sample SAMEA2159338) | human gut metagenome | biome: human gut; feature: human-associated habitat; material: faeces | place: Denmark | collected 2008/2010 ... | reverse complement strand
TGCTGACTGACCCGAAGGACGCAGAATAAGGAGCCTGTTTATGATCTACGATACCCTGAACAACCTGCCCAACTATCTGGGCATGAGCGAAAATCTGGACGCTGTCATCGAGTTCGTCATGGCGCGGGACATCAACAACCTCCCCGCCGGAAAGACCCGCATCCTCGACGAGAAGGCCGTCGTCACGGTCAGCACCGTGACCCCGCAGGTGGGCGGCAAGGTGCCCATCATCCGCCGGGACGATCACCTGACGCTGGAGACCGACCTCGAAGGCAGCGAGCTGTTTGAAGTCTCGCTGGGCGAGTTCAGCCCCACCAAACCCACCGACGAGGCTGCTGACATCACGGTCGGCAGTGCGGGCACCAGCATCGCCGGGATGCTCTGCGAGGGCCGCTTCGCCCTCTATCTGGCCGGGGAGCCCTACAAATCCGGCCTGAAGGCGCAGGGCTGCGGCAAGCTGAAAAAGGCCGTGTTCAGCATCGAGCTGGACGAGGACGACACTACAGAGTGAAAGGAACCATACCATGGGATTTCTTGCTGTTTTTATTGCCTGCCTGTTTGTCGTATTCATTTTTACCGTATTCGGCGGTTATTCCCTGCTGCTCTATTGCCAGCAGTCTCTGCTGATGGTCATACCGCCTGCGCTCGTGCTCGCTGTCCTTGTCTGGGCGTTCATGAAAATGGATGATAAAATCACTGCTTTGCAGCATCGCGTCGATGAACTGGAAGCGGCACAGAAAGAATCCTCCGAAACAACGAATCCACAGTAAACCAAGACCCCTCTACGCAGCGTAGGTTGCGCAGAGGGGTTTTCTATGCTATCCTGTCTGCAACGCAAACGAACAGGAGGAATCCATTATGAATACCTATGTGACCGGAAGCACCATCCGGCTGCTGCGGGAAGCCAAAGGCCTGACGCAGGCAGAGCTTGCCCGCCAGCTCCTGGTCAGCGCCAAAACGGTCTCCAAATGGGAGACCGCCAAGGGCCTGCCCGACATCTCTCTGCTGGAACCGCTGGCCGCTGCACTGGGCGTGTCGGTGCTGGAACTGATGCAGGGCGAACCGGTGGTCAACCGGAACCGTGCCGCCAATCTGCTGCGCTCCAAGCTCTACGTCTGCCCACTCTGCGGGAACGTACTTCACTCCACCGGTCAGGCCGTGGTGAGCTGCTGCGGCATCACGCTGCCCGCGTTGGATATCGCGGAGGCCGATGATGCCGACGAGAAGCACCAGCTGACCATTGAGCGGGTGGAAGATGAACTTTTCGTTACCCTGCACCACCCCATGGAGAAGAGCCACTTCATCTCCTTCATCGCCTATCTCACCGGCGACAAGCTCCAGCTCGTCAAGCTCTACCCGGAGGGCGAAGCCAGCTGCCGGTTCCCGCTGCGGGGCGCCGGGGTGCTCTATTTTTACTGCAACCGCCACGGCCTGATGAAAGCCCCGGATTTCCGCACCGCCACCCGCCGCACGCCGCCCCAGAAGATCCATCTCCGTGAACCGGACGAGGGCGACCGGGAGCAGGTCATGGCCTACCGGGAAGAATTCTTGGCCATCGGCTCCCGGATGGACGGCACCTCGGCGCTGGACCAGTTCGACGATTTCGACGCCTGGCTGGCCCAGATTCGGAAACTGACCGACCCCCGCACGACGCCCGCCGGGCTTGTTCCTGCCACCGAATATCTGGCGCTGACAGAGGACGAGGGCTTCCACTGGGGCGTGATACGGGGCGGCATGTCCAGCGTGGCGGAGCTGTTCGTGGCGCAGGTGCAGGACTATCTGGGCCTGGGCGAGGGAAACCGCATGAACATCCCCGGCACCCAGGGCGGCAACTGGACCTGGCGGCTGCTGCCCGGCGAGCTGAGCGATGCGCTCTCTGTCAGGATCGACCGCATGACCGCGCTCTACGGCCGCAAGGCATAAGCGAACACCCCCGGCAGTGCCGGGGGTGTTTTTTTGCCGTGAGCACCGCTTCCGCAACGCCGAAACCCCCATCTGCCATGTGACAGATGGGGGTTTCGATGTCGCCGAGGTAGGGGTTAGACCTCCGCGACCCGTACTGCAATATGGGCCCTGCCGGGCAGGGCAAATAAAAAACCGGCTGCAATGTATGCACCTTTGAAGCGCATCCCACTTGCAGCCGGTCGATCATGCGGTCAAATGCCGTTTAGACACCGTAGCTTTGCGTCTCGGCCTTTCAGCCGATTTGCCAACAGAACATTATTGTATTTGTAGTGTATCACTTTCGTTCCGTTTCGTCAAGTCTTTTTCGCAAAAATCCGTGTTTTCTACGCGTCCGTGTCTAAATCTCCGATCGCCGCGCACGCCTCACGGTATGCCGCGGCCGTCTCCGGATACAGCGCCGACGCGCGCTGCATATCGCTGCCGCGCAGGGCCTCCGTCAGGGCTGAGGCTGCCTGCCCCAGCTGCACCAGCCCTAGGTTGGCTGCCAGGCCCTTCAGCGTGTGCGCCGCCCGGAACGCCCGTTGGACGTCTCCGGCACTCATGGCCGCCTGCAGCATGGCGAAGGTGTCGTCTCCGGCGAACATCCGCAGGAAACGCTCCACCGCGGACGCGCTGCCCAGCCGGCGCACGGCGTCCGCCATGTCGCCGCCCATCTCTTGATAAAGCTTCTCTAAATTCATTGTTTCTTCCTCTCCAGCCACTCGGCGATCGTTCTTATCATCTGCCCAGCCTCCAACGGCTTGGGAATATGCGCGTCCATGCCCGCTGCCAGGCAGGCCGCTACGTCCTCGTCAAACAGGTTGGCGGTCATGGCGATGATCGGCAGCTGCGCGTCCGGCCTGTCCATGCCGCGGATGGCGCGGGTGGCGGAAAGGCCGTCCAGCTCCGGCATCATCACGTCCATCAGCACCGCGTCGTAGGTACCGGGCGCCGACGCGGCAAACATCTCCACCGCCTCTTTGCCGTCGGCGGCCTGGTCCACCACGGCGCCGGCCTCCTGCAGCAGGTACACCGCGATCTCCCGGTTCAGCTCGTTGTCCTCCGCCACCAGCAAGCGCCGGCCGGCGATGGAGGCCGCCGCGTCGGGAAGCGCGGCTTCCGGTTCTTCGGCCTCACTGGGCATCATGGGCAGCACCACGCGGAAGCGCGTTCCCTGTCCGAGTGCACTGTCCACCTGAATGGTACCGCCTCTTTCGTCCACCAGCTTTTTCACCACGGCCAAACCCAGGCCCACGCCGCCGGAAAGGCTGCCCCTATCGCTGTTTTCCTGGGCAAACGCCTCGAACATATGGCGTTGGAACGTCTCGCTCATGCCTGCGCCGTTATCCTCGCATATAAATTCCAGCCGGCACACGCCGTCCGCATAACGGGACTCGCGGAAGCTGCAGCGCACCCATCCGCCGGGGTGATTGTATTTGATGGCGTTGCCGATGATGTTCTGGCAGATCTGCCGCAGATACAGCGGGTCGCCTGTGAATCGTTCATGCTCCAGCGTCAGGTCCATCACCATCAGTGCAACGCCTGTGCTCTCCGCCTGGGCGCGCGAAATATCCAGCATCTCGTGCAGCTCGCTTGTCAAACAATAGGGGGTCTTTCCCAGCGCCTCCTGCTTCGGGCGATTCAGTGTCAGTACGTCGTTTACCAATGCCAGCAGATACCGCGCCGCGGTCTGCGCCTTCTCCCGGCAGGACTGCACCAGCGTCACATCCTCCGGGTTCCGCCCGATGATCTCCAGCATACCCATGATGATGTTGATGGGTGTGCGTATGTCGTGGCTCATGCTGCGAAGGAAGTGCGTCTTGGCCTGGTCCGCCGCGCTGGCGCGGCGCACCTCCTCCTCCAGACGGTGCTGGTAGTCCATCTCGCGACGCTTGCGCTCCTGCGTGGTGTGGAGCACCAGCAGCGTCGCCAAGACCGCCGCCAGCGCGTAGACGCCGAAGGCGGAGATCACCATGTTCTTGCCCAGAATGAACACGTATTCATTGGGGAGGAACACATACAGGCTGTACTGCTGGTATCGCTCCCGTGCACCGAAGAACGTGCCGTCCGTGCGGAGCTGGGTCAGCTTGCTGCCCGGGGAGGGGGAGGACTCCAGCGCACGGATGAGGGGCACCTCGTCCACCGGCAGGTTCCACTGCTCCGCCGCGCTACTGCCCACCACGCGCTCGCCGTCGGTGATGTAGGTGTAGACCTTGTCATTGAGCAGCGTCTCGTAGCCCGCCAGCAGGCTCTCGATGGACGCACGGTAGGAGGCGATGATCGTGTTCGACTGGAGGCGGACGCAGAAGACGACGCCGGGATTTTCGACGCGCGCCACGGCTGCTATGTCGTATACCGCGCCGTCACGGGTCAGGCGGCGGGCGAAGATCTTCTCCGGGTAGTCCATGATGGAGCGGATCGCCTCATTGGTGTAGTAATCGCTCCAGCCCATGTCCGCACCGGAGCTGAACTCGATCTCCAGATCCTTGTCCAGCACCAGCACGCAGGTTACGCGCTGACGCTGGGCGTACCGCGCCAGCTCCTCGTTGGAGCGGTTCTGCCCCACCATACCCTCGCGCTCCGCCACCTCCTGCGCCTGCTCCGTCAGCCGCACGAGGCTCTTTAGCCGGTCGGCGGCGACGATGTCGCGGTAGCTGATGCACTGGTTTTGCAGATATTGCAGCGTCCGCTGGGCGGTCTGCTGGGCGTTGCGGATGCTGCTGTTGCCGCCGATGAGAGCCGTGACCGCCATCACAAAGACGCCCAGCACCAGCATGAGCACCCAGATATATTTGTTGGAAAACTTATTGCCCATGGATCAACCCCGCTAAAGCCGCCTGTGCGTCCACGCCGTAGCTCTCCAGAATGGCGGCCACGGTGCCGTCCGCCACCAGCTCGTGCAGCATTTCGTTCAGAGCCTCCGCTCTGCCGCTGCCGTCGTCCTTATAGAACGCCGCGCCCAGCCCTGCCCGCAGCAGCCCCGGCTCCAGCACCCGGTATTCCCCGGCGCGCCCGGCGATGAAGGTGAGGTACGCCGTCTCGTGTCCGGCGCAGGCGTCCACATAGCTTTTGTCCAGCGCGGCGAACACGTCCACCGTGTCGGCGAAGCAGTACACGCTGTCCACCTGCTCCACGCCGGGCACCTGATGCTTCAGAAACAGCTCCTCCGGCTTGGAGGAGGTCTGCACGGCGATGCGCTTGCCGTTCAGGTCGCCAAGACCGTAAATATCGCTGGACGCCTGCACGATGACCACCTGACGGCTGTACATATACGGCCCTGCCCAGCGGTAGCAGTCCTCTCTGCCGTTCATGGAGAAGCTGCCCCAGAGGCAGTCCACGTCGCCTCGCTCCAGTAGGGCGTCCTTCTCCTGCCAGTTGATTTTTTGGAAGCTCGCCGTCCAGCCCAATCTCTCGCAGGCGGCGGTGGCAATCTCCACGTCGATACCCGCATAGGCGCCATTCTCATCCAGATAGAAATACGGCTCATAGTTGTCGCTGCCAATGACCAGCACCGGCAGTTCTTCCGTTTCCGTCTCCCGCTGTCCGCAGCCGCACAGCAACGCGCCGCACAGCGCCAGCAGCACCGCCAGCAATCTTTTTGTCCTACTCATTCCTTACCTCTCATGCCGTATACCTCACGGCACAGTGCGCCCTGTATGTCCTCCAGGCAGTCTACCAGCAGCGGATCGAACGCGCCGCACTCGCCGCCCCGTATCATAGCCAACGCCTCCGCATGGGTATACGCCGGCTTGTACACCCGCTGGCTCACCAGCGAGTCATAGGCGTCCACCAGACCCACCGCCTGCACGGTCATCGGTATCTCGTCGCCCTTCAGCCCGTCGGGATAGCCGCTGCCATCCACCCGTTCGTGATGCCAGCGGCAGATCTCCGCCGCAGCCTCCACCAACGGCTCGCTTTCCATCTCCTTCATGCCCCGCATCAGTTCCTCGCCGATCAGGGTATGCTTCTTGATCTCGTCAAACTCCTCCGGCGTCAGGGGGCCAGGCTTTCGCAGCAGGGCATCCGGCACGCCTATCTTTCCAATGTCGTGGAACATAGCCGCCGCGGCGGCCCGCCGGCAGTCCTGCAGGGTCAGGCCGTATTTATCCGTGCGTTCCAGCATTCTCTGCAGCAGCCGCTGCGTGATCTGCTCCACGTGCCGCCCGTGGTCCGCGCCCTCGCCGTTGCGGTAGCCCATCACCCGCGACAGGATATCCGCCACGATGCCCATCATATGCTCCTGCCGCCGCAGCTGCTGCATCATCACCGCTGCCAGCCGCCGCTGCCGCGCGTACAGCTTCACGGTGTTCATCACCCGCTGCCGCACGATACGGATATCAAAGGGCCGTTCTATGTAGTCCGCCACGCCCATGTCGTAGGCCTGCCGCACCTTTTCTTCTGAACCGTCCGCCGTGATGATAATGACCGGGATATCCTCGATAAACCCCCGCTTATTCATCTCCTCCAGCACCTGCAGGCCGTCCAGCTCCGGCATGATCATGTCCAGCAGCACCAGTGAGATATCCGCGCCGTAGGTCTCCAGCTGCGCCATGCACTCCCGGCCGTCCTTCGCCTCCAGCACGTTGAAATCCTCCGCCAGCATCTCCCGCAGTATCGCGCGGTTCATAGCTGCATCGTCCACTACAAGAATATGCGGCTTGATCTCCTCCCCCTCCTCAGTGGGGGTATCCTCGGTGACCACGGCGTTCTTTCTTCGCTTGGCCCGGTACATCAGCCGGTCCGCCCGCTGTACCGCCTGGGCGATCGTCTCCTGCTGCGCCATGACGCATCCCACGCTGATGGTGATATGCTGGCAGCCCTCGCAGCCCGGTATGCTCACTGTCCGCAGCCGCCGCTGAATGTCTCCCAGCACGGTGGCAAAGGCCGCCTGCTCCACGCCCGGCAGCAGCAGCAAAAACTCATCGCCGCCGTAGCGCACCAGCGAGCCGCTGCAGCCTACTACCTCATAGATGGTATCCGCCAGCGCCCGCAGCGCGTTGTCGCCCACCTGATGGCCATTCATATCGTTATACAGCTTCAGATCGTCCATATCGATGAGCGCTACACCGCCGCGGTATATCTCATTGCTCATATCCCGCTGGTAATGGTTGCGGCTCAGCGCGCCGGTCAGCGCGTCTATCTCCTGCTCCTGGGTGTCCCGCCCGGAGATGACCAGCACATAGTCGCTGATCCGGTCGATGCGGACGTCATACTGCCGGCAGCCCACACCGCCCTGACGGAACCGCAGGCGAAAGCTCTCGTTTCGCTCCTTTTCGTAGAAAAAGCTCCGCAGGTTATCGCTGCTGAGATAGCGCATCCACACGCTTTTCTCCGCCAACACACCGCCGTTATCCCGAAAGATGTCACGCAGCTCCTCTACGGTGTACCATTTGTCCTCCAGCCCACTGGCCAGACTGGTTTTCCGGACCCGCAGCTTTCCCCGTGTCCTGTCATATTCACATACGGTGTCGCAGATCGGCAGCAGTGCCGCGATAAAGGCTTCCTTCTCGATCATGGCTGGACCTCCGTCCCTATCATATCAGCCTTATTATAGCATCTTAATACCGTATTGCAACGGCTTCCCCCTGAAACGCTGAATTTTTCGCCTGTTTTGCAGGCGGCGCGCCGGGGTGCGCTGTCGGTGAACGGCCCTGACCCGCACAGGGCAAAATAAAACCGCCCGTCCGGGTGGTTTTGTTTTGCCTTTTTGCGATCTAACTGCGGCGGCGGAGGGCTAAAACGGTCAGTGCCGAAATGGAAGCACCAACAATAAGCCATGCCCACGGACCGGCGGAGGGCGCGGCGACCGGCAGAGGCTGCCAGGCGGCATACAATGTCATATCCGCCGTGACCGGCGCATTGAAATCCCAGGGGCGGGTCAGGTCGTAGTCACTGTACCAGCCGGTGAAGCGATAGCCCGAGCGGGTGGGCGCCTGCGGCGGCGCCAGGGGCGTTCCACGGAGCACCTCCGTCGGCGCTACGCCGCTGCCGCCGTTACTTTGGAAGGTCACGCGGCACTGCTCTGACACCACCACCGTGACGTCCCGGGCAGCGGCGGCATAGCGGCCCATGCCGTCCTCGGTGGACACCAGGTAATGGCTGCCGGTTATGGCGGACGCACCGCCGTCGGCCAGGACCTCCAGCTGAAAGGAGCCGACGACCGTCTCATCCGCCCAGTCCGCGCCGCCGCCAAAGTCTACGTAATTCATGTAGACCGCCTGACGGCCATCACGCAGCGTGACCAGCGTCGTCTTGACGCCCTCGCGGAGCAGGGTGCCATCAGGCTGATAGGCGAAGAAGGCAGGATCGAAGCATATCTCGTCCTGCATGGCGAACATCGGCCCTGTGCCGGTGGTCCGGCACAGGGTAAGCGATACCGTTACGGTATCGCCGGCGGCGGCATGGTACGTCGCCTCTCCGTTGGCGGCAAGGCGGAATTCATAGTGCCGGCTGTCGTCGCCCCAGGCCAGGGACGGCGCCAGCAGCAGCACCGCCAGCAGCGCCAGAACTACCCGCTTCATGGTCCGCCTCAGTTCAGGAAGTCCTTGAGCTTCTTGCTGCGGGAGGGGTGCCGCAGCTTACGCAGGGCCTTGGCCTCGATCTGGCGGATACGCTCACGGGTGACGTTGAACTCCTTGCCTACCTCTTCCAGCGTGCGGGTACGGCCGTCCTCGATACCGAAGCGCAGCTTCAACACCTTCTCCTCCCGGGGCGTCAGGGTACCCAGCACGTCCACCAGCTGCTCCTTCAGCAGGGTAAAGCTGGCGGCCTCGCTGGGCTCGGACGCGGCCTCGTCGGGGATGAAGTCGCCCAGATGGCTGTCCTCCTCCTCGCCGATGGGCGTCTCCAACGACACGGGCTCCTGGGCGATCTTCAATATCTCGCGGACCTTGTCCACGGGCATATTCATCTCGGCGCTGATCTCCTCGGGGCTGGGGTCGTGGCCCAACTCCTGCAGCAGCTGGCGGGACACACGGATGACCTTGTTGATGGTCTCCACCATGTGGACGGGGATGCGGATGGTACGCGCCTGATCGGCGATGGCGCGGGTGATGGCCTGACGGATCCACCAGGTGGCGTAGGTGGAGAACTTATAGCCCTTGGTGTAGTCGAACTTCTCCACGGCCTTGATCAGGCCCAGATTGCCCTCCTGGATCAGGTCCAGGAACAGCATACCGCGGCCCACATAGCGCTTGGCGATGGACACCACCAGACGCAGATTGGCCTCGGCCAGCTGCTGCTTGGCCTTCTCGCCGGCCTTGATCTGCTTTTTCAGCTCGGCCATCTCCGCCTCAGGGATGGTCTCGCCGTTCGCCTCGGCCTGCGCCACACGCGCCTCGGCCTCGCGGCCGGCGGACATAACGGTGGCCAGCTCCACCTCCTGATCGGCGGTCAGCAGGGGCACCTTGCCGATCTCCTTCAGGTACATACGCACGGGATCGTCAATGTTGAAGCTGTCCACCAGCGTGTTGGGGTCGACCAGCTCCTCCTCCTCGATCTCGGCGATCTCATCCATAGCGGGCTCGCCATCCTCATCGGGCAGGTCGGCCAGGAAATCCTCGCTGCCTACCTCGATGCCCAACTGCTCCAGAGAGTCGTAGATGGAGTCCATCTGCTCGCTCTCCAGGTCCAGCTCGTCCAGCACGTCGGACAACTCACCGGCATCCAGCTTGCCCTTCTTCTTACCCTTGGTAAACAGGTCGCGCAGCTTCTCGTTGCCGTTCAGCAGCGCTGCCGCCGGCAGGGACGCGATGGTCTTCTCGTCCAGGCCGCCCTTGGCTGGCTTCTCCTGCGCCGGCGCGTTCTCCTGCAAAAGCTGGTCCGCCATCTGCTCCAACTGCTCCGCGGTGTACTTTTCTTCGGTCATGTTCGCTTTCCTCCGTAACCTTTTTTATCTTTATACGTCTCCATCGCCGCCGCCAGCGGATCCGTGCCGCCGGTGCGCTTGGTGTGTTCTTCCCGAATGATGCGTATGTAATCTGCCAGCGCCTGCGGCGCGTTGGCTGCGGATTCCGGTTTTTGCAGCAGCGCCGTCAGGTGGTTCATCTCCTCCGACGTCAGCACCGCGGCCAGCGCCGCCATGCTCGCGTGCCCCCGCCGCTGCCACAGCTCGCCGTAGATGCGGCCCAGCAGCGGCGAAGAGAATTCCTCCGGCCGCAC
>ERZ779877.3513-NODE-3513-length-10113-cov-2.881686_pt1 | contig 10113 bp, 10 predicted proteins | sample MGYA00511556_ERZ779877 | MGnify/ENA primary metagenome ERZ779877 (study PRJEB29588, sample SAMEA2159338) | human gut metagenome | biome: human gut; feature: human-associated habitat; material: faeces | place: Denmark | collected 2008/2010 ... | reverse complement strand
TGCCAAGAGCCGTGAGTCGCGGGAGAAAGCCGCCGCCCTACAAACAGAGATACTTGCCGGGAAGTAAGAGAAATCCCCCTTTTTTAAGTAAAATAAAACAAAATAGTTCTGTGCGGGTTAGTATTATTTAACTGCAAAAGTGCAGAATACGAATTTAACATTTCTAATTTTGTGCATCCTAAAAAATCAACGTAAAATTGGGACAATATAATAACAATATAATAGAATAAATCTTATGAGTCAGACAGTAGACATTCGTGAGTTGAATGAGCGAATTGAAAGTAAAAGCTCGTTTGTGAACATGATTACGATGGGTATGGACCAGGTAATTGTTGGACAGAAACATTTGGTTGAATCATTATTGATCGGTCTGCTTTCGGATGGCCATATCCTGCTGGAAGGTGTGCCGGGATTGGCAAAGACATTGGCAATCAAAACCCTTGCATCGCTGATTGACGCGCAGTACAGCCGTATTCAGTTTACGCCGGACTTGCTGCCGGCCGATGTCATCGGTACCATGGTATACAGCCAGAAAGACGAAAGCTTCCAGGTGAAGAAGGGTCCGGTATTCGCCAACTTCGTACTGGCGGATGAAATTAACCGTGCTCCGGCCAAGGTACAGAGCGCCTTGCTGGAAGCCATGCAGGAACGCCAGGTGACTATCGGTAACGAGACTTTCCAACTGCCGCAACCGTTCCTGGTAATGGCAACTCAGAACCCCATCGAGCAGGAAGGAACCTATCCGCTGCCCGAAGCCCAGGTGGACCGTTTCATGCTGAAGGTCATCATCGACTATCCGAAACAGGAAGAAGAAAAACTGATTATCCGCCAGAATATCAATGGAGACAGAAATCAGGTACGTCCGATTCTGAAGGCGGAAGAAATTATTGAGGCCAGAAAGGTGGTTCGCCAGGTTTATCTGGATGAAAAGATCGAGAAATACATTGTTGATATCGTATTTGCTACCCGTTATCCGGAGAAATATGACTTGAAGGAACTGAAGGACATGATCGGATTCGGCGGTTCGCCCCGTGCATCCATCAACCTGGCACTGGCAGCCCGCAGCTATGCCTTCATCAAACGTCGCGGTTACGTCATTCCCGAAGATGTGCGTGCCGTGGCCCACGACGTATTGCGTCACCGTATCGGCCTGACCTACGAGGCTGAAGCCAGCAACCTGACTTCGGACGAAATCGTCAGCAAGATTCTGAACAAGGTAGAAGTACCCTGATGCATCCGGCTTCGCAACAGGTTCAGACAAGAATATGAGAAGGTCCTGCGACCGACAGGGAAAGGGCCTTCCTGATTATTTCAAACATGAAGATGTGTCCTGTAAAATGGTGTCTACATCTTCATGGATTCATTATTTTTGAGACTTGCAAATGGAAACTACAGAACTATTGAAGAAAGTCCGTCAGATTGAAATCAAGACGCGCGGATTGTCCAGCAACATCTTTGCAGGCCAGTATCATTCGGCCTTCAAGGGTAGGGGTATGGCTTTCTCTGAGGTACGCGAATATCAGTTTGGCGACGACATACGCGACATCGACTGGAACGTGACTGCCCGCTTCAACAAACCCTATGTGAAGGTTTTTGAAGAGGAACGCGAACTGACGGTCATGTTGCTGGTAGACGTTTCCGGCAGTTTGGAATTCGGTACGGTGAAACAGATGAAGAAGGATATGGTGACGGAAATAGCTGCTACACTGGCATTCTCAGCCATACAGAACAACGATAAGATTGGTGTTATCTTTTTCTCTGACCGGATTGAGAAGTTCATTCCGCCCAAGAAAGGACGCAAGCATATCCTGTACATCATCCGTGAACTGATTGATTTCCATGCAGAAAGCCGGCGTACCAATATCCGGCTGGGACTGGAATACCTGACCAACGTCATGAAACGGCGTTGTACGGCGTTCGTCCTCTCGGACTTCATTGACCAGGAAAGCTTCAAGAATGCCCTGACCATTGCCAACCGAAAGCATGACGTGGTGGCTATCCAGGTATACGACCGCCGCGTGGAAGAGCTTCCGGCCATCGGACTGATGAAGATAAAGGATGCCGAGACGGGTCATGAACAGTGGATTGACACTTCATCGAGAGCTGTGCGCCAAGCACACCACGAATGGTGGGTGAAGAGGCAGAATGAACTGAGCGAAACGTTCACCAAAAGCAACGTAGACAACGTGTCGGTACGGACTGACCAGGATTATGTAAAGGCGCTGATGTCACTGTTCGCCCAAAGAAGCTGACGCTCCGGGCGTGTACAAATGGATGTTTACTTAAAAGAATAGAACAATGAAAAGATATTTGCTTTCTATAGCCTTGGCCTTGGCATTTGTCGGAAAAGGGCATGCGCAGTCCGTAACAGTGGACGCAAGCATCGACTCCCTTCAAATACTGATTGGCGAGCAAGCGAAAGTCAAACTGGAAGTGTCGTTCGATGCCAACAAAAGGGCTATATTTCCAGCCTTCAGGGATACGCTGGTGACGGGAGTGGAAATTGTGGATATTGCCAAGCCCGACACACAGTTACTGAATGACGGAAAACGTGCATTGATTACACAAGAATATACGGTGACGTCTTTTGACTCCGCCCTCTACTATCTGCCTCCCATGGAAGTGATGGTGGACAACCAGACCTATCGTTCGAAAGCATTGGCTCTCAAGGTATATTCAGTTCCGGTCGACACACTGCATCCCGACCAGTTCTTCGGTCCCAAAACCATTATGAAGGCTCCTTTTGCATGGGAAGACTGGTATCTGTTCATCGCCTGCGTGCTGTTACTGGCACCGTTCCTGCTGGCAGCCATTTATCTGGTCAAGCGCATCCGTGACAACAAACCGATTATCCGCAAAGTGAAGGTAGAGCCCAAACTGCCGCCCCATCAGGTAGCCATGAAGGAAATCGAACGCATCAAGCAGGAGAAGGTATGGCAGAAAGGACAGCCGAAGGAATATTATACAGAGTTGACAGATGCTCTTCGTACCTATATCAAGGAACGTTTCGGCTTCAATGCCCTTGAGATGACTTCTACTGAAATCATAGACAAGCTGCTGGAAACGAATGACAAGGAGGCATTGGCTGACTTGCGGGAGTTGTTCCAGACGGCCGACCTGGTAAAATTTGCCAAGCATAACCCGCTGATGAACGAGAACGACGCCAACTTGCTCAATGCCATTGACTTCATCAATGAAACCAAAGAAAAGGAGGACGAAAACGCCAAACCGCAACCGACTGAAATCACCATTGTGGAGAAACGCTCACTGCAGACCAAACTGCTGTTGGGTGCCGGTGCCGTAGTCATGGCGGGCTTGTTTGTCTGGGCTTTGGTCTATATTTGTAAGGAGTTGTATAATTACTTTGCTTAAAACGTAGAAACCATGGTTTTCGCTAATATTGAATATTTATTTTTACTGCTGCTGCTTATACCTTATATTGTATGGTATATACTGAAACGCAGAAATAATGAAGCGACTCTTCAAGTTTCTGATGCCCGTGTATATGCACATACGCCCAAAAGTTATAAGAATTATTTGCTGCATGCTCCGTTTGTGCTTCGGGTGGCCAGTCTGATTCTGATTATTCTGGTACTGGCACGCCCTCAGACCACGGACAGCTGGCAAAACAGTGAGATAGAAGGTATAGACATCATGATGGCCATCGACGTATCGACCAGTATGCTGGCCGAGGATTTGAAGCCCAACCGTCTGGAGGCGGCCAAGGATGTGGCAGCCCAGTTTATCAACGGACGTCCCAACGACAATATCGGCATCACCCTATTTGCAGGTGAAAGTTTCACCCAATGCCCGTTGACGGTAGATCATGCCGTACTGCTGAATCTGATCAAGGACATCAAGTGCGGAGTGATTGAAGACGGTACAGCCGTGGGTATGGGTATTGCCAATGCCGTAACCCGCCTGAAGGACAGCAAAGCCAAGTCGAAAGTCATCATCCTGCTGACCGACGGTACGAATAACCGTGGAGACATCTCTCCGCTGACGGCAGCCGAGATAGCCAAAAGTTTCGGCATCCGTGTCTATACCATCGGAGTGGGAACCAACGGAACGGCACCTTATCCTTATCCGGTAGGTGGAACGGTGCAGTACGTCAATATTCCCGTAGAAATTGATGAAAAGACCTTGACGCAGATTGCCGGTACCACGGACGGAAATTATTTCCGGGCCACCAGTAACTCTAAGTTAAAGGAAGTCTATGAGGAAATTGACAAACTGGAAAAGACGAAACTGAACGTGAAGGAGTTCAGCAAGCGTGAGGAAGAATACCGCTGGTTTGCATTGGCTGCCTTCCTGTGTGTCTTGTTGGAGGTGCTTCTGCGCAACACCATTTTGAAAAAGATTCCATAATGGAACGTGTGGACGCCCCCGTAAAGTGATAAAAAGAAAACGTAGATAAAGAGAAAAAGATATGTTTCGATTTGAAGAACCTGCATATTTGTACCTGTTGCTGCTGTTGCCTGTGTTGGCAGCTTTCTACCTGTACTCGAACTATAGGAGACGCAAGGCCATCCGTAAGTTCGGCGATCCGGAACTGATGGCCCAGTTAATGCCGGATGTATCCAAGTATCGTCCCGACATAAAATTCTGGATTGTATGGGTGGCTATCGGCTTGTTCGCCGTATTGCTGGCCCGGCCCCAGTTCGGATCCAAGCTGGAAACGGTGAAAAGACAGGGAGTGGAAGTTATGATTGCACTGGATATTTCGAACTCCATGTTGGCACAGGATGTTCAGCCCAGCCGTTTGGAAAAAGCCAAACGATTGGTATCCAGACTGGTGGACAAGATGCAGAACGACAAGGTGGGTATGATTGTCTTTGCGGGCGATGCCTTTACCCAGCTGCCTATCACGAGCGACTACATTTCGGCCAAGATGTTCCTGGAAACCATAGAACCGTCACTGATATCCAAACAAGGTACGGCCATCGGTGCTGCCCTCAATCTGGCCACCCGGAGCTTTACTCCACAGGAAGGGGTGGGGCGTACCGTCATTGTGATAACTGACGGTGAAAACCACGAAGGAGGAGCTGTAGAAGCTGCCAAGGAGGCTGCGGACAAAGGCATTCAGGTCAACGTACTGGGTGTGGGACTTCCCGACGGCGCTCCCATTCCGGTGGAAGGAAGCAACGATTACCGTCGCGATCGGGAAGGTAACGTCATCGTAACCCGTCTGAACGAGCAGATGTGTCAGGAAATAGCCAAGAACGGCAACGGCATTTACGTACGGGTAGACAATAGCAACAATGCCCAGAAAGCCATCAGCCGTGAAATAGACAAAATGGCCAAGGCTGATGTGGAAACCAAAGTCTATACGGAATTCAACGAACAGTTTCAGGCTGTGGCGTGGATTATCCTGATTCTGCTTTTGGCCGAAATGCTGATTCTGGAACGCAAGAATCCGCGGTTCAAGAACATCCATTTATTTTCGAACAAGAATAAGGAGCAATGAGTATGTCATATCATAAATATATCGGAATTGTTTGCCTGCTGGCTGTAGCAACTGCTGCCCAGGCCCAGAAGGCAGAGCGCGACCTGATACGAAAAGGAAACCGCTTCTACAACGACAGCGTATATGTAGATGCGGAGGTCAACTACCGGAAGGCATTGGAGGTCAATCCGAAATCGACCGTATCCATGTACAATCTGGCCAACACGTTGATGCAGCAGAACAAGCTGAAAGAAGCCATGGAACAGTATGCCGGAGCTGCCAAGGTGGAGAAAAGCAAACCCAATCTGGCACAGATTTATCACAATATGGGGGTCATCTTCCAGTCGCAGAAGGATTATGCGAAGGCTGTTGAAGCCTACAAGCAATCGTTGAGAAACAATCCGAAAGACGACGAAACCCGCTATAACCTGGCCTTGGCACAGAAATTGCTGAAAGACCAACAGCAAAACCAACAAAATCAAGACCAGAACCAGCAAAACCAACAGAAACAGGAGGAAAAGCAGGACCAAAAACAAAATCAGCAACAGAACCAGAACAATAACCAGCAGCAGGAACCTCCCCAGCAACAGAAGCAGGACAACCAGATGTCCAAAGAAAATGCCGAGCAGTTGCTGAACTCTGTCATGCAGGATGAGAAGGATGTGCAAGACAAAGTAAAGAAGCAACAGCAGGTTATCAAGGGTAACCGACTGGAAAAAGATTGGTAAATTAAAAAACAACAAGTAATATATGAGAAAAATAGTTTGCTTATGGATAGCGTTGCTCGCCTTGACCGTGCAGGCATACGCCGATGATAAGGTGACTTTCACCGCATCGGCACCGGATGCTGTGGCCGTGGGCGACCAGTTCAGGCTATCTTACACGGTAAATACGCAGAAAGTGAAAAACTTCCGGGCGCCTTCCATAAAAGGATTTGATGTATTGATGGGTCCCAGCCGTTCATACAGCATGCAGAGCATCAACGGCAATACAACGGAAACCCTGACATTCACCTACATCCTGCTGGCTCAAAAGGAAGGCGAATATACCATTCCAGGGGCTACCATCACGGCCAATGGTGATCAGATGCTGTCCAATTCAGTGAAGATCAAGGTGCTTCCTGCTGACAAGGCTAACAGCTCACAGAGCGGAAACGCCCAAAGTACAAGCAGAAGCAGTTCGTCCGGTACCTCTATTTCGAACAACGATCTGTTTATCACTGCTACTGCCAGCAAGACAACTGCCTACGAGCAGGAGGCCATTCTGCTGACTTACAAGATATATACCGTAGTTGATCTGAGAGGGTTCGACAACGTGAAACTGCCCGATTTCAAAGGGTTCCATTCACAGGAAGTGGAGCTTCCCAACGACCGCCGCTGGGGACTGGAGCACTACAAGGGACGTAACTATCACTCCACCATCTACCGCCAGTTTGTACTCTTCCCACAACAGTCGGGCAAATTGACCATCGATGCCGCCCGTTTTGACGCTTCCATTGAAAAGATGGATGCTATAGACGATCCGTTCGAGGCCTTCTTCAATGGTGGCGCAGGAAGCATCCAGATCAAGAAAACATTGATGACTCCCAAGCTGACCATTGATGTCAAACCACTTCCGGCAGGCAAGCCGGCCGACTTCAGCGGAGGAGTAGGGGAATTCAACATTTCTTCCAGCATCAACAGTACGAAGGTCAAGACCAACGATGCCATTACGGTCAAAGTGGTCATTTCAGGAACAGGAAACCTGAAGCTGGTTGGAGAGCCGGAAGTGAAGTTCCCGGAAGACTTCGAAGTATATGATCCGAAAGTGGACAGCAAGTTCCGACTGACCAATGCAGGACTTTCCGGAAATAAAGTGATTGAGTATCTGGCTATTCCGAGAAATGCAGGTACCTATAAGATTCCGGCGATCAAGTTCAGCTACTTCGATATCAAGTCGCGTTCGTACAAGACGCTGACCACCGAAGAATATACCGTACAAGTGGAGAAGGGGGCAGGAAATGCCAGTCAGACCATTGCCAACTTCACCAACAAGGAGGATCTGAAGGTGCTGAACGAAGATATCCGCTTCATCAAGCAGAATGACGTGAAGCTGTCTCCCAAGGGTGAATACTTCTTCGGTTCCATGGGATATTGGCTGTTCTACATCATACCGGGACTGATTTTTATCGCTTGTTTCCTGATATACCGCAAGCAGATTGCCGCTAATGCCAATGTCGCAAAGGTACGCACAAAGAAAGCCAACAAGGTAGCCGTGAAGCGTATGAAACAGGCCGGAAAGCTGTTGGCCGCCAATGAGAAAGACGCTTTCTACGATGAAGTGCTGAAAGCCCTGTGGGGATACATCAGCGACAAGCTGAGCATTCCGGTATCCCAGTTGTCCAAAGACAATATCGAGGAAGAACTACGTAAATATGGTGTGGCCGAAGACCTGATCAAGGAATTCCTGAACGCCCTGAACAGTTGTGAATTCGCCCGCTTCGCACCGGGTGACGCCAACCAGGCCATGGATAAGGTCTACACCGATTCGCTCGAGGTAATCAGCAAAATGGAAAATTCTATCAAACATTAAGAGAGGAGTACACAGTATGAAAAAAATATGGATATTTACCCTCATTCTGATGACATCGGCAGCCGTATGGGCTCAAGATGACATTCAGCCGGCAGACAGTACCGCAACTACGGCCGAAGCGGACAGCACACTGGTAACGCAGCGGGAATTCTCGGCAGCCAAGCAAATCAGCAATGCCACTAAGGCGGAAGGCGACAGCGCCTACATCCGCAACGACTTTGCAGCAGCCATCCAGATTTACGAAAGTCTGCTGCAACAGGGAGAATCCGCTGAGATATATTATAATCTGGGAAACAGCTACTATAAAGCTGACAATATTGCACGGGCCATTCTGAACTACGAACGAGCCCTGCTGTTAAGTCCGGGCAATGCGGACATACGTGCCAATCTGGAAATCGCCCGTTCCAAGGCGATAGACAAGGTGGAACCGGTTCCCGAAATATTCTTCGTAACCTGGATCAAGTCACTCATCAATTGTCAAAGTTCGGACGCCTGGGCACGCACGGCCATTGTAGCTTTCCTGCTTTTGCTCGTTTCCCTTTCCGTCTTTTTCTTTACTCAACAGGTAAAATGGAAAAAAACAGGATTTGCCGGTACCATCGTATTTCTGATTGTTGTCATTGTGGCCAATATATTCGCTTCTACACAGAAAAGTTACCTCACCGAGCGGAAAGATGCCATCATCCTATCGCCGAGCGTCACTGTGCGCAGCACTCCCAGCGAAAGCGGTACCAGCCTTTTCATCCTGCACGAAGGCCGGAAGGTCGAAATTAAGGATAACAGCATGCGTGAGTGGAAAGAAATTCGTCTGGAAGACGGTAAGGTAGGGTGGGTGCCTACTTCCACCGTCGAAGTCATCTGACACATCCGGTTTACATTTTTATTTGAAAAGTCTGAACCTCCTCATAAGAAAAGGAAGTTCGGGCTTTTTTTATTGGCAAAATGATAAAAAAACAGGGGAAAAAGTTTGTTTTATCTTTTTTTTTCCTTAAGTTTATACCGCGATAACAATAAAAACAGAGTATTAACCATTAAGTTTATGTATATGAGAACAATAACATTTAATGAGTTGCGTAAAATCAAAGACTCTTTACCCACAGGAAGCATGCATAGAATCGCCGATGAATTAGGTCTGAGCGTTGACACGGTAAGAAACTTCTTCGGCGGTCACAACTTCAAGGAAGGCAAAAGCGTAGGCATTCATCTGGAGCCGGGACCAGACGGCGGACTGGTCATGATCGATGACACGACTGTGCTCGACAGGGCTCTGCAAATTTTGGATGAAATAGCCAATGAAAATAAACAACCCGTAGAAGCCTGAAGTGTTTCTTGTCCGCTTTGAGAAAAGAGTTCTTCAAAGCAGCGGCAGCTTCCTTATAGGCACGGACTACACGGATTTCGCGGATCATACAATCCGTGTTATCAGTGTAATTCGTGCCTATTTTTTATAAGACCGGAATATTAACAGATAAACGATACCGATATGGAAGACAAATTAGTAACCCTCGCCATCCTGACGTATGCCAAAGCGCAAATATTGAAGAATGTGCTTGAAAACGAAGGTATTGAGACCTACATTCACAACATCAACCAGATTCAGCCGGTTGTCTCTTCGGGTGTTCGTGTGCGCATCAAGGAGAGTGACCGCATAGCGGCCATGGCGCAGGAACTGTCGAAATTCGGCGCGCAGATCAGGGAGGAGGAAGATCGGGTGACGGTGCTGCACCGTCCACTTCACCCTCCGCGGGAGGTGCTGGACGGACACAACGACCACCGCATCGTCATGTCTATGGCGGTGCTGTGCGTCTCGCTGGGCGGCACCATACGCGGCGCGGAGGCCGTCAGCAAGAGCTGGCCGGACTTCTTCCCCGCACTGGAAGCGCTGGGGCTGCGCGTGGACATCCAGCCCTGAAACCCTTGAACGGAAAGGAACATTCATCCATGAACCTGGAATTCAAACGTAAGCTGCCCACCCCGCAGACCGTCAAGGACATGTACCCCGTCACGGAGGAGCTGGCGCGGCAGACAAACAGCGAGGTGGTCCAGGTGATTGGCAGCCGGTTTGTGCTGTACCGCAAAAAGAAAAAGGACCCCAA
>ERZ779877.3510-NODE-3510-length-10115-cov-2.835487_pt1 | contig 10115 bp, 8 predicted proteins | sample MGYA00511556_ERZ779877 | MGnify/ENA primary metagenome ERZ779877 (study PRJEB29588, sample SAMEA2159338) | human gut metagenome | biome: human gut; feature: human-associated habitat; material: faeces | place: Denmark | collected 2008/2010 ... | reverse complement strand
CGTAGCTCGGTAGAAGGCCGGAAAATCTATCATCGGGATGGCCGGGACGACGCCTTCCCCCAACGGTTTCTGCCGGGCCTTTTCCGCCTCGAGCGCGGCCAGACGGGCTTTCATCCAACCGGCCGCCTCGGCTTTCACCTCCGCGTCGTCCTTGCAATTCTTCTGGATGGCCTGCACCCAGCTGTAGATGGAGAAATCCGGCGCCCCGAACTCATCAATGAAACGCGAGCAACGGGCCGCGAACTCTTTCCATTCGCCCATGGCCTGGGCTGCCTCGATGGCAGCCAGTTGCACGATTTTCTCCCGGTCCTCCACCTTCCATTTCTTCATCTCTTTCTCATAAGCATCCATGCCCGCTTGGTCGTAAGTCACTTTCCCGTCCGCGCCCCTGCGGATGAAGCGGCGGGTATAATTCATCCACGCCATCGAAAGGCAGGCCTCCAACTGGTCTTTATCATAACGGGCGCAGAACTCATCCTTGTGCGAAAGCACGTAGCGGAACGGCTCGGTCATGGGCGTGGCATGCTTCAGGAACACCTCGTAGAGCCGGGCGTTCGTGAGCATGTCCGCCCCGCGCCCCTTGAGCAATTCACCGGCCACCTCTTCCGTCTTCTGCGCGTCGTAGGCCGAGCCCAGCACGTCCAGATAGTCCGTCAGGAACGTGGTGTCGCGGTCCCCGGCATCGTAACGGGCCGTCATGGCCGCCAGTCCCTTGCTGCCTATCCCCCGCTTCACTTTCTCCAGAAACCTGGCGGCATTGGAGTCTCCTCCCACGATGCGGTTCACCTCCTTGCCTTCGGCGTCGAAGAAAAGGAAAGTGGGATAAGCCCTCACTCCCCATTGCTTATGCAGTTGCGGGCCTTCGCCTTTCTCCATGTCCACTTTCAAGCAGACGAACTTGGCGTTGAAGTAATCGCCCATGAGCTTTTGCGGGAACACCTTCGTGGTCATCATGCGACAGGGACCGCACCAAGTGGTGTAGCAGTCAACGAACAGCATCTTGCCCTCCGCCTTGGCCATGGCCAGAGCCTCGGCAAACGTCTTTCCCTCCACGAAGGCCACGCCGCCTTCGGCCTCCTGCGCCCGCAAGACGCCGAGGCTTATGCAGAAAGACAACAGGAACAACACTATTTTCTCTTTCATTTCCTTCATCTTACTTCGTTTTTTATTGCCTGCAAAAATAGACAAAACATGGCTATGGGACAAAGAAAACCGGAAAAGAAAAAAGAAATTCTCTGTTTTTTCACGAAATTGAAACAACAGGCGGCTACTTTTGCAGTAGCTTAAAAAACCGAGAAACATGGACACACAAGCAACTTATCGCATCGAAGAAACCGCGGACGGATTCCTGGCCTACCAACTGCAGAACCCCTCGTGCTACGCCTACGGCGCCACAGAAGAAGAGGCACGCGAGGCGCTGTCGGAACTGGCATACGAAAACCGCGACCTCTACGCCTACGAGGAATGGAACTGACACTCATGAGGATATAAACAGAGGCCGGCAACCGTCCCGTGCTTGCAATGTGCAATGCGCGGAGCAGTTGCCGACCTTTGTTTATCACGCACGGGACGACGCCCGTCACCGCTCAGAACATCGCCGACACGCGCTCTATCCCTTCCGCCAGGGCGTCGACCTCGGCGCGGGTGTTGTAGAGGGCGAAAGAGGCGCGCACCGTGCCTTCCACGCCCAAACGGTGCATGAGCGGCTCGGCGCAGTGGTGACCGGTGCGCACGGCGATGCCCAGACGGTCGAGCAGCGTGCCCATGTCCAAATGGTGGATGTTCCCCACGAGGAACGACACCACCGCGTCGTGCTCCGCGGCCTCGCCCAGGATGCGCATGCCGGGAATGCGGCGCAGGCGCTCCAAGGCGTAATGCGTCAGGTCGCGCTCATGCGCCTGAATCTGGTCCATCCCCAAGCGGGAAACATAATCCAGAGCGCGGGCCAAGCCAGTGGTGGCCACGTAGTCGGGCGTACCGGCCTCGAACTTCAACGGCGGAGCGGCGAAAGTGGTATGCTCGAACGACACGTGCCCTATCATCTCACCACCGCCCATGTAAGGCGGCAGGCGGTCGAGCCACGACTCTTTCCCGTAGAGCACACCGATGCCCGTGGGGCCGTAGACCTTGTGGCCGCTGAACGCGAAGAAGTCGCAATCGAGGGCCTGCACGTCCACCGCGAAATGCGGCGCGCTCTGCGCCCCGTCGACCAACACCGGCACGCCGTGGGCGTGGGCTATCTCAATCATACGGCGCACGGGATTCACGGTACCGAGCACGTTGCTCACGTGCGTGACGCTCACGATGCGCGTCCGCTCGTTGAACAGTTTCTCGTATTCATCCATCAGCAGTTCGCCGCGGTCGTTCATCGGGATGACCCGCAGGCGGATGCCCTTGCGGGCCTGCACCAGCTGCCAGCTCACGATGTTGGCATGGTGTTCCATCTCGCTCACGATGACCTCGTCGCCCTCGCGCATGAAAGCCTCGCCGAAGCAGGAGGCCACGAGGTTGATGCTCTCCGTGGTGCCGCGGGTGAAGACTATCTCCGCCGTGCTGCGGGCATTCAGGAAGCGGCGCACCGTCTCGCGGGCGGCCTCGTGCAGTTCCGTGGCCTGCTGCGAGAGGAAATGCACGCCGCGGTGCACGTTGGCGTTCACATTGTAATACTCATCCGTCATGGCCTCCACCACCTGGCGCGGCTTCTGCACCGTAGCGGCATTGTCCAGATACACCAACGGGCGCCCGTACACCTCGCGCCGCAAAATGGGAAAATCTTTCCTGACTTCTTCTATGTCATACATATCCGTATCCTCCCTTTATTTACACATGCGGCAACCCGAACAGCGGCTCAACTCGCCGCGGAAGCGCTTCTCCACCAGATGGCGGAGACGGTCGCGGAGCGCCTCAAGCGAGATGGCGTCGATAACCTCACCCGCGAAAGCAAACTTGAGCAACATGCGGGCCTCGTCGAGGCTGATGCCGCGCTGGCGCATGTAGAAGAGGGCTTGCTCGTCCATCTGCCCCACGGTGGAACCATGGCTGCACTTCACGTCGTCGGCATAAATCTCCAGCATGGGCTGGCTGTACATGCGGGCCTCGGGCGTGGCGCACAAATTGGCGTTGCGCTCCTCCGACACCGTCTGCTGCGCACCATGGCGCACCAACACGCGGCCGGCAAAAGCCCCCGTAGAGCGGTCGTCCATCACGTACTTATACAACTGGCGACTCGTGCAACGCCCCACGCGGTGGTCGATGAGCGTATTGTTGTCCACATGCTGCTCCTTGTCGGCAATCACACCTCCGTAGAGGTTCGTCTCCGCCCCTTCGCCGGAGAGTGTCACGTCCGTGCGGTTGCGCGTCAATCCGTTGTGCAATGTGAAATTATAAAGGCTCACCACGCTGTCGCGCTGCTGGTCGACATACATATTGCTGAAACGGCGGTTCTTCACGTGCGTCTCTTCCAGTTCGTACAATTCCAAATGTGAGTTCTCCCCCGCAAAGACCTCCACAATCTGGGTGGTCAGGAAGTCGCGGTCGTCCATCGCATGGTCACAGAACAGGAGACGGGCCTGCGCCCCTTCTTCCAAAACCACCAGCACCCGGCGGTTCACCATCAGGCCGACATCCGAGCGCAAGAGGTTCACCACTTGTATCGTGCGCTCCACCGCTACGCCGCGCGGCACGTAGACAAACAGTCCGTCCTGTGCCAGCATGGTGTTCAGCGCGTTCAGCGCGTCCTTCCCCGTGCGGGCCAACCGGCCATAGCAGGCCTCCACCTTCTCCGGAAATTCTTGGGCCGCCCGACGCAGGGAGCACACCACCACGCCCGGCGGCAAGGCTGCCGAGGGGAGGGCCTTCTCCCAAAAGGCGTCGTTGAGCATGAAATAAAGCGAGGTGCTCAGGTTGGGCACGTCGCAACGAAACGCCTCGTATGGATTCACCGCAAACTCCACCCGCTTCAGGTTCACCCCATAATCGGGCGCGAAAGCTTCCGCCACGTCGGTATACTTGTAACGCTCCACCTTGCGCGTGGGGAAGCCCAGCCGGGCGAAATCGGCAAAAGCCTGTTCCCGCAACGCGTTCATCGCAGCAGCGCTGTTGCGGTCTATCAACTCGCGGTTGGCGGTGAACAAATCCAGATATTGTTGTTCGCTGTTCATATCCGTCTCTCTTTAAACGGCCTCCGTTTCGGCCTTAATCCAATCAAACCCTCTCTGTTCTATTTCTGTAGCCAGTTCCGGTCCGCCGGTCTTTACGATGCGACCGGCCATCAGCACGTGCACCACGTCGGGCCTCAAGTAGTCCAGCAGGCGCTGGTAGTGGGTGATGACCAACGCGGACGTCTCCGGCGTGCGAAGTTTGTTGAAGCCCTCGGCCACGATGCGCAAGGCGTCCACGTCGAGCCCGGAGTCGGTCTCGTCGAGGATACTCAACTTCGGCTCGAGCATGGCCATCTGGAAAATCTCGTTGCGCTTCTTCTCGCCTCCACTGAAGCCCTCGTTCACCGAACGGTTGGCCAGCTTGCTGTCGAGCTCCACAATCTTCCGCTTCTCGCGCATCATCTTCAGGAAATCACCCGCGCCCATCGGCTCCAGGCCTTGGTACTTGCGCTTGGCGTTCACCGCCGCACGCATGAAGTTGACCATCGACACACCGGGAATCTCCACCGGCTGCTGGAACGAGAGGAAAAGCCCTTCGTGGGCCCGCTCCTCGGGCTTCAAGGCTAGGAGATCCTTGCCGTTAAACGTCACGCTGCCGCGCGTCACCTCGTAGGCCGGATTACCCACCAGCACGTTGCTTAGCGTGCTCTTTCCTGCGCCGTTCTGCCCCATGAGGGCATGTATCTCGCCGGGCTTCACCGTCAGGTCGATGCCTTTCAATATCTCTTTGCCATTGATGCTGGCATGCAAATCTCTAATCTCTAACATGATGTATGGCTTTTATGTTGTTGCTTATCCCACCGTGCCTTCCAAGGAGACGTTCAGAAGCTTCTGCGCCTCCACGGCAAATTCCATCGGCAGTTTGTTAATCACGTCCTTGGCATAGCCGTTCACAATCAGTCCCACGGCTTCCTCGGTCGGGATGCCGCGCTGATTGCAATAGAACAGCTGCTCTTCGGAAATCTTGGACGTGGTGGCCTCGTGCTCCACGATGGCCGTGTCGTTGTGCACGTCCATATAAGGGAATGTATGCGCGCCGCAGTCGCTCCCCAGCAGAAGGGAGTCGCACGAGCTGTAATTGCGCGCGCCGTCGGCCTTCGGGGCCACGCGCACCAGACCGCGGTAGGAGTTCTGGCTCCGTCCGGCCGAAATTCCCTTGCTGATGATGGTGCTTTTCGTGTTCCGCCCGATATGGATCATCTTCGTGCCCGTATCGGCCTGCTGGAAGTTGTTGGTCACTGCCACGCTGTAGAACTCCGCCTGCGAGTTGTCGCCCGTCAGGATGCAACTGGGATATTTCCACGTGATGGCGGAGCCCGTCTCCACTTGCGTCCACGACAACTTGCTGTTCGCCCCGCGCAAATGGCCGCGCTTGGTCACGAGATTCAGCACGCCGCCGCGGCCTTCCGCATCACCGGGATACCAGTTCTGCACGGTGCTGTACTTCACTTCGGCGTTCTCGTTCACCACGATTTCCACAATGGCTGCGTGTAGCTGGTTCTCGTCGCGCATCGGTGCGGTGCAACCTTCCAAGTAAGACACATAACCTCCGTCGTCGCAGACGATAAGCGTGCGTTCGAACTGTCCCGTGTTCCGTGCGTTGATACGGAAATACGTGGACAACTCCATCGGACAACGCACGCCCTTCGGGATATACACGAAAGAACCGTCACTGAACACGGCGGAATTCAGCGCCGCAAAATAATTGTCGCGGTAAGGGACAACCGAACCCAAGTATTGGCGGACCAAATCCGGATACTCGCGCACGGCTTCGCTGATGGAGCAGAAGATGATGCCGCGCTCCGAGAGTTTCTCCTTGAACGTGGTCTTCACCGAAACGGAATCCATCACGGCGTCCACCGCCGTCCCGCTCAGCGCCAACCGCTCCTCCAAGGGGATGCCCAGTTTGTCGAACGTCTTCATCAGCTCCGGGTCAATCTCGTCCAACGACTTCGGCCCGTCCTTCTTCATGCCTTTCGTCGGGTCGGCATAATAAGAAATTGCTTGGTAATCTATCTCTGGCAAAGTGAGGTGCCCCCACGAAGGCTGCTTTTGCGTCAGCCAGTAGCGAAACGCCTTCAGGCGGAACTCCAACAGCCATTCCGGCTCTTCCTTCTTAGCCGAAATCAAGCGCACCACGTCTTCATTGAGCCCACGCTCAATGATTTCCGTCTGCACGTCGGTTGTGAAGCCGTATTCGTACTTCTTCTGCGCCATCTCGCGGACGAACCGGTTTTTCTCCTCCTCCGTCCCGATGCGGCCAGCCTCCGCCCCGCTCCTCGTCTTCTCGTCTTTGTTACTATTTTCTCTCATATTCTAATTATAATTAAAGGACGGAATGCTCCACGAATGTATCTCATGGTAACATCCTCGTCCTTCATTGTATCACTCTTAAAAAGCTAATCTTGCCGGTCGCGTGCCTAATCCGTTCGCCCGTCGGGCGGAACCATACGCTTCACCACCCGGTCCACATGAGGTTTGCACGCGTCGAACGCCACGCCCGCCACGGCATGCACCGGCCCGTAGAAACGAGATGTCCCAATTGCCGAGGCCGGAACCAGATGCAGGCTGGAAGCCACGTTCAGGGCGCAACTCAGGAACAGCAGGTACTTCACCCCGCCGAGCAGTGCGCCCCCCAAACGGTTCAAGCCGCCCAAATGTACCGTCTCCGCGGCCTTCGTCAACACGAACGCCACGAAAGACAAGGCTGCCGGGATGCCCAGCCATATCAAGACGAAGGCTAAGCCCCTCCCGAAGGTCACGTCGCCCCCCACAAGAGGAGCCAACCATTCGCCCAACGCGGAATAGAGCATAAAGGCCAACAGCAGGCCGGCAAAGAACCCCACCGTGGAAACCGTCTGACGGAAGAAACCGCCCATGGCGCCCTTCACGAGGCCTACGAGCAACACGGCCAATATCAGAATGTCCAGCACGCCCATGGCAAGCCTGTCAAAGTTTCGCCTTGACTTCCACTTCCTGGAAGGTTTCTATCATGTCGCCCTCGCGAAGGTCGTTGTAGTTCACCAAGCTGATACCGCACTCGAAGTTCGTACCCACTTCCTTCACGTCGTCCTTGAAGCGCTTCAGGTCGTTGATGGCGCCGGTGTGCACCACGATGCCATCGCGGATGACGCGGGCCTTGTTGGTGCGCTGCACCTTGCCGTCCACCACGTATGCGCCGGCCACCGTGCCCACCTTGCTGATGTGGTAAACCTGCCGCACCTCGACCGTGGCCGTCACCTCTTCCTTGACCTCCGGCGCGAGCATGCCTTCCATGGCTGCCGTCACTTCCTCTATCGCGTCGTAGATGATGGAATAGAGGCGGATGTCGACGCCCTGCTGCTCGGCCATCTTGCGGGCCGTGGCCGACGGGCGCACCTGAAAGCCGATGATGATGGCTTCGGAAGCCGCGGCCAAGGCCACGTCGCTTTCGGAAATCTGGCCCACGGCCTTGTGAATGACATTCACGGCAATCTTCTCCGTGGAAAGCTTGATGAGCGAGTCGCTCAAGGCCTCGATGGAGCCGTCGACATCGCCCTTGACGATGACATTCAGTTCCTGGAATCCGCCTTGCGCTATGCGACGTCCCACTTCGTCGAGCGTGAGGATGCGCTGGGTACGCAATCCCTGCTCGCGCTGCAACTGTTCGCGCTTGCTGGTGATTTCGCGGGCCTCCTGCTCGGTGTCCATCACGTGGAAGGTGTCACCGGCCGTTGGCGCGCCGTTCAGGCCAAGTATGGTAGCCGCCTGCGCGGGACCGATTTCCTTCACCCGTTGGTTACGCTCGTTGAACATGGCCTTCACGCGGCCATAGTTCGTTCCGGCCAGCACGATGTCGCCCACGTGCAACGTACCGTTGGACACGAGCACAGTGGCCACATAGCCGCGCCCCTTGTCGAGCGACGACTCGATGATGGAACCCGTGGCCTTGCGGTTCGGGTTGGCTTTCAGGTCGAGCATCTCGGCCTCGAGCAACACTTTCTCCAGCAAGTCCTCCACCCCGATGCCCTTCTTGGCCGAGATGTCTTGGCTCTGGTACTTTCCGCCCCACTCCTCCACGAGGAAGTTCATCTGCGCCAGGCCTTCCTTTATCTTGTCCGGGTTGGCTCCCGGTTTGTCTATCTTATTAATGGCGAACACGATGGGCACACCGGCAGCCATGGCATGGTTGATAGCCTCCTTGGTCTGCGGCATGATGTCGTCGTCGGCAGCGATGATGATGATGGCAATGTCCGTCACCTGCGCTCCGCGGGCACGCATGGCCGTGAAGGCTTCGTGACCGGGGGTGTCAAGGAACGTGATATCATGGTCGGCAGCGTGGACGCGGTATGCACCGATGTGCTGTGTTATGCCGCCTGCTTCGCCTTTTGTGACGTTTGTATGACGGATTGCGTCGAGAAGTGAAGTCTTACCGTGGTCGACGTGACCCATTACAACGACAACGGGCGCTCTTTCGACAAGTTCTTCGGGCTTGTCGGCTTCCTCTGCTTCCGCAAAGAGCTTATCTTCAATGGAAACGACAACTTCCTTTTCGACTTTTATCTTGAATTCATCGGCGACAAGGTAAGCAGTGTCGAAGTCGACTGTCTGGTTAATCGTTGCCATAACGCCCATCGCCATGAGCTTTTTGATAACCTCGCTGGCGGTTATCTTCATACGGCTTGCAAGCTCGGAAACCGTGATTTCGTCGGGTACGGTTATGCAAAGCTGAACGGGCTTCGGCTTGTTTTTCTGAGGAACGTTTTTCTGCTTGTCAAAGCCGTCACGTTTATCCTTGTTCTGATAATCGCCGCGATTATTCTTCTTCTTTATTTTCTGCTTTGTGTTGCCGTCGAGCTTGTCGGCATCCGGTACGATCGTATCAAGTTTGTCGTCGTATTTGGAGGCGTTTACCGATGTTGTACCGCGCGTATCGACAACACGCACGTCAGCCATTGAACGCTTGCGCTGATTTTGCTGCGTCTGCTTCTGCTGTCCCTGAGGTGAGCCATGCTTGTCGTTTGACGCCGTCTGTTGATTCTGCTGCTTTTTAGGCTTCATCGCATCGCGCTGTTTCTTGTTTTCGGCTTTGATGCGTTCCTTTTCCTGCTCGTCGGCTTTGCGCTTCGCCTCCTTCTTGTCGTCATAGACCTTGAAGAACGCCTGAATATCGGTCTGGTTGTTCTGAGTAACATATTCGAATATCACCGAAAGCTCCGGACTGTCGAGTACGGTCATCGTGCTTTTGACGGCGAATCCGTGAGCGTTCAGCAGGTCAACCAGATCCTTGCCCTTCATATTGAGTTCCTTTGCGAGGGAATTGATCCTAACCTTTTCTTCTGCCATCTGTATTACCTCCGCGGTTGTTCTGTTGCCCGTTGGTACATTGAAGCAAAGCCGTTATCGGTGAAGGCGACACAGGCACACGCCGCATTCCCCAATATATTTCCAAGCTCCGCACGGGTGTGATTCGTGACGATGAGCTTCACATTGTATGATGCCGTCTTGTCACGTATCAGCTTTGCTGTATTGTCAGAAACGTCGCTTGCTGCGAGAACCGCAACTGCTTTTCCGTTTCTGACTGCTTCGAGCACGTTTTCCGTGCCCGTTGCAAGGCGTCCGGCTTTCTTCGCCAGACCTATGCACTGTAATGCTTTATCCAATAGTATTCACCGTTCCTTCGGTGAGCTTTGTTTCAAGCTGATTATATATATCATCGTCGATCTTCGTTTTGAAGGCTTTTTCGAGTCTTCCGCCCTTACGGCATTTTCTGAAGCATTCGACGCTTTTGCAGATATATGCGCCTCGTCCCGCCGCTTTTCCGGTGGAATCGAAAAACACGTTGCCGTCCTTGTCACGGACGATGCGGAGAAGCGAGCGCTTATCTTTCATTTCGTTGCAGCCCAAACACTTTCTGAGCGGTTGGCTTTTTGCTGTCGGCATAGCCGCACCTCCCGTTATTCCAAAGGAGCTTCG
>ERZ779877.3507-NODE-3507-length-10118-cov-2.605585_pt1 | contig 10118 bp, 6 predicted proteins | sample MGYA00511556_ERZ779877 | MGnify/ENA primary metagenome ERZ779877 (study PRJEB29588, sample SAMEA2159338) | human gut metagenome | biome: human gut; feature: human-associated habitat; material: faeces | place: Denmark | collected 2008/2010 ... | reverse complement strand
GCCGCAAAGCCCCGTGGTTACGGGCTTTGTAGCCCAGCGTCAACTATTCAAACTCTATCGTTCCCGGCGGTTTACTCGTCAGATCATACATAACCCTGTTCACACCCCGAACCTCATTAATAATGCGGTTCATTACTTTATTCAGCACCTCATACGGAATCTCCGCAGACTCGGCTGTCATAAAGTCAATCGTTGTCACGGCACGAAGTGCCACTGCATAGTCGTAGGTTCTCTCGTCACCCATGACACCGACAGAACGCATATTGGTCAATGCCGCAAAATACTGGTTCGGCATCCACGGCGCGTCCTTGCCCTGCTCGTTCTTGTACTCCTGCGCTGCACCGTCAACCTCTTCGCGGTAAATGGCATCTGCATCCTGTACGATGCGTACCTTGTCCGCCGTAACATCGCCGATAATACGGATTCCAAGACCCGGTCCCGGGAATGGCTGACGGAAGACTAAGTAATCCGGAATACCAAGCTCTAAGCCGACCTTTCGTACCTCGTCCTTGAACAGATCACGAAGTGGCTCAATGATATCCTTAAAATCTACATGGTCAGGAAGTCCACCGACGTTGTGGTGAGACTTAATGACAGCAGACTCACCGCCAAGACCACTTTCCACCACGTCCGGATAAATCGTACCCTGAACTAAGAAATCCACCGCGCCGATCTTCTTGGCCTCTTCCTCAAAGACACGGATAAATTCCTCGCCGATAATCTTACGTTTTTGCTCCGGCTCTGTCACACCTGCTAACTTTCCGTAAAAACGCTCCTGCGCATTGACACGGATAAAGTTCAGATCATAATTGCCGTTTGGTCCAAACACTTCCTCGACCTCGTCACCTTCATTTTTACGGAGTAAACCGTGATCCACAAAGACACAGGTCAGCTGGTCGCCGACAGCCTTAGAAAGTAACACTGCTGCAACGGAAGAATCCACGCCACCGGAAAGAGCACAGAGCACCTTGCCGTTTCCGACTTTTTTGCGGATCTCCGCGAAAAACGGAAAAAGTGTAAAAAATGACGGAGTTTCAAGCGGAATTTTGTAATTATTTCCGTATAAAATATATTTGACTTTTTTCCGTATATGTGGTAACATATAAATTACACAAGCGGCGTATAAAAGGACGGGGGCATGACGCCCCGAGCAAAGGAAAAGAAAGGAAGTCCGTTCAATGAAGAAAGAACTCAAACAAATATTACTTATGATTTTGACAATAGCCATTGTCGCATCGTTCTGCGCAACAGCTATAAGCTGCGGCGGCAGCGGAAACAAGCAGACAACCGAGGAAGGCGGTCTTACGCTGAAGCCCAGCACAACCGATATACCATCCCCGCCGGAGACAACCACAAGCTCAACGTCTCCTGTATCCACAACAACGGAAATTTCCGAAACAACGACGGAAAAACCCATTGAAACGACAAAACCGATTACTCCTCCCGAAACAGGTACATATATAAATCCCCTTACGGGTCTCAAAACAAGCGTGACCGATCCTTCAAACAAACGTCCTGTCGCAATAGTTGTAGACAACATTTCAAACGCCTACAAGAACCAGAAGGGTCTCTATCAGGCAGACATCCTTTATGAAGCACTCGTTGCTCCCGGCATTACGCGTTATGTTGCGATAATCGAAGATTATGAATCCGTAAAGGATATATGCAACGTACGTTCGGGCAGAGATTATCATATCGACATCGCTCAGGGACACAATGCCATCCTCGTTTGTCACGGCGGTTCCATTACAAATAATTACAACTTCTATCAGCTCGTTATAAGCAGGCTCGGCAGCCGTTATGCGTTTGTTGACACAAAGGACGAATACGTTACGGGGACCGAAGAAGGCGGAAAGAAATACGGTACTATACAGAACTACAAGTCCCGTTCGGATCTTCTTTTCGACACGGTTGTAAACGGCTCGGCACTTAAAATAATGGTAACGGGCAAGTCCTCCAGATTTGCAAAGAGCGGCGCAGGCTACACAGGCACTCCGAACGGTTTCAAATTCGGAACAAGCTCCGCTTCGTCTTCCTCCATTTCCGCAAAAACAGTAAAGGTACAGTTCACAATGGATAACAACACCAGCACAAAGGACGTTACCTTCACTTACGATTCAGCATCGGATAAATACATCCGTTCACAGCTTCCCAAAGAAGGCACAAACATCTCCGGCGAAGAACTTTCCTTTACAAACGTTGTATTTCTCGGCGTTGAAGTAACTCAGGGCAAAGGCACTGAAGAAGACCCCAGAATGGCTCTCATCGACGTAACAGGTTCGGGCAAAGGCTATTACTGCTATGGCGGCAAGATGGTTGCCATCAGATGGTCGAAGACGGCAAACGGCGCGCTCAGACTTATGACCGAGAACGGCGCAGAGCTTACCCTTTCCGCAGGAAACACTTATATCGGCTATCTTGAAAAAGACTATGTCGGCGAATTTCCTTCAAAAGGTTATCACGCAAACTGAATAAAATGAAAAAGCACCCTTCGGGGTGCTTTTTTGAGTTGAAAATGAAAATTTTATTTTCGCTTCAATTAAAAAGCCGCCTATAAGGCGGCTTTTTTCATCCTATATATACCGTAAGATTCATCTTTTCGCCGACAGGCGCGATAATGTTTCTCTCCGGTTTTATTTCTTTTCCGTCAAGCTCTATTTTGCTTACTTTGTCGCTCTCTCCCGAGCAAACAAATCTGATATTGTACTCACAGCCTCTGAAAAGCTTCTTTATCAAACATTCTTTCCACGAAAGCGGCAGACACGGCTCGATCCTCAGTCCCTCAAGCTCGGGATGCAAGCCGAAAATATATTCAACCGTACTTTTGAGCAGCCATGAGCTTGCCGCCGTTCTCCAGCTTTGTCCGGGAGTAGCGTAACGGTAGCCTGTCTCGGGTGCAAAATATGAATTATACATTGCATAAGGCTCGCCGCATTTTGTTTCATACTCGGTGTTTGTCACAAGCATTTTCTTCAGTCCCTCTTCAACCTTGTCGGGACGATGAAGCATACTGTCAGCAGCAAGCTTCCATGCGGAAGGATGCAGATAGATTCCACCGTTATCCTGAACGCCGGGCGCCTTTTCAGCCATAGAACCTATGTAAGGGTACTGATGCGAATATGCGGGATATGCGAGTCTTGTGCCAAGCTTTGTTTCAAGAATTCTGTCTGCGCTTTCCATAGCAATACGGTCCTTACCGTCCTTTGCTGCACCCGAAAGCACAGCCCACAGCTGAGAGATAAGGAATATCTTTCCCTCTTCGCTGTTCCTTGAGCCCATAATTATATCGTCGTCCGTGCGGGCATATATGTAATATTCGCCGTCCCAGCCGTACTTGTCAATGCGCTCGCGCATGATGTCGCCGCGCTCGGCTGCGGTTTTTGCGTCGTCCGTTTTTCCCATAGCGGCGGCAAGCCTGCCGAAAGCGGCATTGGCTCTGTACCATGCAAGCGTCAGCCATACGGAAACGCCTTTGCCTTCAAGTCCGGCAAAATTCACGCAGTCGTTCCAATCTCCGCCCCATATGCGAACAAGTCCGTAAAGTCCTGTGAAATTCCACAAAAAATCTACCGAACGGCGAAGATGCTCATATACGCTCGCCTTTGTACCGTTGTTGAATTCAACCTCTTCATTGAGAAGATTTATATCGCCAAGCTCTTTTACTATCGTGTCTGCGGCGAACGTCATCCAGACGGTGTTATCCGCGAATTTTCTGTCGCGTATCGCGCCGTCGATTATCGTTCTCGGAGCATAGCCGGTATCATACTGATATGTAAGGATGCGTTTCAGTCTTTCCCATGCAAGGCGCGGATTTACACACGCAAGACATTCCGTATCGCTTGTAAGATCGCGATATCCGTTATGGCGGACTCTTGCCCATCTGCTGCCCATATCGGCGGCGTATTTCATCCAGCCGTTTATAAGCTTGTCGAAGTCTCCCCACGGAGTGCTTATCTCAATACCGCAAAGTCTTTCTTTATATTTGTTTTCCATAGCGGAAAATTCTTTTTCGACCTCGTCCGGAGAAAGCGCGGCTATGCCGTCTTTATCATAGGCAAGACCGAGCGTGAAATGAACCGTCTTTTTCTCACCGGGGAGAAGCGTCATATCGTTTTGCAAAACAAGACAAAGCTTTTCGGAGTTGCAGTCCGTGTTCTGACATTTAAGTCCTTTTTCAAGCGCCGAAGGATGCTGTTCGTCGCCGTAAGGTCCGATAAAAGCGTTTCTTCTTGAATCAAAGCCACTTATTTTATCGCTTGAAGCCATATATGCGTACATTGGACGGCATCTTCCGGGCAATGCGGGATCGGGATAAAACTCAGTGTAGAAATGTCCCCATACTGCATTTTTATCTTCAAAAGCGCCGCCCGTGGCAAGATTATAACCCTGCGGACGGTATGTTCCGTCAACTTCGGTCTTTGCATACGAAACAAGCGAAAGCGTTCTTTCCTTATCGGAAGTATTTTCAAGCGTTACGCTCCATATTTCGCGCATACCGTCGCACGGCACGAATATGCGCAACGTGCTTTTTATGCCGTTTTTCTTTTGGCTTATTTCGGTCGAACCGTTTTTGTGAGTACAAAGATAATCGGTATATCCCGAATTCATCGGCAAACCGCATATGCTGAAATATTTTCCGTCCTCCGAGACGAAAAGATTGCGGTTTGAAACAAGCATGGCTCTTCTGCCCATGTCGTCCTGTGCAAAACCTTCTCCGTAGCCCACCTGAGATGTAAAGGTTATGTATTCGTCGTTGTACATATAATTGTACCAATGGCGCGGAGTTTCCGGCTCTGTTATATAATATGCGTCCCCTTTTTCGGAAAAATGACCGTACTGCTTTGTTCTGTCCATAAAAGCGGTTCCTTTCAAAAATGTTTATATATCCTTTAATACAGATATCAATTCAATCGCGGCAAATACTTTTTAGGATCAACTTTTACATATGAGCCTTGCGAATACTTTCTTATCTCAAAGTGAAGATGAGTGCCTGCATAGGGATTTGATGCGGTAGGCGCCGGAGAGACTCTTCCGGTGTTTCCGCTGTAGCCTATAACCTGACCCTGAACTACTTTATCTCCCGCAGATACCGTCTTTGACTTTAAGTGTGCGTAATATGTGCGATAGCCGTTTCCATGATCTATAACAACATACGTTCCGTATGTCCAGCGAAGGTCTGAAGAGGAAAAATAGCCGTCGTTGCAGGCATAAACGACCGTCCCGCTCATTGAAGCCGTTATCGGCGCTCCGTAATAAACGCCGAAATCTATCCCTCCGTGTGAGTTTGATCCGCCGTAATATTGCGTCACACGGTAATCCGCTCCGCCCTGAGCCGCCGTCCTGAACGGAAGAGCAAAAGTCTCCTCCTTTTTCTTTGTGCCTATGGCTATTACTTCATCAATAGGCGCAACCGTTTCGGATGAGATGACTTCGCGCTTTATCTCTTTTCCCCGCTCATATGTTATTTTATATGTATTTACCGTATATCCGTCGGCGCCGTGGGTTTTTGTCCTTCGTTCGCCTTCGTAAATATTTCCGTCATAAACGTACTTTACGGAATATTTCACCGTGTTTTCGTTTTTCTTTATCGTTTCGTATGTAAATACAGGCTTTGTGCCTGTTTTTATTATTTCCGATACCGCCGGAGTTTTCTCCTCCGATATAAGCTTGCGGCTTACTTCCTCGCCGCGCTCGTATGTCACTTCGTAAACTCTCAGAACAACGCCGCAGACGCCTTCCATCTCGGTAATCCGCTCATCCTCGTACATATCGCCATCGGTCACCGTCTTCGTTTCAAACGGCACGCTTTCCCGCTCTGTTATGTGGTCTGTACTGATTATCGGCTTTGTTCCGACAAGTATTTTCTTGTTTTCCGGTTCGCTCAGAATCTTTTCCTCGCTGTCCTCAATAAAAAGCTTTCCGTCCGAATAATAACCCGTTTTTGTTATCTGCAAAAGACCGTCCCTGCCGTATTTCAGAACGTAACTCACATCCTCATATTCATCGTCAGAATAGACATATTCCGTTTCGCGCGGAATTTTTTCTATCGTCGCGGACTTTTTCGTCTCAAACGAAGGCTCAGGCGTGCTTTCCGACGAAGTCGAATCGGTCAGAACGTCTTCTTCCTGTGTTTTTGTAAAAGAAGTCTGAACAGCCGACGTTGCAGCCGCCGCTGTTGTCTCTGCCGACAAAGTGCTTATGTAAGTTTCGGACAACTGTCCGTCATCGCTTTCGGTGTGGGGAGTCTCCTTTGCGCATGACGCAAAAAATGCCGAAACCGCAAAAATCACCGCAAAAATCATGATTGCGCCGAATCGCCTGTGATGTGATCGTGCCATAAGAATACCGCTTTCTTATCCGGACAAGAAGCCGCTTGTCGCTTCCTGCCGAAATTACCTTGCTTTGACAAAATTATATAACACGGCACATAATATTTCAATGAATAAATAAAGGGTATAAAAGAACAATCTTCCTGTAAATACCTAATAAATTTCAAAAGCGATATCCTCATTATTACGGCTCGTATTATACCACAAAACCTGTAAAAAATCAAGACTTGTAATTTGTCTTTTCCCGATTTATAATTTAAAATGCAATAATATGATAAGAAAATACAAAAGGATGTGATGAAAATGAGCCGACCACCCAAAGATCCCGGACTTATGAAACACCCGATGGACAAAATGCGCGAACCGAAACCAAAAAACATAAAAGAGGTTCCGGGATATCTGAAAAGGGTAATATCAAAATTCTTTTACAGACTTTTCTATATTTTCGCCCTCGTCTGGGAAGCAAAGCCAAGCGTTCTGCTTCTGATTTCGTTTTTCTCGGTAATACTCGGCGTTCTGCCGGCAATATCCGCGTCGATAGCAAAGGATATCTTAAACCGCCTTGCAGTTGACTATGCTCTGGTAAAGGCGGGCGAAGGCGACCCTTCCGCCATGCTCAATGAAATACTTATGCTGCTTGTATGGCAGTTTGCGATAATCTTCGCGACCTCCGTCGTTTCAAGCCTGAAAACATACACAACGAGGATTGCAAGCGAGCTTGTCGCGTACAGGACCAACGTCAAAATAATGGAAAAGGCAAAAACGGTCGATGTTGCAAGCTTTGACCGTCCCGATTTCTATGAGAAGCTTGAAAACGCCTCACGCGAGGCGGGCAACCGACCGATGCAGGTGCTTTCGGCTGCTTGTTCCTGCATCTCCGCCGTGATCAGTATGGTTTCTTTCATCGTCATTCTTGCCGGAATTCCGGGCGAAGTACATATTGCAAGCCTGAGCGTAAAAACAGCCGGCTTTGCGCCGGTAGCTGTTGCGCTCGTTGCGATTCCTTCGGCTATCGTTTCCTTTGTTTACAGACGCAAGGTATTCGATTATGTCCGCGGTCGCTCCAAAGACAGACGGCAGTTCAACTATTATAAAGGCCTTATGACAAACAAAGATATGGTCAAAGAGATCCGCCTTTTCGGACTTTCGGACACATTTATCGAAAGATACAAAAGCATCTTCGGTCATTATTTCAACGGTGTGCGCCGCATATATTTTTCGGAGGGCGCATGGAACCTTGTGATGTCAATACTGTCGTCTTACGTCAACTGTGTGCTTTTTTTGCTGATAGCAAAGGGCGTCATAGCAGGCGATTTTGAGGTCGGTAACTATTCGCTTTATACGGGCGCGCTGCGCTCGATAGCGAGCGGAATTTCAACGCTGATAAATACCACCGCATCCATTTACGAAGGCACGCTTTTTATCGACAATCTCATAACATTTATTGACGAAAAAACCGAGATAGTGCCTTCGCTTCCCGAGCCTCGTCATCCGCAGCGTCATATCGCTCACAAAATAGAGCTGAAAAACGTTTCGTTCCGCTATCCCGGCACAAGCAGGGATGTTATAAAAAATATGTCCGTAACCTTTGAGCCCGGCGAAACAGTCGTTCTTGTAGGGCTCAACGGCGCCGGAAAGACTACGCTTATAAAACTGATAACAAGACTGTACGATCCAACCGAAGGCGTCATTCTCCTTGACGGCCACGACATAAGGGAATACGACATAAGCGAGCTTTATTCGATATACGGAATAATCTTTCAGGATTTCGGCAGATACGCCGTATCCGTCCGTGAGAACGTCTCGTTTTCCGATATAAACAGCCCGATAGACGATGAAAGAGTTTCAAAAGCGGCAAAGGAAAGCGGCGCCGAAGATTTTATAAAAAATCTGCCGGGAGGATACGATACCGCGCTTATGCGTTATTTCGAAGAAGACGGGATAGAGCTTTCAACAGGTCAGTGGCAGAAGCTTTCCGTTGCGCGCGCATTTTACTCCGATTCCGATATTCTCATTCTTGACGAGCCGACTGCGGCGCTCGACGCGATCGCGGAGCAGGAGATCTATTCTCAGTTCGACAGTCTCCGCAAGGATAAAACCACAATTTTTGTTTCGCACAGACTTTCAAGCGCAACGACGGCGGATAAGATCCTCGTTCTTGAAGACGGACAGATAATAGAAAGCGGGACCCATCGCGAGCTTATGCGGAAAGGCGGCAGATATTGCGAGCTTTTCTCAACTCAGGCGCAGAGATATATCGCATCGGAAAGCGACATAAAAAAATAACCGAAAAAATCGGAGAAAGCCGAAAGCCTTCTCCGATTTCTGTTTTTATTCCTTATCTCCGCCGTTTTTCGGCTTTGTCAACGCGCCCAAAAGCACAACCGCAAGAATTATCACAGCGGTAACGATAAATATTCCCGTCATACCCTTTGCCATTATCGGCAGAGTACTGAGAAACGCATCAAAATTTATATTCATAATCCTTCACCACCTTAACCGAGCAATGTCAGCAGAAGTCCGCCGGCTATGACGGAGGCAATCTGCCCCGATACGTTTACGCCTATCGAATGCATAAGAAGGAAATTCTGCGGGTCCTCCTTCAGTCCCATCTTGTGAACTACTCTTGCAGACATCGGGAATGCCGAAATGCCTGCCGCGCCGATCATCGGGTTTATCTTCTTGTCCTTCGGCAGGAAGAGATTTATCAGCTTTGCGATTATGACACCGCCCGCCGTATCAAATATGAAGGCAACAAGTCCAAGTCCGATTATGAGCAATGTGTCTGTAGTAAGGAAGTATTCTGCCTGCATCTTGGTTGCAATCGTAATACCGAGAAGAATCGTTACAAGATTTGAAAGCACCTTCTGTGCCGTCTCGGAGAGCGAATCAAGCACGCCGCATTCGCGGAGCAGGTTTCCGAACATAAGAAATCCTATGAGCGCAACACTTCTCGGAGAAACGATACCGGTTATCATGGTTATGATTATCGGGAAAAGGATTTTGGTCGTTTTTGAAACGGATTTTTCCTGATAAGGCATACGGATGAGGCGTTCCTTTTTAGTTGTCAGCAACTTGATAACAGGCGGCTGAATGATCGGAACGAGAGCCATATATGAATAAGCCGCCACCATTATCGCCCCGAGATATTTTGAACCGAGAAAGTTTGCAACGAAAATCGACGTCGGTCCGTCCGCCGTACCGATAATGCCGATGGATGCCGCATCCTTTATATCAAAACCGAGAAGTGCCGCAAGGCTGAACGTAAAGAAAATGCCGAACTGCGCCGCCGCGCCGAAAATCATCAGCTTGGGATTTGAAAGAAGCGGTTCAAAATCGATCATCGCTCCGATGCCGATAAAGAGCAGAAGCGGAAACAGCTCATTGGCTATTCCTGACTCAAATAGTACGTCTATAACGCCGATCTCTTTTATGCCGTCATATATCTGCGTAACCGCGCCGGAAAGCGGAAGGTTGACAAGAATTGCGCCAAAGCCCATAGGCAGAAGAAGCGTAGGCTCCATATCCTTTTTTATGGCAAGATATATCAGCATCGGTTCGGCGTGCTCCGCCTCGCCTACGGGCGCGGCAAAAAGAAGTACGCCGCCGAGCTTGCGGAGTTCCGGCGCGCGAACGCGTGGGTCGAGAACTATGCGCTGTTCATGGCGCTCAAACAGCATTTTGGCATGCGCGCCTGGACGCAATGGGACGATGCGGATATCCGCCTGCGCAAGAAGGAAGCGCTTGCCTCTTGGAGCGCAAAGCTGCGAGAGGACGTAAGCTTCTTTT
>ERZ779877.3504-NODE-3504-length-10127-cov-2.986199_pt1 | contig 10127 bp, 9 predicted proteins | sample MGYA00511556_ERZ779877 | MGnify/ENA primary metagenome ERZ779877 (study PRJEB29588, sample SAMEA2159338) | human gut metagenome | biome: human gut; feature: human-associated habitat; material: faeces | place: Denmark | collected 2008/2010 ... | reverse complement strand
TTGTTTTTTTAAAATAAAATATTTAATCTGCCTGCGGCAAATGCTGCGGGCTTTTTTATTATCTGTATAAGCGGTTAAACAGGCTTGTTTGGCAGGTCTAATAGACAAAGTTTATTTTAGTGCCGGCTGGTTTTTTGTGTATAGTTACTATGTACTAAAATAAATTACAAAAATCTACAATTTGTAAAATTTGTTATACAAAAAATTCTTGACTGATATGTAATATTTTGCTATCTTAATATATGTATAAGGCTTTAAATTATTAAAGTACTCTTTATGACAATGGCGTTCTCCGTGGCGGCGAATGCCATTTATTAATTAATTTAGGAGGGAAAGAAAATGGGTATGAAGGAAAATGCGTTTGCGTTTATTGATGCGCACCGCAATGAAATGCTGAAAATGTGGGAAGAACTGGTTAACATAGACAGCGGATCTGACTATAAACCCGGCGTTGATAAGGTTGTTGCCAAAGTGGCTGATATACTTACGGCTATGGGCGGAAAAACCCGCATTGTTGAACATGAGAAGGCAGGCAATGCCGTTGTCAGCGAGTTTGGCGACTGTGCAAATAAACCGTTTATAATTTTAACCGGCCATCTTGATACTGTTTTCAGCAATCCGGAAGAAACTAAAAAGCGCCCGTTTACGATTAAAGACGGGCGTGCTTACGGGCCGGGCGCGCTTGATATGAAGGGCGGCGTAACTTTGGCTATCCATGGGCTGAAGGCGCTTTTGGCTGAAGGCTTTGACAAATATGCGTTTAAAGTTGTATTTGCAGGCGATGAGGAAACCGGCCATAAGAGCAGCGACCTGGCTGAAACTATGATGAAGGAGTTTAAGGGCGCTGCTGCTGCGTTTGATTTTGAAACCGGCTTTATGAACGATAATGTTGTTGTTGAACGCAAGGGCTTTTACCGTTTTAGCATGGAAACTTTTGGGCGCAGCGTACATGCGGGCAACGAGCCGGAAAACGGCCGCAACGCTATTGTAGAGCTGGCGCACAAAGCGCTTGACATTGACGCTTTGACGGATTGGGAAACCGGCACGACGATGAACGTAGGCACTATTGAGGGCGGCACTGTTGCCAATGCAGTACCGGGTTACGCTAAAATGGTTGTCGATGTGCGTTATCTTGACCCGGTAGATTTTGAAAAGAAAAAAGAGCAGTTCCAGGCTATTGCCGATAAGGTTTACATTAAAGACGTTACTACCAAATATACCCCGCTGGCAGGGCTTGAGCCGATGGTGCGCCTTGATGGCAGCATGAAGCTGTTTGATGTTTACAAATCTGTTTACGAAGAGAACGGTTTTGGGCATCCTGAACCGATAATGGTTGGCGGCGGCAGCGATGCTACTTACACTACCAAAGTTGGCGTGCCTACTGTCTGTGCCGTTGGCGTAAAAGGCGGCTTAAACCATACGGTTGACGAATTCGCGGATGTAGAATCCATCTTTATGCGTGCCAAAGTTTTTATCGGCACCGTTTTAAAATTATAATCAGGGGGGATTATTGTGGCTGAGAAAGATGTAACCGCTGTTGATGAGAAAGATTACGAGCATCATCTGACATGGCGCGGCTGGCTGTCTTTTATAGTTGTTGCATTGTCGTTTTCGGGTGTTTTAAAAGATATGGGCCCGCTGAGCGCCTTTGATTTTACGGTGCTGACAGGCAAGTTTGGCAAAATTGCCGAAGGCGCGACTTTTATCGGCAAGGGCGGCATTGGCGCCAGCGAAGGTTTTATGTTTTCGCTTACATTATTCCCGACCGTTATTCTGGCGCTGGGCATTGTGCGTGTGGTTGAAAGCCGCGGCGGGCTTTTGGCGGCAGAACGCATTATCCGTCCGCTGCTGCGCCCCTTGATGGGTTTGCCAGGTTATGTCGGGCTGGCGTTTATCAGCAGCTTTACTACAACGGACGTTGGCGCGGTAATTACGCGCGATTTGTATGACGAAGGCAAATTAACCGATGATGAGCGCACAATTTTCGTGGCTTACCAATACGCTGCTTCCGGCACGCTTGCCAATACAATTAACTGCGGCGCGCCGCTGATGCCCATTTCTTTACTTTCTTTCGGTATCATCTTTATGGTGGAAATTATTGTTAAAATTATTGGTGCCAATATTATAAGGGTTTACCTGGCAATGAAACGCAAAAAGGCCGTAGGGGGTGCAAACTGATGGCAGCACAGGCTAAAAATAAAACAATTTTGGAAGAATTTATGGTGGGCTGCAAAAAAGGTTTTTACGTTGGCGTAGAAAATATTATGCCTGCTATGGTGCTGGCATATGCTTTAATTTTGTTCCTTAATATTACGGGGTTGATGGACATCATCGCTTCGGCAGTTGCACCGGTTATGGCGCTGTTTGGTTTGCCGGGTGCGGCGATTGTGGCTTTGATTTCTGCCTTTTTTGCCAAAGCTGCGGGCGCTGCAACGGCGGCGTCGTTATATGCTGACGGTATTATCAATGCGGCGCAGGCAACTATTTTGTTCCCGGCAACTATTACCATGGGCACGCTGGTTGGCCACTTTGCGCGCTGCGTATTAACCGCCGGCACTAACCCGAAGCACCATGCATTTTTGCTGGTAATTCCTATTATCGACGCTTTGCTGTCGATGGTTATTGTAAGGGTAATTTTAAACTTTATGGGGATTTCCTGCTAATAGGAGGTTTAACTGAGGATGAATGAGAAAGAGCAGGCATTTGCGTATATTGAAGGGCACCGCGATGCTATGATGAAAATGTGGGAAGAACTTGTTATGATGGACAGCGGCTCCGGCAATAAGCCGGGCGTTGATGCCATTGTGGCAAAAGTTGCCGGCATTTTGGAAGGCATGGGCGGCAAAACCCGCATTATTGAACACGAAAATGCAGGCAATATGCTGGTAAGCGAATTTGGCGACTGCCAAAATAAACCTTTTGTAATTTTTACAGGCCATCTGGATACTGTTTTTGACGATCCGGAAACCACCAAAAAACGCCCCTTTACCATTAAAGACGGCACTGCTTACGGTCCGGGCGCGCTGGATATGAAGGGTGGCGTAACGCTTGCCATTCATGCTTTGCAGGCCTTGCAGAGCGTTTGTTTTGACAAATACGGCGTTAAGGTTATTTTGGCAGGCGACGAAGAAGTTGGGCACAAGCACAGCGATTTTGCCGGTAAGATGATGGAAGAAGCCAAAGGCGCGGCTTATGCTTTTAATTTTGAAACCGGTTTTATGGATGACAGCCTGGTGCTGGCACGCAAAGGCGTGTACTGCTTTGCCATGGAAGCTTTCGGACGCGGCGCGCATGTAGGCAATGCGCCGGAAGAAGGGCGCAGCGCCATTAAGGAACTGGCATACAAAATTCTGGATATTGAAGCGTTAACCGACTGGAGCAAAGGGCTTAATTTAAACGTCGGCGTTATTGAAGGCGGCACTGTGCATAACTCCGCACCGGCGTATGCCAAAATGATTGTGGATATGCGCTTTACCGACCCGGCAATGCTGGAAGCAATGAAAGCCAAATTCCAGGAGATTAACGACAAGGTTTACGTTGACGGCGTAACCTGCAAAATGACGCCGGTATCTTTAATGCAACCGATGGTAGAGCTGGAAAGCAGCAAAGAGCTGTTTGAGCTTGTTAAAAAAGTTTATGAAGCGGAAGGCTTCGGCAGCCCGAAAGCAATTACCGTTGGCGGCGGTAGCGATTCTGCCTATACAACCATGGTTGGCGTGCCTACCGTGTGCGCTATGGGCGTTAAAGGCGGCCGCAACCATACGGTTGACGAGTTTGCCGATGTGGAATCGCTGTTTATGCGTGCCAAATTAATGTGTGCCGTAATGCTGGCGCTGTAATTTGCGGTTGACAACGGCGGCGCAAAACTTTATACTTAATTTAACTGAACAGGGGAGCTTACAGATAGGCTGAGAGGAAGCTGTGCGCTTCGACCCTAAACCTGATTTGGATAATGCCAACGTAGGGAATGTTTGCAGATGACGGCAAGTGCCTTGTTGGTGCTTGCCGTTTCTTTATATCAGGCAGTTGCAATTTAATATGCCGTTAGAGTGAGCAAAGCTCATGAAGGGGTGCACCACCGCGGGTGCAGGCTTCTTCATGGGCTTTTTTAATTGCGGCGGAAAGGAGAAAAGATGCGCGTTAACGGAAAAGAAACTGAACTTAAAAGCAGCATAACTCTTGCAGGATTTTTGGCGGCACATAACTACCGCGCAGAACTGGTGGCGGTGGAGCGCAACGGGCAGATTGTACCGCGCACGGAATTTGGCGCAGTTGTTTTACAAGACGGCGACGAACTGGAAATTGTAAGTTTTGTTGGAGGAGGTTAAAGCTGTGGCAGATGATTTTAAAAAGCAGCTTGCGCAAGTGCGTGTGGGCATTGCCGGGCTTGGCGGTTTGGGCTCGCACATAGCGGTGTTCTTGGCGCGTGCGGGCGTAAAACACCTGCACCTTGTTGATTTTGACCGCGTGGATGAAAGTAATTTAAACCGCCAGCATTACTTTTTGCGCGATGTGGGCAGGCTTAAAACAGAAGCGCTGGCAGAGCAGCTTTTAGCAATTAACCCCGCGCTTAAAATAAAAACGCAAAATATAAAACTTACGGAAACAAACGCCGCCGCTGTTTTTAAAGCTGACGGCATTATCTGCGAAGCGGTGGACAGGCCTGAAACCAAGGCCATGCTTGTAAACACGCTGCTTGCCGCTTATGCGGATAAAACGCTTATTGCGTGCAGCGGGCTTGCAGGCGCAGGGCGCAGCAACGCCATTAAAACGCGGCGCATAAGCAAAAACTTTTATTTGTGCGGCGACGGCGAAAGCGGCATAGAAACCTGCGGACGGCTTTCGGCACCGCGAGCAGCCTTGTGTGCGGCGCACGCGGCAAACCTTGCTCTGGCACTTATTTTAGGATTGGAGGAATAACAATGGAAGATGCACTTATTTTAGGCGGGCATAAATTTAACAGCCGTTTTATTTTAGGCAGCGGCAAATATTCTTTGGAGCTTATTAAAGCGGCGGTGGAAAACGCCGGTGCGGAAATTTTAACACTGGCCCTGCGCCGCGTAAACGACGGCGGCATGGCGAATATTTTAGATTATATCCCTCAAGGCATTACACTTTTGCCCAACACCAGCGGCGCACGTACCGCACAGGAAGCTGCGCGCATTGCCCGCCTGGCGCGCGAGGTATGCGGCAGTGATTTTGTAAAGATAGAAGTAATCCGCGACAGCAAATACCTGCTGCCCGATAATTACGAAACAATTAAGGCAACGGAAATTTTGGCGGCCGAGGGCTTTGTGGTAATGCCCTATATGTACCCCGATTTAAACGCCGCGCGCGACCTGGCAAATGCCGGTGCTGCCTGCGTAATGCCGCTTGGCGCGATGATCGGCTCGAATAAGGGTCTGCGTGCACGCGATTTCATTGAAGTGATTATCAAGAATTCCAATGTTCCGGTGATTATCGACGCTGGTATTGGCCGTCCGAGCCAGGCTGCGGAAGCCATGGAAATGGGCGCGGACGCGGTGATGGCATACACGGCCATCGCTTCCGCCGGCAATATTCCGCTGATGGCACGCGCGTTCAAGAAGGCGATCGAAGCTGGTCGTGAAGCGTATTTGTCTGGCTTGGGCAAGGTTACGGAAGATCATGCCGTGCCGTCCAGCCCAACGAACGAGGCCGACTACATCGGCTAAAGTGCGCTGAATCCCATAATGGGGATTCGCGCAAAGACCATACTGAAAAGGGGCGTTTGCCGAACGTATGTGATGCACTCACATTCGGCAAACGCCCCTTACTTATATCCTGCAGTACCCGCAAACGCTACCGCTGCAAGGCTTCCTTAAGATCGCGATTCTGGAATCGTTCGTGCAGCAAGCAATATCCGCCGAACGCAACCAGCCAAATCAGACCGGCGATCGCAGAACCAAGCGTGTCCGCCGACAGGAACAACGTGACATACACGAGCACAAAGAACGCGATCGCAATCCAATCAAGCACCTGCCAAGCGGGCATGACGAAACCGTCTGACAGAAAATCGCTGCTCTGACGATACTTGCGGTGGGCGAGCATCGTCAGCACGTAAATAAAAATCACCACAGCGCTGGCGGCTGAAGCGAACAGCACGAACGCGCCGGAAATGCCTGGAATCGCGTTGATAATCGGGGAGAACAGAATCATGCAACCCGAAACGACAATCGCCTTCGCAGGCACCTTGTGTTCGGAAACTTCAGCCAAACGAGCCATCGCAGGCGACTCAGAATCCGAAGCGAGCTGATACAAGTGGCGACCGGCCGAATAAATCAGCGAATTCAACGACGACGCGGCAGCCGTAATCACCACGAAGAACACCAGTGCGGCAGCCCAATCAAGACCCGCATATTTGAATACCATGATGAACGGCGAACCGAACGAGCCGTCGGAATTCTCGTGGAAATTACGCCACGGCACAATAGCCATGATCGCGATCAGCGCGCCCACGTAGAAGATCAGAATACGCATGATCAGCTCGTTCACGGCCTTCGGCAGCACCTCGCGCGGATTCTGCGTTTCCGACACCGTGACACCCACGAATTCGATGAGCTGGTAGGCGAAGAACACCATTTGGAAGCTCATGAAGAAGTTCATCCAGCCGTTCGGCGCAAGCTGGAAGCCGTCGGTAATGTTCGTAAGGCTCACAGTGGCACCGGAAACCGTGCCGTCCACGCCTTCGATATGCGTGGCCGGGTAGCTGAAACCGAGGAACAGCATCACCACGGCGGTGACAATCAGACCCACAATCAGCGTGATTTTGATCATGGAGAACCAGAATTCCGCCTCGCCGAACACTTTCACCGCAATCAGATTGATGCCAGTGAGCGCCACGAGGAAGCACAGTTCGATCAGCCACTTCCACGAGTTCAGGTCTATGCCGAATGTGCCGAAGAACGTTACGAAATACGTGCTTACGGCAGTGATTTCGGTCATGCCGGTCAGAATGAGCACGATCCAATACGTCCAGCCGGCGAACTTACCCCACCCGCGGCCGAGATAGCGCGTGATGAAATTGATGAACGTGTGCTGGCTGGGGTCGCTGTACATCATTTCACCGATGGCACGCATCAGCAGGAACATGATCAGACCGACGCCGATGTACACGAAAATGATGCTCGGGCCAGTCAGTGCAATCGACTTGCCGGAGCCTAGGAACAGGCCGGTGCCGATGGTGCCGCCGATGGCAATGAACTGAACGTGGCGGTTTTTCAGGCCTCGCTCCATTTCATTGCTTTGGTCGAGGCTTTCGACGGATTTGATGTGCGCGGTTTCCGTCGCGTCGGACGTGCTTGTACCGGTTTTTCCAGTTTTCGTATTCCCAAAAGTCATAATGTTCACACCCTACCGCGGGAGCCGCACAATCTCCGCCATTGTTCGCGCCGCGAAACACACCCATATGCCTTATATGTGGCAGATTCGCATCTTTTCCAAAACTGATTTTCACTATATGTGGCAGACCATCTTGAATGCAAGGTAGTTAGAGGGGATAAATCATACCCTCTAACCTCTTTTTTTCCGCGGGACTCTGCCACATATAGCGCAAACCATATTTGCCGCATGCCAGATGGGGGGTATTTTATGCAAATCGCGGGGTAGCCTGCCCGAAAAACCCACATGTCAATCAAGCAGACGAATGGTTTTAGTTGTCAACAGTCGGGGACGGGATCGCCTTGTTGAGCTTGTCGAGCAAGGAAGCATTGGCACGTTCCAGCTCATCGATGCGGCGTGCCTGCTGCTTGATGATGATGCCAGCGGTATCACCGTCGAGCGCACTGATCGAAACATGCGCGCCGACAGCGCCTTCGGACATAACGGGAACGCTCGAATCCGGAACGCCGGACGCCATATTGTCAAGATTCCGCTTCGTCACCAAAGTACGCTTGTACCGTTCAACGAGCTGTGCAATGATCCCGCTGTCATCCAGGTGATCGTTGCCGCTCACTGATTTGATGGCGGCGGCCTTCCAACGAGCCACGCTGCGTTCGATGCGCTTGCACCCGACCAGATCCGGTGGCAATCCCGCCTCACGGAAGATTTTGGTAGGAGATTCCCCCGCAAGATATCGGATGGTGCACACCTGCTTGAAAGCATCGGAATAGGTGATACGATTACGCGTCACATTCGCCACCGCCGGTAATCCCCGCAACAACTGAATCTCCTCGTCGCTGAATACTCCGCCGCCACGCACGGCAATACCTCCCGTCCTGTGTCTCCATTGCCCACTTCTCGTGAATATGCTTTACGATTCTATGACCCGCTTGCCGTACGATGCCCTCGTTTTCCCCCTCTCTTCGGAGACGGTCTGCGACTGCCTCGCATCCACGGTTCAGCTTGTTGCAACACGTCGCACCAACCCGCACTATCCCCTCGAAAAACATCCTCATCTGATGCGGATGACACCCCACAGACGTTCCCGCGGGGCCGGGTCGGGCCGTAGGACAGTCGGGTCGCGGGCGCACGCAAAAGGGCCAACCCGGTTGGATTGGCCCCTACATGATTTTTGGCGTTACCGCCTTGTGGGTTTAGTGCATGCGCTGACGGCTCTTAACCGCAACGGTCACACCGGCACCTGCCACGAGCAGCGCCACCACGGTGAAGAGGGTCGTGCCCGCAGCACCGGTAAGCGGCAGCTGGGTGACGTTCTTCACGTTCTTGACCTTGATGATCGTTGTTTTATCAACGCTAGCAGTGCTGGCAAGGCCAAGCTTGTTATTGTCCTGGGTCAGATTGTAGGTGACTACGCCATCCTCAGCGATCGTCACTTTGATGGTGAATTCAGGCACGATGTTCTTGGCGTAACCGGCAACGAAACCGGTCTCCTTGAAGGTGTACTTGCCTGCGGCGAGACCCTTGAGCACGACCTTGCCGTCGATGCCGGAAACGACGTCGGCAGAACCGTTGGCATTGAACTTGTATGCACCGTCCACATCCGTCTCAGTGTTCGTAAACTTCAGCGGAGTGCCTTCAGCCTTGTCTCCCGCGTACACATTGAAGGTTGCGCCCGCGAGCTTGTTTTCGTCGTTGCCAACGCCGTACTTCAGGAATTCGAGATTGCCGGTATACAGGGTCTTGGTCACGCCGGTACCGTCGAACGTGCCGTCATGGGAGGCCTTGGCCGTGTTGGTGACCTTGTTGGCATTGTCGAGGATCTGATCGTTGACGGTCGCGTTGTAGGTGACGACCAGCTGCTTGCCCGCGTAATTCTTGGCATTGGCGAAGGTGATGGTCGTGGTGGTCTCGCCGGTTTGGCCGACGATCGGACCGGTAACTGTATAGTCGTTCACGACCTTGCCGTCAGCCTGCACCGTGATGGACGCGCCGTCGATGGTCAGACCCTTGGATGCGACATCCTGAATGGAATACGGGTAGGAATCGTAGCCGTCTGCGGTTTCCGGCACGGTCGCCTTGACGGTGTAGGTCAGCTGCTGGCCGATCTTCACGGTCTTGCCGTCGAACGAGACCTTCGGATCAGCGGAAGCGACGGTCTTACTGTCAATGGTCGGGGTGTTCTCATTCTTGGCGACGAACATGCCAACGGCATAGATGGTGCCTTGGCCAGTGCCCTTGTCACCAACCACCTTGAAGTCGCTGGCGATGCCTCTCAGCGTGGTTGCGACAATCGCGTTAACGCCGGTCCTCTGCCAGCCGTCCTTCGTGTACGTATCGGTGACGAGGTACCAGCCTTCACCCAAACCGTTGAGCGCAACGTCTCTGCCGTTGCCATTGACCGTGCCGTTAGCCGCGGCCTGTACCCCCATGGCTGCCGCGAACGCGCGGAACCAAGCCTCGTCGGCGGTGCCGGTCTTCGTGGCCACGTATGCGGCCGGGTTGCCCGCATATTCAGCCGGCATGGTCTGCACAGGCTGCTGAACATTATTGGCCACGTTCACGGCCTGCTGCACGGCCGTCTTCCAAGCCGCGTCGGTGTCAACCTGCACCGACTTGTTTCCGTTATTCGTATCCACCGTCAGCGTGGCGAACTTGTAGGCCGCATACGTGTGGCCCTCCTGCGAGTTCTTCACCGTGATGGCCGCAGTACCAGCGGTCGACGCGGCGTCATCGGCCTGTGCGCTGGCTGCGCCCAGGGCCATGCCACC
>ERZ779877.3501-NODE-3501-length-10130-cov-4.095385_pt1 | contig 10130 bp, 8 predicted proteins | sample MGYA00511556_ERZ779877 | MGnify/ENA primary metagenome ERZ779877 (study PRJEB29588, sample SAMEA2159338) | human gut metagenome | biome: human gut; feature: human-associated habitat; material: faeces | place: Denmark | collected 2008/2010 ... | reverse complement strand
CGGTGCTTGTGAGCACGACGCCGCCCGAGGTGATGGGCAGCTCGACCGTGTCGCCATCCTGCGGCATCGTCCTGCAGGCGAGGCGCATCACGCCGTTCACCGGCACGCGGCATTTGCCGCAGCGCCCTTTGCCGCCGCAGGCAGCGGGAATAGAGTACCCCGCGCGCCGAAGCGCGGAGAGCAGGTTCTCGCCCGGCTGCACAGAAGCTGCCGCGGCTCTGCCGCCCTGTATGATCTGAATGCTTGACACGCGCTTCACCCGCCAATATAATAGAAGTCGTTAAGTTATTTTACATTTTACGCGGAAACCGATTTAACTGTCAAGAGGCATTACGTATGACGGAGCTGTTTACCCTGAGCCGGGAGCTTGGCTTCACTGCCGCCGCGCCGGTGAATATGTCCGCGCTGACCCCGCTGGAGGAGGTGCGCGCCATGTGCGAGGCCGACCGCTGCGGCAGGTACGGCAGAAGCTGGGCATGCCCGCCTGGCTGCGGGACTCTCGAGCATACGAGAGCGCGCATCGAGATGTACTCGGAGGGCATCCTCGTGCAGAGCACGGCGGAGCTTGCGGATGAGTTTGACTATCAGGGCATAATGAGGCTCACCGAGGAGCATAAGCGCCGCTTTGCGGACTTTGCCCGTCAGGCGCGGCTCGTGTACCCGGACTGCCTGCCGCTCACCGCCGGGACGTGCATGCTGTGCAGGACCTGCACCTATCCCGACCGCCCCTGCCGCTACCCTAACCGGCGGCTGTCGTCGATGGAGGCCTACGGGCTCTTTGTCAGCGACGTCTGCACAAAGTCGGGGCTCAGCTATAATTACGGCCCGCGCACCTTGACCTTTACCTCATGTGTTCTTTATTGAAGGAGGCACCATATGTCCACACCGAAGGAGATATTCCTTGAGCTCATTAAGCCCGACGGCCAGCCGGAACGCCAGCTGAAGCAGTATGAAGCGCTGCACATGTGTCTGGACGATCCTATCAACACCTATCTGCGCGGCAACCGCAAGCGCGGCACGGTCAGCGTTGACCGGTGGGGGACGACTATCAGCTTCCCGCAGGACGCGCCCGGCCCCATGCCCGTGCACGGCGAGGGCGTGACAGTCTGCCCGGATATCACGCGCTGGAGAGAGACTGTCCATGCACCTGATCTTGACGCGGCCTGCGCTGCCGGGTGGGACGCCTGCCGAAAGCACGCCGCGCTCGCCGAAGCCGAGGGCAGGCTGCTTGCCGGGTTCATGGGCACGGGCATATTCGAGCAGTGCCATTTCCTCATGGGCTTTGAGGACACGCTTACAAACCTGTACGAGCACTCGGACGAGATGCACGAGCTTATAGAGACCATCACCGAGTACCGCCTTGATTATGTCCGCCGCCTTATCGACGGGCTGAAGCCGGACGTTATTTTCACGCATGACGACTGGGGCACGAAGAATGCCCTGTTTATGAAGCCGGATATGTGGCGCGAGTTCTTCAAAGAACCCTACCGCCGCTTCTACGGCTATATCCGCTCCCGCGGTGTGATCGCCATCCACCATGCCGACTCATACCTTGTCCCGATAGTGGACGATATGGCGGAGATCGGTATCCAGGTCTGGCAGGGCACGCTCCCGGAAAATGACATCCCCGCACTCCAGCAGCACCTGAACGGCAGACTCACTCTCATGGGCGGCTTCGGCGCGGCTATCGACCGCGCGGATGCGCAGCCCGAGGAGCTACTTGCCTACGCCCGCGATACGCTGCGCCGCTGCTGCCCCGGCGGGCACTTTATCCCCAGCATCACCTACGGTCTGCCGGGAACGGTGTTCAAGCATGTGGATCAGTACCTTGATCAGGCCGTGGACGAATATAACGCGCGCCTGCATGTCCCGGCGGTCATTCTTCCGCCGGTGCCGCGCCGCTCTGCCGAGAGCGCCAAGGCCGTGCCTGTGCAGAAAGCGGCGGAGACGGGCGAGCCGCTTGACCTCATGGGGCGCATCTCCGCGGCGCTCGAGCAGGGGCAGCAGAAGAAGCTGCTCGCGCTCTGCGATGAGGCGCTTAAGGAGGGGTACGCCCCAGCGGCCATCCTCTCCGACGGGCTCATCCAGGGCATGAACCGGCTGGGTGATGCTTTCTCCGCAAACCGCGCCTTTGTTCCGGAAATGCTCATTGCTGCCCGCTGCATGAACGCTGTGATGGAGCGCTTAAAGCCGCTCATGGCCGGCGAGGGCAACGAGCCGGTAGGCCGCGCCTGTCTCGGCACTGTCAAGGGCGATATGCACGACATCGGCAAGAACCTTGTGAAGATAATGATGGAGGGCAGCGGCATAGAGGTCATCGACCTCGGTGTGGACACCTCGGCGGAGGAGTTCGTCGATACTGCCGTCGCAAACGACTGCGGCATCATCGCCTGCTCCTCGCTGCTGACGACGACTATGCAGGAGATGCGCCGCGTGGTCGAGCTTGTGAACGCGCGCGGCCTGCATGACCGGATCAAGATAATGATCGGCGGCGCGCCGATCACTCAGGGCTTCTGCGACGAGATCGGCGCGGACAGCTACACGCCCGACGCCGCTGCTGCCGCCCGCCGCGCGGTCGAGATACTCCGTGCGCAGCGCGCATCGTGAAGAAACAGGAGGAGAAATTATGAAGATAGCAGTTATAACCGGCGCGTCCGCCGGGATAGGCCGCGAGTTTGTCTACGCGGTGGACAAGTACGATACCTTTGATGAGATCTGGGTCATTGCCCGCCGGCGCGAGCGCCTTGAGGAGCTTGCCGCAAAGTGCCGCAACCACATCCGATCCATCGCGCTTGACCTGTCGGATCTCGGCAGCATCGATGAATATAAGGCACTGCTCGAAAAGGAGCAGCCGCAGATAGGCATCCTCGTGAACGCCGCGGGCTGCGGCGTCTTCGGCCCATTTGAGGAGAAGGAGCTTGACAAGCTCCTCGCGAGCGCGCGGCTCAACTCCCTTGCGCTCACGGCCATGTGCCATGTCAGTCTGCCGTATATGACCTCCGGCAGCAGCATCGTCAACATGGGCTCGAACTCCGCGTGGCAGCCCGTGCCGTACCAGGCGGTGTACGGCGCGAGCAAGAGCTATGTCCTTAGTCTCTCCCGCGCCCTATGGCGTGAGCTGCGCCCGAAAGGTATCCATGTCATGTGCGTCTGCCCCGGCTGGATAAAGACGGAGTTCCAGCAGGTCGCACAGCACGATAAGTATATCCACTATGTCGATAAGTGGTACGGCCCGGACGAAGTCGCCGCGCAGGCCATGAAGGATCTCGGGAAGAAAAAGCTCGTCTCCATCCTCGGCCACCCCGTGCGTCGTCAGGTGCGTCTCGTCAAGTTCCTGCCCGTGAAGCTCGTTATGAGCATCTGGTGCAAACAGCAGAACATAAAATAGTTTTTTAAAGGCAGAACAGCACAATGCGTCCTCGGCAGCTGCCGGATAATTTGCACCCTGATTTAGTCACTTTTTCTTGAAATACACAAAGTATTCCTGCAAAAAAGTGCCGTCATCAGGACACAAATTCTCTCGGTATCTGCTCTCGGCACACTGTGCTGTTCTGCCTTTGCGCCTTGCCTCAATATATTTTGATGGTTTTGCCAAGATCATTTATAACCCAATATACTCTTGATTAATTCAAAAAGCTGTATTAATATAGAACCTACTATAATAATTAAAATGGAATAAAATGGGGAAGCAGGCTTTTCAATGGACGCGGAACGCATAAGCTCAAGGAAAAACAAATATATCGCCCATCTGCGCGCGCTCGCGTCGGATGCTGAGTACCGCTATGCCTGCGCGGAGTACCTCTGCGACGGGATAAAGCTGCTCGCCGAGGCGCTCGATAAGGGCGCGCGGGTGCAGTCGGTGCTGTGGAAGGACGCGGCGGAGGAGCTTCCGGGGCTGGACGGCGCAAAGCAGTACATCGCCCCGGCGGAGCTTTTCGATTACACTTCCCCGATGAAGAACAGCCCCGGCCCGGTGTTCACGCTCGCAATGCCCGAGGGGCATAACGTGGAAATGCGCCGCACCGTCCTGCTTGAAAACGTGCAGGACCCCGGCAATGTCGGCACCGTCATCCGCACGGCGGCGGCGCTGGGCTTTGACACCGTGATCCTCTGCGGCGCGTGTGCGGACGTTTACAGCCCCAAGACTGCCCGCGCCACAATGGGTGCCATTTTCCGGGAAAACATCGTCCGCATGGACATAGCCGCCGCCGCGGAATATATCCACAGCCGCGGCATGAAGCTTTACGGCGCGGCGCTCTCCGAGCGCGCGGCGGATATCCGCACGGCGGAGCTCAAAAACGCCGTCGTTGCCATCGGCAGCGAGGGCAGGGGACTGAGCGCGGAGCTTCTGAGCCTGTGCGACGGGGAGGTAATCATCCCCATGACGCCGGGCAGCGAATCCTTCAACGCCGCGATCGCCGCGGCAATAGTCATGTGGGAGATCGTGAGATAACCAGAAAGGGCAGGTGAGGCAGATGTCCGCAATAAAATACTGGCTGTGGCTGTCGAGCCTGACCAATGTGAGACCGGCGGCAAAGGCCGCGCTTATCGATCATTACGGCGACGCCGAACGCGTATGGTTTGCGCCCGAGGGCGAGTTCAGGACCGTGCCCGGCGTGAGCGCCAACGACGCGGCAGTGCTCGAAGCACGGGACATGAGCGCCTGCGATAATATCCTCTCCGAGTGCGACCGGCAGGGGATAGATATCCTCACCATGCAGGACGCGCGCTATCCGCGCTGGCTTTGCAACACCTACGCTCCGCCGCCGGTGCTGTACGTCAAGGGGCGTCTCCCGAACGTGGACGACACCCCAGCGATTGCGATAGTCGGCACACGCCGTGCAAGCCCATACGGGCTTAAAATGGCGCGCACTCTCGCCTATGAAATAGTCAAATGCGGCGGCATCATCGTCTCCGGGCTCACCGAGGGCGTCGACCGCGCCGCGGCAGAGGGCTGCCTGCTCGCAGGCGGCAGGTGCATCGGTGTTCTCGGCACTCCGCACGGCGAGGATAACCGCCTGCAAAGGGACGTTGCCGCCTCCGGCGCGCTCATAAGTGAGTACCCGCCAGGCACGGTCACGCAGAAGTTCTTCTTCCGCGACCGCAACCGCGTGAGTGCGGGGCTTTCTCAGGGCGTCGTCGTGGTCGAAGCACCGGAGCGCAGCGGAAGTCTCCTCTTCGCGCAGGAGGCGCTTGAGCAGGGGCGCGAGATATTCGCCGTCCCCGGCAATGCCGATGCCGAGAACAGCGTCGGCACCATCCGCCTCATCAAGGACGGGGCAAAGCCCGTGACAAGCGGCTGGGACGTTATGTGCGAGTTCGAAGCGCTGTTTCCGGACAAAATAGTGAAGCCGAGCGGGCGAGTCAGCGTCCCGGAGGAAGTGAAAAACGTATCGCCCGAGCGGGCAAAACCTGCCGCAAAGCAGGAAAAAACACCGGTTTCGACAAAAAAAGAGATTGACAACAACATAACCAAAGGATATATTGACTTGTCAGAACAGCTCTCCCGGTTAAATGAGGAGCAGCTGAAGATAATCACGGCCATCGGCGATGAGCAGGCGCATATCGACGATGTGATCGAACGCACCGGTTTGGGCACGGCAAAGGTGCTCTCGCAGCTGACGGTGCTGGAGATCAAGGGCTACATCCGCCGCGTACCCGGGCGGAGAGTGAGCCTGAATACGGCAATGAAATGAGGATAAATAATGGCAAAAGCGAAGGATCTGGTCATAGTCGAGTCACCGGCCAAGGCCAAGACCATTGAGAAGTATCTGGGCAGCGGCTATAAGGTCACTGCCTCGATGGGACATCTGAGAGATCTGCCCAAGAGCAAGATGGGCGTTGATATAGAGCACGGCTTTGAGCCGCAGTACATCCCCGTCCGGGACAAGAAAGAGCTCATCAACGAGCTCAAGAAGGAAGCCAAGGAAGCAAAGACCGTCTACCTCGCGACCGACCCTGACCGCGAGGGCGAAGCCATATCATGGCACCTCAAGGAGCTGCTTGGGCTTGACGATGAAAAGGCCAAGCGCGTGACCTTCAACGAGATCACCAAAAAGGTCGTCACCGAGAGCATCAAGAACCCGCGCAGCATCGACCAGAACCTTGTCGATTCCCAGCAGGCGCGGCGCATACTTGACCGCATCGTCGGCTATGAGCTCTCCCCGCTGCTCTGGCGCAAGATAAAAAAAGGGCTGTCCGCGGGACGTGTGCAGTCTGTCGCCACGCGCATGGTCGTTGACCGTGAGGAGGAGATCGAAGCCTTCCAGAGCCAGGAGTATTGGCTGCTTGATGCGCGCCTCAACTGCGGCGCGGAGGACGCGGTGTTCACCGCCCGCTTCCACGGCAAGGGCGATAAGAAGCAGGAGCTCAAATCAAAGGCCGAGGTCGACGAGGTCATAAACGCCGTGCAGGCGCAGCCCTTCACCGTCTCCGGCGTCAAGCGCGGCGAAAAGCAGAAGTCGCCCGCACCCCCGTTTATCACCTCAACTCTTCAGCAGGAGGCCTCGCGCCGCCTGAGCATGACCCCGCGCCGCACCATGTCCATCGCCCAGCAGCTCTATGAGGGCGTTGAGATAAGCGGGCACGGCAGCATCGGCCTTATCACCTATATGCGTACCGACTCCCTCCGCCTATCCGAGGAAGCGCTCGCTGCCGCGAAGGACTTCATCATCGGGCACTACGGCCCCGAGTATTACCCCGGCTCGCCGCGGCACTTCAAGACCAAGGCCGGCGCGCAGGACGCGCATGAGGCCATCCGCCCGACGGACGTGAACCTCACGCCGGAGCTTGTGCGCAAGGACCTCACGCAGGAGCAGTACCGGCTCTACCGCCTTATCTGGGGGCGCTTCACCGCCTGCCAGATGGCAAACGCGAAGTACGATAACGTCGCCGTCGAAGTTTCCTCCGCGGGCTACACTTTCCGCGCGACCTATTCGGAAATGAAGTTCAAGGGCTTCACCGCCGTGTACGAGGAGGCAAAGGACGAGGAGAGCAGCGAGCTTGCAAATCCCCTGCCGAGCCTGAGCGAGGGTCAGGCGCTGACGCTCGAAAAGCTCATCCCCGAGCAGCAGTTCACCCAGCCGCCCGCAAGGTTCACCGAGGCCACGCTCATCCGCGCCATGGAGGAAAAGGGCATAGGCCGCCCGTCCACCTACGCGCCGACTATATCCACCATCACTTCCCATGACTATGTTATAAAAGAGGGCAAGTACCTCAAGCCCACGCCGCTCGGCAGAGTCGTCACCGGGCTTATGAAGGAGCACTTTGCAGATATCGTCGACCTCAAGTTTACCAATCAGATGGAGGAGGAGCTTGACGGTATAGAAAACGGCAAGGCACAGTGGCGCGACGTCCTCGCTGATTTCTATGGGGACTTCAGCAAGGAGATGGACGAGGCCGAAAAGGCCATGGACGGCGTGAAGCTCAAGGTTCCGGATGTTCTCAGCGATGAATACTGCGACGTCTGCGGCCGCCAGATGGTCGTGAAAAAGGGACGCTTCGGGTATTTCCTCGCCTGCCCCGGCTTTCCGGAGTGTACATTTACAAAGCCCATCGTCGTCGAAATGCCCGGCAAATGCCCCAAGTGCGGCGGCAGGATCCTCAAGCGCACCTCGAAGAAGGGCTATGTGTTCTACGCCTGCGAGCGCGGCACGGACTGCGGCTTTATTACATGGGACGTTCCCACCAAGGACTTCTGCCCCGCCTGCGGCAAGACCATGTTCAAGCACAGCGGCAGAGGGCCGCTCAAGTCTTTCTGCATAAACGAGCAGTGCCCGAACTTCGTTCCCGAGGATAAGCGCACCTTCAAGAAAAAGACGCCCGAGGAAAAGGCACAGGCCGCCGCCGAGAAGGCCGCAAAGGCTGCGGAAAAGGCCGTTGCTGCCGAGGGCGAAGAAGAGACTAAGCCTGCCAGGAAGACGGCTGCGAAGAAGACTGCGGCCGCCAAGACCGCCGCAAAAAAGACCGCGGCGAAAACAACTGCAAAGAAAACGACCGCCAAGAAGACTACGGCGGCGAAAAAGACAAGCACAAAGAAAAGTGCGGATACAGAGGAATAATTAATGAAAACGGTTACCGTTCTGGGCGCGGGACTTGCTGGAAGCGAGTGCGCGTGGCAGCTTGCAAAGCGCGGCATAAATGTGAAGCTCATAGAGATGAAGCCGGTGAAAATGACCCCGGCGCATACCTCGCCGAACTTTGCCGAGCTCGTCTGCTCAAACTCTCTGCGCAGCGATGAGCTCACCAATGCCGTAGGCCTCCTCAAGGCCGAGATGCGCGCGATGGGCTCTCTCATCATGGAGAGCGCGGATGCCAATAAGGTCGCCGCGGGCGGCGCGCTGGCGGTCGACCGCGAGGGCTTTTCAAAATACATCACCGATAAATTAAAGAGTCTCCCGAATGTCGAGGTCGTGAGCGCCGAGGCGACGGAGATACCGGAGGGCGAGGTCGTCATCGCGACCGGCCCCCTGTCAAGCGACGCTATCGCCGAGAAGATAGCCGCCCTTTGTCCGGACAGCGACCTGCATTTCTATGATGCCGTTGCCCCAATCGTGACGCTTGAGAGCGTGGACATGGATTCCGCGTTCTTCGCCTCGCGCTACGACAAGGGGACGGCAGACTATGTGAACTGCCCGATGGATAAGGACGAATACCTCGCCTTCGTCGAGGAGCTGACCCATGCTAAAGAAGCGGAGGTACACGGCTTTGATGACGGCGGCGGGCTCCGCCGTGCCCTCGACGCCCATCGAGTTTGTGAGCAGACTCACTGCGCAGGACGTAACGCCCGGGACCTTTTTGACCGCCTTTTCTACACTTGCGCTGCAAGCGGCGCAGTGCATGCCGGTCACGGTATATTGCTGCATGAAAATCCCTCCTTGGGAGCAAATTACTTCATTAGCTTTTGCAGAGTTGCGGCCAGTTCATCCACGATCTCCTCGTGGCCGTTCTTTAAGTCCCGCGTTACGCAGGTGCGCAGGTGCTCGGCCAGAAGCTCGCGGTTAAAGGCGTTGATGGCGGCGTTGACGGCAGCAGACTGCGTCAGCACGTCGTTGCAGTAGGCGTCAGCCTCGACCATCGCCTGCAGGCCGCGCACCTGTCCTTCAATGCGGCGCAGGCGGTTTAGAAGCTTCTTTTTCTCCTCCTGCGCGCGCAGTGTATGCTTTTCGCAGCAGGAACATCGCTTGGGTTCCGGCATAGGCCAGCCTCCTTTTTATATACCCCATCTGGGTATCTTTACTATATACCCCGATGGGGTATTTGTCAAGTGTAAATTTACAGGGCTTCCTGTAGGGGCCGATGCCTACTCGGCCCGTTGGGAAGCTGCGAATTCGCAGTAGATTTCCGTAAAAGCCGGTACGTTCTGCGGGCGGACAGAGTCGTCCGCCCCTACGAAACTCGGGGAACTGGAAAACTGCGCTGTAGGGTTCGAGACTCTTCGGCCCAAAAATGTTACGAATTCGCCGAAGATATCCGAAAAACGGATTGTTCTGCCGGGCCGATGCGATGCCCGCAGGCTAGTTTCGAGGCGCAACCGCGCTTTGCGCGGCTCTTAGCGCCGAAGATGGGCATCGGCCCCTACAACACAGCGTTCGCAGTGCGTCACGAAAATCGAACACGCCTGCTGTCACTGCACATTATACTCCGTAATGATTGCGATCTGCTCCAGCTTGGACAGGTCGCAGGACGGTTCGAGCGTGGCGTATTTCGCAACGCCTGTCTCGTCGAGACTGGCGTTTGTGATGTATCCCAGCAGCAGGCCGCGCGGATAGAGCGTCGAGCCGGTCGTGACGACCTGGTCGTTATTTTTGACGATCGCGTCTGTCAGCAGATAGTTCATGCGCAGAATTTCCGTTCCGTCTTCAAGGAATGTGCCCTGCACCACGCCCGTATAGCCGGACGAGGCCACGGAGGCGGAAATTTCAAGCGATGAGTCCATAATCGTCGTGACGGTGGCCCAGTTGGTGCCGACCTTGGTCACAAGGCCCACGACCTGCCCGTTTTCCGTAACGGCGCACATACCCTCTTCCAGTCCTGCGTTCGTGCCCTTTCCGATGGTGAAAGCGCTTTTATAGTCGGAAGAATCCCAGGAAATGATGTACGACGTGAGGAATTTATAATCCTCATGCTCG
>ERZ779877.3499-NODE-3499-length-10133-cov-2.885394_pt1 | contig 10133 bp, 7 predicted proteins | sample MGYA00511556_ERZ779877 | MGnify/ENA primary metagenome ERZ779877 (study PRJEB29588, sample SAMEA2159338) | human gut metagenome | biome: human gut; feature: human-associated habitat; material: faeces | place: Denmark | collected 2008/2010 ... | reverse complement strand
TTTTCATCGGTTCGCCGAAGAACGGCGGCGGCCAGTTCGACTGCGGGCTTCTGGGCGAGAACATGGTGCTGGCGGCCCAGTCGCTGGGCTTGGGCACGTGCTTCTTGGGCGGCCCTGTGCGCTTCATGCTCGACAACGAGGAGTGCGCGCCCTACGTGGAGCGCCTGCAGTTCCCCGAAGACTATGCTTTGCTGTATGCCATAGCGGTGGGCTACCCCGACGAGTCGCCCGAGGCCAAGCCGCGTGATGCAGCCAAGGTGAAGTTCGTGGAGTGAAATCACCAGTGTCCGGGGGGGGGGGCTGAGGCCTCCTCCCCTCGGCACCGGCAGTCTCAAAAACTGTTTAATTAAGTGATTTTAGTCTTACTTTCTTGAGGATATTCTTGAAAAAAGCTATCTTAGCAAGCAAATAGACCAGCCTACGAATATATATGGAAACAAAAGAGATGAATTATTGTGTGATATTGGCCGGCGGCATCGGCAGCCGCCTGTGGCCTGTCAGCCGTAAAGAGTTGCCCAAGCAGTTTATCGATTGGTTCGGCTCGGGGCGCACTTTGTTGCAGCAGACGTATGCCCGCTTTAGCAAGATCATAGATGCCAAGAATATCTTCATCGTGACTAACGAGCACTACGCCGACTTGGTGAAGGAGCAGCTGCCCGACGTGCCGCAGGACCGCGTGCTGAAGGAGCCCATCCGCCGCAACACCCTGCCCAGCGTGGCATGGGCCACGACGTGCATCAGCCACCTCTGTCCGCGAGCCAACGTGATAGTCTCGCCGGCCGACCAGCTGATTCTGGAGGAGAACAGCTTTGACGAGGACGTGCTGAAGGGGCTGGACTTCGTGGGGCGGTCGGACTGCTTGCTGACCATGGGCGTCAAGCCCACGCGCCCCGACACGGGATACGGCTACATCCAGGCCCACGAGGCCATGCAGGACGGGGCCTTTGCCCGCGTGAAGTCGTTCACCGAGAAACCGGCGCTGGAGTTTGCCCGCGTGTTCATGGAGAGCGGTGAGTTCTATTGGAACACGGGACTTTACCTCTACAATGTGCGCACCATGATGAAGGCCATACACGATTTGGTGCCTGACTACCGCGACAGCCTGACCGAGGCCATAGATGCCGTGGAGGAAGACAACTTCTGCCGCGTGCCGGCCCATTTCGACACGCTGCCCAACTTGTCGCTCGACTACAGCATACTGGAGAAGAGCGAGAACGTGTATGTGCAGGTGTGCGACTTCGGGTGGGCCGACCTGGGTTCGTGGTGCTCGTTGCACAACGACACGCAGCACGACCAGCAGGACAACGTGCTGCTCAACACCGAAGCGCTCCTCTACAATAGCGAGGGCAACGTCATCTGCCTGCCCAAGGGGCGCATTGCCGTCATCGACGGCCTGAAGGGCTTCGTCGTGGCCGAGAAAGGCGACGTGCTGATGATTTGTCCCAAGGACGACAGCGCCGCCCTTCGCCGCATGATGACAGATGCCCAGATGAAGCTGGGCGAAGAGTTCATCTGACGGGCTTTTCGGGAAGTGCCGGGGCTCTTCCCGGCAAGATGGATATGCCCGCAATGGCATGGAGGACGAGCATTGGGCTTCCCCATGCCATTGCGGGCATATATAATATGTGGGGGTGATGTCTTCGCAAGGGCGCATTGCCGGTCAACCTGAAATCTCGCCGGGTTTAGGCCGGTTCTTGGCGCTGCACCTCCTTGGAGGCAGAAGAGGGTCAGGCTTTCTCGTTCTCATAGTTCTCGCGGATGGCGCGGGCGATGGCCTGGAATTCTTCGTCCGTCAGCGTCAGCTTGGGGTTGGCGAAGTTCAGGTCCTTCTCGCTCTGCATCGGCACGAGATGGATGTGTGCATGCGGCACTTCGAGCCCGAGGACGGCTTGCCCCACCTTGATGCAGGGGAAAGCCTTCTGGATGGCGAGGGCCACGTGCTTGGCAAACACCTGCATGGCGCCGATTTCCTCGTCCGTGAGGTCGAAGATGTAGTCCACTTCCCGCTTGGGCACGACGAGCGTGTGCCCTTTCACCAGCGGGTTGATGTCGAGGAACGCGTAGAAACGGTCGTTCTCCGCGCACTTGTAGCTTGGGATTTCCCCAGCCACGATTTTGCTGAAGATGGTAGCCATGGTGTTATTCGAATGAGATGTTCAATATTTCCAGTTGCACGGTTCCGTGGGGGATTTTGATTTCCACCACGTCGCCCACCTTCTTGCCCAGCAAGCCCTGCGCGATGGGGGTCTGCACGGAGATTTTGCCTTCCTTCAGGTTGGCTTCCGTTTCCGAAACGATGGTGTAGGCCATTTTCATGTTGTTCTTCACGTTGCGGATTTCCACCTTCGACAGGATTTGCACCGTGTCGGCCTTCAGCTTCGAAGTGTCGATGATTTTGGCATCACCGATGACGGCCTTCAGCTGGTTGATTTTCATCTCCAGCATGGCCTGGTGCTCCTTGGCCGCGTCATATTCAGAGTTCTCGCTCAGGTCGCCCTTGTCGCGTGCTTCCGCGATGGCGGCCGATGCCGCGGGGCGCTCTATGGTTTCCATTTCCTTGAGTTGGGCCACCAGTTTGTCGTAGCCCTCTTGTGACATATAAGCCATAATTAATCCTCCTTATTTTAATTTGTTTTTATTTATGCGTTTTTGCCCGGAAGGATAAAAACAAAAGAATTCCGGCTTGTCCAGCCGGAACCCTTTTACCTTTCCTTCCTGATGTTTCGCTGCAAAGTTAAGCTTTAAAAATTGAATGGCAAAGCTTTTAGCATTTTTTCTGTTTTTCCGGGCACGGGAAGGAAGATTGAGGTGTTCTACTGAATTTCCGGCAGGTATGAAGTGGAAGTTTATGTGGCAAGGAGGTCGGAAAGTGTGTTAAAATAGTAATTTGTCGACCGTATTTCAGCTAATTTACGGCAAACGAATTGCAAAAAGCACTATCTTTGGGGGGAAGAGATGCATTATGATTAACCTAATACAAGAGAATACATGTTTATGAAGAAAAGACTTGCCCTATGGGCCATGGCCGGCATGATGGCCGTGGGGGCCGGCGCGCAGACCGGCCGTGAACTCCCGTTCCAGAAATGGGCGCTGACCCCTCCGATGGGGTGGAACTCGTGGGACTGCTACGGGCCGACCGTGGTGGAAAGCGAGGTGAAGGAGAACGCCGACTACATGGCGGAGCATCTGGCCCCTTATGGCTGGGAGTATGCGGTGGTGGATATCCGTTGGTTTGTGGAGAACGACAAGGCCGGTGGCTACAACCAGACCGACCCCATCTATGTGGTGGACGAGTATGGCCGCTACACCCCTGCGCTCAACCGCTTCCCTTCCGCAGCCAACGGTGTGGGTTTCCGTGCCTTGGCCGATTATGTGCATGGAAAGGGACTGAAATTTGGTATCCATCTGATGCGCGGCCTGCCCAAAGTGGCGGCGGAGAGGAAATTGCCGGTGAAAGGCACGAACGGCATTACCTGCGACATGATTGCCAGCAACGATTCCGCTTGCACTTGGCTTCGTGACAACTACAAGGTGGACTACCGCAAGCCTGGGGCGCAAGAGTATTACAATTCCTGCTTTGACATGTATGCCGAGTGGGGAGTGGACTTCGTGAAGATTGATGACCTTTCCCGTCCGTATCACACGGCGGAAATCGAGATGATCCGCAAGGCCATCGACCAATGCGGGCGTCCCATCGTGCTGAGCATCTCTCCGGGCGAAACACCGGTGGAGAAGGTTGACCACGTGAAGACGCACGCCAACATGTGGCGCACGGTGGATGACTTCTGGGACAACTGGAGCCAGCTGAACTACCAGTTCCAGATTTGCGCCAAGTGGGCTCCCTATATCGCTCCGGGTACATGGCCCGACGCCGACATGCTTCCGCTGGGCAAGATCAGCATCCGCGGCGAGCGCGGGGAGGAACGCTGGACCAACTTCACCCGCGACGAGCAGTACACGATGATGAACCTGTGGACGATATTCAAGTCGCCCCTGATGTTCGGCGGCAACCTTCCCGAGAATGATGCCGCCACCGACTCGTTGCTGACCAACCGCGACGTGCTCTACATGCACCATTATTCAGCCAATAACCGTCAGGTGAGCCGGGTGGACAACCACATTGTGTGGGCTGCCGACGACCCGGCCAACGGCGACAAGTTCGTGGCCCTCTTCAACACCGGCGGCACGGAGTTCGTCAACACGAAGGATGCGCTCTACCGCAGCGGCACCATCTCTTATCTGACCACGGGCCATGCCACGAATGTAAAGGTGGACATTCCGGAAGGCAGCCGACAACTGGCCCTGGTGGTGACCGACGGCGGTGATGGTTATGACTCCGACCACGCCGACTGGATCAATCCGGTCGTGAACCTTTGGGATGGCTCCACGGTCAAGCTGACCGACGTGCAGTACCTCCGCGGCACCGTGGGCTGGGGCAGCATCCATAAGAACCAGAACCTCAACGGCGGCACACTGTCCATCAACGGCACGACGTATGACAACGGCTATGCCGTACATGCCAATTCCATCCTGCTGTTCGACCTGCCGGAAGGTGCCGAGACGTTCACGGCTTTGGCCGGCATCGACAACACCGGCTCCGACCAGGGAAGCAAGTCGTCCGTGGAGTTCATGGTGTTCAACTACGACCCCACCGTGCGCACGGAGACCACCGACCAGTGGAGCGGCGGCAACGTGACCATCAACATCGACCCCGGCAAGCAGGCCGCCTGCAGCGGTTTCATCAGCCGAACCACTTCACAAACGAGGGATATCGAGGCAGACATCACGGGGGCGGAGAAGCTATACTTGGTGGTGACCAACGGTGGTGACGGCCTGGACTATGACCATGCGGACTGGGCCAACCCCGTGCTGGTGGACAAGGCCGGGAAGGAACACTCCCTGACCGAAATCGCATGGGACACCAACCCCGTAAACGGGTGGAACGCCCCGCAGTTGAACAAGAACAACGATGGCAACACGATGACGATGGGCGGACAGGCCTACGACAAGGGATTCGGCGTGAATGCGCCTTCCATGCTGGCTTTCACCCTGCCGGAAGGACATGACTACGTGAAGTTCAAGGCCACCGTGGGCTACGACGATGATGTGAAGAACGCCGACAAGGGCGTGACGATGGAGTTCCGCGTATTCACAGAGAACCCGGAACCCGACAAGTCCGCCTCCGTCGCTCTTGATCTTGTACAGCTGGGCTTTGCCGCCGACCAGCCCTGCCGCATCACGGAAATGTGGAAAGGCGAAGATATGGGTACGTTCAAGAACGCGGAGTTCGCCCCGATGCTCCGCCAGCACGCCAGCGGGCTTTACCGCGTGTCGGCGGTGGAACGTGCGTCCGGTGCCTCTGTCAGTATAGATGTTCCTGCGGGCGAGAAGGTTTCGGGCGAATCCTTTGACGTGACGGTGACCGTTTCCGGCGGTCCGTCCGAGGGGGCGTACGTGCAGCTGCTGTGCGACGGCGGGATTATCGGTACGTTGCCGGTGGAGGCCGACGGGACAGCTGTCTATACCGCCACGTTCTATGGAGGGGAGTACGAGCTGCAGGCCAAGTATAGCGGCACGGTTGCCGTGGCACCCGCCGAGTCGGACGTGTGCAAGGTGACCGTGACCGGGGCCGCCGAGGACCTGACGCAGCTGGAACAGCGCCTGCAAGGCCTGATAGACGACGCGAAGACGATAGAGGCCGACAAGATTGCCGGTGCCACGCGCGAGCCGCTGGCCAGTGCGCTGGAAGCCGCCTCTCCCGTGGAGGGGAAGACCAAGGCGGAACTGGAAGAGGCCATCTCCACCTTGCAGGCGGCCATGGATGCGGCCCGTTTGTCCATGACCTCCATGACGGCACTGCAGGCGGCCGTGGATGACGCCACGGAATTCCTGGACGCTATCAGCGAGTCGTCGGCCAAGAACACGCTGTTGGCCGTCATTGAGGACGGGAAGGACGTGTATGCGGCTGAGGTCAGCACGACGGACGACCTTGACGCCGCCTGCCTGAAGCTGAAGGAGACACTCTCCGAGACGAAGAAGGCCGCCCAGCCCGTGGCGGGACAAAGCTTCGACATGACGGAATTCCTGGCCAACCCCAGCTTCGAGTCGGGCACCACGGGCTGGTCCCTGGACAAGCAGACCACCGGCTGGGAGTCGTTCGGCACGTGGAACGACCGTCCGGCCCATGAGGGGGCGTATTGCGTCAGCGTGGCTTATGAGAGCATCATGTCCCTCGACCTTTACCAGACCGTTTCCGGCCTGTCTGCCGGCGTGTACAGCGTGCAGGGCGCGTTGCGGAACACCGACGGGGCGGACTGTCTGACCGACCAGCACGTGTATGCCCAGACGTCCGGCGGCACTTTTAACTCGGAGCCCTTGGCCGAAGTCAGCGGCGAGAACAACAACACGTGGTATGACTTCACCGTGTCCGGCATCAAGCTGGCCGAAGGAGAGGCCCTCCGCTTGGGCGTGCGTTCCTCCGGTACGGGCACGCGGGCCGGCTGGTTTCAGGCCGATGACTTCCGCCTGTATTACTGGGGTGTCAATCCGGATGCTATCCGTTCCGTTCAGGACGTGGTGGATGGCGTGACCGTGCAGGCCGTGGAAGGCGGCGGTTATGCCCTGCCGCCCGGCCCTGCCTACACGCCTGCGGAAGCCGCCGCCGATGCCGCGGCCCTGGAGGCCGGAGAAAAGAAGGGCGACGCGCCCGCCGAGGACATCGTGGACGTGGACCCCGAAGACCTGGGCGAGACCCCCGGGGGCACGGCCGCGCCCCGCAAGGACGACGTGACCGGCGCCGATGTGGTCGTGGAGGATGGCAAGCCCAGGGCGTGACACCGCCTGCTGCCGGTTCGACCCGAGTTTTGATCGAGGCCTCCCGGAGATCCGGGGGGCCTTTTTGATGCCCGGGAATGCCTTCCCGGAGCCGCTCTCCCGCCGGGTACAGGCCACTCGGGCGGTGGGCAGCGTCTTTCTTTCGTGGACCGGATGGCCGCGCCTTAGTCCGCCGCGCCTGCGGTGTAGTCGCAGGCCTTGCACCGGGCGCTGCTGAAGGCGCTGACGTTTTTGTGATAGGCTCCGGCCCAGCGGCAGATGGTCTGCAGGATGGGGACCACGGACAGTCCTTTGTCCGTCAGCCTGTACTCGACGCGCGGCGGTATCTCGTCGAACTGTGTGCGGGACACCAGACCGTCCTGCATCAGTTCTTTCAGGTTCTGGGCCAGGACAGCATCGGTGATGTTCACCATTTCCCCGCGCAGCTGGCTGTAGCGCAGAGGGGTCCTGTGGGCCAGCACACAGATGATGCGGGATTTCCACCTTCCGCCAAAGACATCCAGCCCGTATTCCAGCGGGCAGCGGATGTCTTTTTCCAGTTTTGCTTGGTACATGTCGCTCCTTTGTCCGCGCATGCGGATACGGCCATCCTATGCAGGGGGGAAGGCTGCGGCAAGTTGCTATGGAATTTATGAGTGACTCATAAATTGGCAGACGTCTTTTTTTCCATCATCAGCGAGGTATGCTCCATCTGTCGGTGCAGGATGCCGACAATGCCACATATCACAGGAGTATCATCATGGAAGTCAAAGCCTATCTTGAGATCACCATGCAGATCGCTGCCGCTGACCGTCCCGCTGCTGCCGGTGTCTATGCCGCGTATCGTGAGCCTTTCCTGAAGACCATCGCGGGGGCCCTGACCAAGGAGCTGCTCGTCCGGGATGACGACGTGCAGGTCCTGCACGGTTTCGACTCCGCGGCCCATGCTGCGGCCTATCTGGAAAGCGCGCTGTTCAAGGAGGACGTGTTCAAGGGCCTCCAGCCTCTGTGGAGCGCGGCCCCGGACGTGCGGATCTACACCGTGGCCTGATCCGCGGCCACGTCAGGATCGGCGGGAAAAAAGAGGGCCTCCCCCAGGGGAGGCCCTCTTCATGTCTGCAGGGATGTGCGGCCTAGTAGCGGTAGTGGTCGGGCTTGTAGGGGCCTTCGATCTTCACGCCGATATAGTCGGCCTGTTCCTGGGTCAGGGTGGTCAGCTTGACGCCCAGACGGGCCAGGTGCAGGCGGGCCACTTCTTCGTCCAGTTCCTTGGGCAGGGTGTAGACCTTCTTTTCCAGGTCGCCCTTGGCCAGCTTGATCTGGGCCAGGGTCTGGTTGGTGAAGCTGTTGGACATGACGAAGCTGGCGTGGCCGGTGGCGCAGCCCAGGTTCACCAGGCGGCCTTCGGCCAGCACGATGATGCTGCGGCCGGACTTGAGGGTCCACTTGTCCACCTGGGGCTTGATGTTCAGCTTGGTGATGCCGGGGGTGGACTCCAGGTAGTGCATGTCGATCTCGTTGTCGAAGTGACCGATGTTGCAGACGATGGCCTCGTCCTTCATGCCTTCCATGTGTTCGCCGGTGATGACGCGCAGGTTGCCGGTGCAGGTGACGTAGATGTCGCCTTCGGCCAGGGCGTCTTCCATGGTGGTGACTTCAAAGCCTTCCATGGCGGCCTGCAGGGCGCAGATGGGGTCGATCTCGGTCACCAGCACGCGGGCGCCGAAGCCGCGCATGGACTGGGCGCAGCCCTTGCCCACGTCGCCGTAGCCACACACGACTACCACCTTGCCGGCGATCATTACGTCCGTAGCCCGCTTGATGCCGTCCGCCAAAGACTCACGGCAACCGTATAGGTTATCGAACTTGGATTTCGTCACGGAGTCATTAACATTGATAGCCGGAACCAGCAACTCACCTTTCTCCATCATCTGATACAGACGGTGAACGCCGGTGGTCGTCTCTTCCGACACACCTTTCATCTCGGCTACCGTACGGTGCCAACGGCCGTTATCTTCTTGAAGGATACGATTTAATGTATCTAGAATTACCTGTTCCTCATGATTCCCGCCTTTGCGGTTGATGGTCTCCGCGTCGTTCTCCGCACGATAGCCCATGTGAATCAGCAAGGAAGCGTCGCCGCCATCGTCAACAATCATGTGAGGGCCTTTACCTTCCGGAAAACGAAGCGCCATGTCCGTACACCACCAATATTCTTCCAGCGTCTCGCCTTTCCAAGCGAATACCGGTACGCCACCAGCCGCGATAGCCGCTGCCGCATGGTCCTGTGTGGAGAAGATGTTACAGCTAGCCCAGCGAACGTCCGCTCCCAACGCAACTAATGTTTCGATTAACACCGCCGTCTGAATAGTCATATGCAGTGAGCCGGTGATACGTGCGCCTTTCAAGGGTTTCTGATCGGCGTATTTCTGGCGTAGCGCCATTAATCCCGGCATTTCGTGTTCGGCGATCTCGATCTCTTTGCGACCGAATTCAGCCAAACTCATATCTGCCACTTTATAAGGCAGATTAGTTGGAAATAATTGTGACATAAATTAATACTATAAATGGTTGAGACGCGAAGGTACGAAAAAGCGTTGATAGTAGGTGTTCTTTATCTATGAATTTCCATCTAGGGCAGAGGCTTGCTGAGAGGTACGGTGGGTTCGTTACTGCAACCTGCCATGCAGCAGTTCTGCAACAGCCATGCAGCATTACTGCAACCCGCATTGCAGTAACACTGCAACGCCGTTGCAGTATTGGGTTCTCTGTAGTTTTGCGATTTAATGAATACTGAAGGCTCCATCTACCAATAGCGCATGGCCATCTACGAAGCTCGCTTGCGGGCTGCATAGCCAAAGTACGGCGTTGGCGATCTCTTCCGGTTTACCGAGCCGCCCTGCGGGAATGTCGCACACCAGCTCCTTCTCCAAGGAAGGGTCACGCCGCATTAAGTCTTCCGCCATCGGCGTACGGATAACGCCCGGACATACGGCATTGATGCGGATGTTCTTTGCCGCATAGTCGATAGCGGCGGTACGTGTCAGTCCGATAACGGCATGCTTACAGGCTATGTAGGCCGCTTGCCCCGGAAAGCCCGTGACGCCGCCCTGGGACGAGGTGTTGATGATGGCTCCGCGTGCGAGGCGGGTCATGTCGGCGAGCTCTTCGCACATGCAGTACCAGATGCCCTTGAGATTGACGGCGAGCGTGCGTTCGAAGTCTTCCTCGGACTGCTCGCCCGCAGGAATCTGCAGAGTTTGGATGCCTGCATTGTTGAAGCCGACGTCAATGGGGCCGAAGAGCTCTCTGGCGCGCGC
>ERZ779877.3495-NODE-3495-length-10140-cov-6.646505_pt1 | contig 10140 bp, 13 predicted proteins | sample MGYA00511556_ERZ779877 | MGnify/ENA primary metagenome ERZ779877 (study PRJEB29588, sample SAMEA2159338) | human gut metagenome | biome: human gut; feature: human-associated habitat; material: faeces | place: Denmark | collected 2008/2010 ... | reverse complement strand
CTCATCCGGTAGAGCGCCACCTTGCCAAGGTGGAGGTAGCGAGTTCGAGCCTCGTTGCCCGCTCCATTTATATCAGCTCTGTTTGTGCAGGGCTGCATATGGCGCCATAGCCAAGTGGTAAGGCAGCGGACTGCAAATCCGCGACCCCCAGTTCAAGTCTGGGTGGCGCCTCCATCATTGTCAGCCAATTTTGAGGACATTGCGTCAAACGCAGTGTCCTCAAGGCTTTCCGGGCACAAAAGGCCCGAAAAATTTTTTGTTTTTCCATTGATGACAGACCCTGTTCTCCCAGACTTGAACAGGGTCTTTTCCATATTTTAGGTAATATAGCCGCTGTGTTTTCCTGCTGCGCGGGCGAAATACAAACATGTACTGAAATTTTCAAAAAATAAATATCACAAAAATTCAAGCGTCGGATTGTTGGTTTTGTAGAATTAACGATCCGGCGCTTTTGCCATATCTGGAGGTGAAACATGAGCAAGTAGTTTGGGTAGACAACAGAATATTAAATCGGTAAGGCCGGAACTTTTGAGAGATCAAAGGTTCCGGCCTTTTTGCATTCTAAGGGGGTATCGAATTGGAGAACTACGAAATCAAACAGGCGTTCAAGAATCTGCCGGACGCTGGACGTCCGGACAATGAGACAGTGGCGTGCCATGAATATAGGCAGTGTGAAGGGTGCAATTATCCAGCGCACGGTTTTATCTGCTGGCACGGCGACGGAAAATGTCTGAGAACTGAAATGAGGGAGGCGAAAATATGATAATACATGCTGTACTCGGCAATCCAAACCACCCGGAATACGGTGTTGCAACCATTCCGTTCCCCATCCCACATGACCAGTACGCACACTGCATGGAGCTGCTTGAGGCTTTGGAAATTGGTGATGCACTCAAAGCTGACTGTCAGGTGGAAGAAATCGATAGTTTTTACTCTGTGCTCAAGCGTACGGAAAAGCTCACCGTCAATGTGGAGGAACTGAACTATCTTGCCAAGCGGTTGGATAGTTTCGATGCCGGAGAAGCTGCTCAGTTTCAGGCAATGGCTCACAAACTGGAGCTTTCCGAGCTGAAGGATCTTATCAATCTGACCTTCTGTTGTCAGGAGACCACAGTCATTACGGATTTTTCTGACCTCGCCGCTGTTGGCCGTGACCACTACATGAACCTGCACGGAGGCTGTGCAACTGTTGCTGAGTTGGAGGTGTTGGACGGTGAGGGAACGGCAAGACAGCTCATTGAGGGCAGCAGCGGCACAGTCACGCCCTACGGTGTGGTCTACGATAACGGCATGAAGCTGGAGCAAGTATATGACGGTCAATTCCTCCCCTGTTATTACTATGAGCCGCGTGCCACTATGGTCGCGGTGACTCCCAAATCTGAGCCGGAGAATACCGAGCACATCACATGGCTATATCTCCCGATGGCGCAGGAGGAAATTGACCGTGTTCTCCAGAGGTCGGGAATCGCGGATTCTGCGGATGCTCGGCTTCGGTTGGAACACAGTCAACTGCCAGATGAAGTGAACGCGCTGCTGGATATGGAACATGAGAGTCTCGCGGATCTCAACGCACTGGCACAGGCAGCAGGTACGCTTCCCACGGACGACATCAAGAAGCTGGGCGCCGTGGTAACTCTGGCGAAGCCTCAGAATGCAGAACAGGTCAAGAATCTTGCGGAGAATCTCGACCTGTTTGACTTTGCTCCAGACGCACATTCCCCAGCAGAATATGGGAAATATATGATCCAGCAGTCCGGTCATTACGAGTTCGACGAGAATTTAGATGATTTCTATGACTACGAAGGCTATGCCCAGCAGCGCATAAACGACGAGGACGGTATGTTTACCGACCGAGGCTATATCGCATATAAGGAATACTTCAGCCTTGAGAAAATTATGGAGGGCGGTCAAGGTGGCAGCATGGAGATGGGAGGCATGGTATGATCATTCAGGCAGAGATGAGACGAAAGCAATCCGAATACGAGGGCGAAGCCTGCGTCGTTGACAAGGTCATTGAACTGCCCGCCCAGCGATTTAAGCAGTTCAGCTGCGCGTTGCTGGCGGATTATGACTTCATCGCAGAGAACAAAAATGCCGTCCAGTACGAAGCAGATTCCCGCCACTGTTTGCTGATCCTCGATGTGGTCGGAACAGACGGCTTTCTTGTAGACCCGCAGGGGTATAACTACGCTCGGTACAGTGCCTTTGTTCCGAATGTCCGCAGTCTGCTGACACCTGATGTGGAGATTGACCGGAGCTACCTTTCGTTAGCAGAGCCTTGGCGGGACGAGAGCCGGGATGAAATACTACGCATGACATTGCGCGTCGATGGAAAGCCAGACTACACCCTTGTCCTCCCCGCTGACGAGATATACCTCGATGCTGTGAAGGCTTACCTTGATATTGATGTCTTCGCGGACGCGATGATTGAAGATATTTACTTCAAAACACCTTACATTGGTGAGCTAATTTGCGACACAGATTGCCCTGCTGTAGAGGATTACAACGACTTTGCGGAAGCATTGGAGGGTATCTGGCAGGAAGATGGTATGCTCCTGACCTATGCCGCTGCGCTGGAGGCTGAGAAGCCGGAGACTCTGCGAGGAGCCTATGAGCTCCTGCATAATCTGGATAACTATCAACGTATCGTAGACACCTACGATTATGGTCAGCGGCGTTTGCAGGAAACGCTGGGATTGGACGATGATGCCATTTACGAACTGGACGGCTACATGGACTTTGAAAAGTATGGCGCTGACTGCATGGAAAATGACCATGTGATAGAAACAGGGTTTGGCCGACTGCGGCGCTTAGACCCGCCCTTTCCGGAGCAGACGCAGGGACAGCAAATGTTCCAGTAGACTTTGAGACAGATGTGTAGTATGTTTGCCGTTACCAAAAAAGGAGGGATAAAAATTGGCTATAGATGCAAGAACAGAGAAATTTCAGCACATCGAGGTATTTGACAAATTTGCGTTGTTCACCAACGCACGAATCGACCGTACCACCGTGCCGGAGGGCTGGTATTGCTATGACTTCCGCGGTACAGGCGATGATCCCGGTGAGCTGCGCTTTATCGAAGAAAGTGTTGTGGTCAACCATTCAGGCTCGATCTTGATGCCGGAGAAGCTGGAACTGCCTGCGTCCGGTCAGCTGGATGCATGGGATGAATTTGGTTTTCTCGATGAGTGCGACATGACACTTCGGGAGTTTTGCGAGGTGCATGATCTCCCATATCCCGCAGAGGAAGAAGAGTTTCATATACGTCCGGCCCGCCCAGATGAGGCGGGCTTGTTTTATGCCCAGCACTCCAACGAGCCACCGGTTGGCCGGGTCACATTTGTGGGCGACGATGCGCAGGAGTTTACCGATGCGGAAGCCTTTCTTAAATGTATTCGGGAAGAGCTTCCGTACTTCCCAACCACAGGCTTTCGCTGTGAGGTGCTGACCGACGATCCTGCCGTCCGCAAACAAGTGGATGACATCTTCTACGACTTTTTCGGTGAGGAGAATCCCCATCAGATAGAGGATTATCAAAACGAAACCAAACAGGATATGACTTTTGGAGGAGTGTGAATATGGACAGAAAAATGGTGAACTTTATCAAAGAGCAGTATCCGCCCGGCACCCGCATCCGGCTCAACTCAATGGAGGATCCCTATGCGCCTATTGCTCCCGGTACGGAGGGCGTGGTAGACTTTGTGGATGACATCGGTACCATCCACATGAAGTGGAATAACGGTAGGTCGCTTGGGATCGTCCCAGGTGAGGACAGCTTCTCGGTACTGCCGCCAAAGCTGACCACGTTCAAGCTATATATGCCCCTGACTGCTGAACTCTATGAGAGGAGTGAATACGGGGATTTGGAGTCGGAAAGCACGGAACTTGATGGCCGTGCATTGCGGAGTTGTCAGGATCAGATCATGGCAGAGCTGGTCAAAAGTCGTATGCCGGAGGAAACCGAGCGTGGCCTCATGTATTGGTATGGTAAAGCTGACAGCGTAAATACTAAAGTACACTCCGCAGTCTTTACCGTGGAGGAACGTGACCGACAGCTCTGGGGTGTAGCCGAGTGCCGTGTTGCCGGTGCATTGAGTGCTGCGGAGCTGGATACCCTAAAAAAGTATATCACCGGACAAGCCGCAGACGGCTGGGGAGAGCACTTTGAACAGTGTGAAATTCTTGTGGATGGCGGAAGTGAGCTATATGTCCACCTCTGGAACTCCGACGATTGGAGCATCCAAACGGAGCAGGAATGTTTTACGCCGGAGCTGGCGGAGAGGCTGCCGGAGCTGTGTTTCTCCACCCTTCCCGGCACCGGTGCTCTCATCTGTATCAAACGAGGCGAGAGCGGCTACTATCCCAGTGATTGGAACACAGACGATCCCGCGCAGAACCGTGAGCTGGCCGATTACAACAACGAACGCCTTGGCGTTACACCCGCACAGGAGAACGCCATGAAAGTAGGTTCCATATTTGGCTGGAGCGTTCCCGGTGCAGACCCAAGCTATTACGAACAGCCGCAAGGAGGGATGACCTTTGGATAAAAAGATATTCAGCGTCTATCTGGCAAAGCAGGATGCCCCAGACAGTGAAGCCAACGTTAGACTGAAATTGCCAGCCTCTCCGTGGGAGCTGCATGATGCAATGGACAAGGTGCAGCTTCAGGAAAATGAGGAGCTGTATCTGGAGGTGGACGATTATTACGGCTTTGAGTATCTTACCCCGCATTTGGATGGATCAGACATCAGCCTGAATGAGTTGAACGAACTTGTCAGACAACTGGCAGCACTGGATGAGGTACAGGGAATTGCTTTTGAGGGACTACTCTCAATGGAGGTACAGAAGAAAATAAGCACCAACGGCGGCATCATCACGCTGCAAGATCTGCGAAATCTGGCAGCCAGCGCAAAAACCGACTGTTATCATATAGTGGATGCCGCAGATGATGCTGCTCTCGGCCGGTTTTACGCAGAGAACGATTTTATTCCCGAATTGGACGGAGTATCTGACAGCGTGTTTAAAATGCTGGACTTTGCCGGTATCGGAAGAATGATGCGCCAAGGTGAAAACGGTGTTTTCGTCGGAGGTTGTTATGTGCTGCAGAATGGCGAAATGACCTCCGCCCCGCCCTGCTCCAGAGAGCTTCCGAAAAAGCCCGACTATCTCTTCCGGGTTACCCTTGGTCTGCATCCCGACCTTGACGCTGACCAAACTGTCACGCTTACATTGCCTGCGTCTGCTGAAGAATTGAAAAAGGCGCAGAAGCAGCTCGACGCAGACGGCTGGGAAGGTGTTGTGGTTCTCGCCTATGATGGCATCATTCCACAGGCGGCAGAGTTTGCTGACCTGCCAGCGGAATTGGAGACATTCAACCATTTCGCAGAGGTCGTGGAGAATATGCCCTCCCGCGAGAAGCAGCTCCCAAAGTTCAAAGCGGTACTCAGAATCTGTCAGTGCAGCAGCGTAGATCAGGCAATCACGCTTGCGGAGCGACTGGAGCATTTTTATTTTGACGCTAAGATAAAGAACTATGCCGACCTCGTGTACGATGAGCTTGAAAACGTCATTGGCGACAGACAGGCGGAGGAACTGCGCCAGTGCCTGGACATTGAGAAGTACGGCAGAATACTCCAGCAAGGCTACAACGCCGAGTTCACCGAGTACGGCATGGTAACACGCGATGACTTTCAGCCGATGGACGCCCCGTGGCAGGATGAATCGGAGGTGATGGATATGCAGATCACCTAACAAGCCCCAATAATTTCACATAATCAAATTTCACATAATCATAGCAGGGCCGTTTCCCGAAAAGAAGCGGCTCTGCTTTTCCATGCCCATTTCCGGGAAGCGACGCCCGGAAAGGAAATGCAATGAGGAAAGAACAGCTCTGCGTCTACCTATATAAAAATTGCAGAGGAAAGAAAAGGTGTGTAAGTGCCCGTACCATACAGGCAGATCTGCACATGAGCGAAAACGAGCTGCGCAAGCACGTCAATCGCCTTCGCCGTGAGTGCATCCCCATCGGCAGTAGTTCAAATGGCTATTACTTTGCCGAGACTGCCGCCGAGGTATACGACACCATCAAGAACCTCCGGCGCATACGCGACGGCATCGACGCTGCCATAACCGGACTTGAGTGCTCAATGATCAGCTTCCGGGGCGGTGACGGCGTCTGAAAAGCTTCATCCCGTGGGTCGGCGGCAAGGGCAAGCTTCTGTGGATCATAGAGCGCCTTGCCCCGGCTAACTACTCACGCTTCATAGACGTGTTCGGAGGCAGCGGAACGGTGCTCATGAACAGACCAATCAAGCGCGGCTGCATGGAGGTATATAACGACTACAACTCAAATCTCACAAATCTGTTCTTCTGTGTGAAAGAGCGCCCATTGGCGCTGATCACAGAGCTCGGTTTCCTGCCACTCAACAGCCGTGACGACTTTGAGGCAATATACCGGCAGCTAAAGTGTGAAGAATTCAACGACGAGTACCTCGCAATAGAGCTGGAGCTGGCAGACAAATACTTCTCGCCGCTCCATGCCAAGGCTATAAAAGCGCTGCTCCTCAAACGTGCCCAGCGCGGGAACGTGCGTAGAGCAGCTAACTATTATAAGCTCATCCGTTACAGCTTCAGCGGCGCGGGCAAGTCATTCGGCGGAAAGCCCTGCAATATACGGAACTTCTTCACAGATATATGGCGATGCTCCCGCAGACTTGAAAACGTGGTCATAGAGAACAAGGACTTTGAGAGTCTGCTGGCACAGTACGACCGCCCGGACGCGTTCTTCTACTGTGACCCGCCGTACTACAATGCCGAATGTTATGAAGTGGAGTTTCCCAAAAGAGACCATCTCAGGCTGTGCAGTGCCATCAAGCGCTGCCGCGGCTTTACAATGGTCTCTTACAATTTCTGCGCCGAGATTTTGGACATTTACAAAGACTTCTACATATTCCGCACCAAGCGTCCGAACTCAATGTCACAGACTGCGGGCAGCGAGTATGAAGAAGTCATCATCACGAACTTTGATCCTCTGCTCTGCACTTCGCAGCTCTCGATATTCACAAGAAGCTCAGACATGGGAGTCGAGCTTGTACATGAGCCGGAGCTGCCTTGGGGTTTGACAGAGGACGGAAAGATTATTTTCAATAAAGATACGGAGGAAAGCCAATGAAATTTAAACTTATGAAAAATGAGCACGGAGCTGTTATTACCCATGTTGCGCTTGCACTGAGCGGCATAGAGCGTGAAGATGCCGCACAGCTTATAGTGTCTCCGCAGATGGCGCTCATCCTTAAAGACAAAATGAGTGTCAAGGAAATCATGACGGCAATATCCAGTATGGTTATGGTCGTCGGCAATCTTGCACACAGGCTCGTTGAAATGTGCGAGCCTCAGTGTGAGGACTGCGACTATGACTGCGTCTCCGAGCTGCTGAACAGCGCGGTAGATTCCGCCTGTATGGACATCGCAAAGCAGTACAGCTCCGGCCGTGAGCAGACTATGGATAATGCCTATGAAGCTGCAACGTCCGTGATCAATGGTTTCGTCATCGGCCACGGATGTTTGAAAGAGCTGCTCAAGCAGTATATTGAGGAGGACACCTGTGGCAAATAACGTTCCGCTTTATACTGCGTCCCGTGAATATGCCAGGGTTCACGATGAGATTCCGCTCTGGCGCGAGAGCATCAACGAGAACATACGCTGCAAGCAGGCCATTGAGGACGCCATCCGGCAGAGCTTCGACGGCATGCACCTTAAACCAGATTGTGCCGAAGGCGTTATCCAAGAGTTCGGCTACGACCGTGTGGAATACGTTCTCGCCAACACTTTGCAGCAGCTCAAATATGACGGCAGGTTCAGTTGGTCAAACAAAGAATGGAGTGAAAATATTGAGATACCTGACGACCACCGCAATTGCGAATTCTGTGTCGGCTCTCATCCGGCAGTTTTGGACGGCTTCATCACCGAATACAGAAAAGCCGCAGAGGAGCAGAGCATTGAGTTCGGAGAAATGCAGCATGGATAAGGCGCTGTGCTCCGAATTAGAGAAGCGCATAGACCGAGAATTTGCGGAGTATGAGAATGCTATGACTGAGCACAGCGCGGCTTACGTCTTTGCCAAGTGTGGTGAGATAAACGCCATGTGTACCTGCTATAACCTGCTCACCATAAAGCTCGTTCAGACGGAAGACATGCCCTGCATCGAGTACCTTGCCCGTTTCCGTCAGCCGCTCAAGGTCGTCTGTGATGAGTGGATAAAACTTGACCGCAAGCATGAGGAGGCATTCGATTCGATGCTTCAAGCTCTCATGGAATCCGGCTCGGCAGAGAGCCGCAGCGATTTTGACCCGGACTGGGTCGTCAAACACTGCTCTCAGGCTATGCACTGAGAGCTATTTTCATATAGGAGGAAAAACCAATGTGCAGAAAAAAGATATATTCAGTACTCATCATGACGGCAGTGTTCGTCTCGCTGCTGTCCATCCCCGCCTACGCCAGCGGGGATGTTGCCGGTGCGGTCGAGAGCACGTGGTCGACTGCATCCCAGCAGATAAAAACCGTTGTGGACAACGTCGTCTTCCCCGCAATCGACCTCATTCTCGCCGTATTTTTCTTTGCCAAACTGGGGACGGCGTATTTCGATTTTCGGAAGACCGGACAGTTTGAATGGACTGCACCGGCTATACTCTTCGCCTGTCTCGTCTTCACTCTCACCGCTCCCAATTACATCTGGGGCATCGTCGGGCTGTAATGCAGGGAGAACCGAAAGGCGGTGATGATCAATATTTATATGGGATTTTGTCTCATCGAAGATACTGGACGAGATACTCGACTGGCTCTACTGTCAGATCGTAGGCTTCCTCGGAAACTTCTTCGCCGAGATGGGCAGCATGGGCGCGGAGCTCTTCGAAATGAGCTGGGTGCAGGGCATTGTACAGTTTTTCAACTACCTCGCGTGGACGCTGTATGTTATCGGCCTCATCGTCGCCTGTTTCGAGTGCGGCATAAACTATGCCGGAGGCAAAGGAGACATACGTGCAGTTGCTCTCAATGCCATCAAGGGATTCATGGCGGCGAGCCTGTTCTCAGTCGTCCCGGTCAGACTGTACCAGCTCGCTATCTCCTTACAGGCTGAGTTTACCTCCGGCATGACGGGCTACGGAACGTCTATCGGCGAGGTCGCCGCAAACATCATTCAGGAGTACGAAGAGATAGAAACTGTCGCCGACCTTGTTTTGAAACCCATCTCCGGCTTCGAAGCTGTAACAAGCCCCATCATGGTGATCGTCTGCATCATCATGATGGCGTATGCTGTAATAAAAGTGTTCTTCGCAAATCTGAAACGCGGCGGGATACTCTTAATACAAATAGCAGTCGGGAGCCTGTATATGTTCAGCATCCCGCGAGGCGGCATAGACGCATTCGTCCAGTGGATGAAACAGGTCATAGGCGTATGTCTCACAGCGTTTTTGCAGGCGACGATACTCATTGCGGGACTGCTCGTGTTCAAGGAACATGCGCTCCTCGGCATCGGGCTCATGCTCTCGTCGAGTGAGATAACGCGCATCGCCGGGGCCTTCGGTCTCGACACGAGCACAAGAGCGAACATAATGAGCGCAGTCTACACGGCGCAAACCGCGGTCCATACTGGCAAGGCCATAGTTCAGGCGGTGAGCAAGTGACGCTCACACTCGGAAGTTTGTTCGACGGCATAGGCGGTTTCCCTCTCGCCGCCGTGAATAACGGCATCGTGCCATTATGGGCAAGCGAAATAGAACCGTTCCCAATCGCGGTCACATCGAAGCACTTTCACCAGATGCTCCACTTGGGGGATATAACTAAGCTGAACGGAGCGGAGCTGCCGCCGGTAGATATAATAGCCGGGGGCAGCCCGTGTCAGGATCTCTCAGTCGCCGGCGCAAGAGCAGGTTTGGCAGGAGCACGCTCCGGACTCTTCATGGAACAAATACGGATCACTAAGGAGATGAGAAATGCAGATATACTACGAGGACGATCAGACGTGTCTGTTCGCCCCAGAATCTTTTCATGGGAAAACGTGCCTTATGCACTTCAACACATAAGGCACGTTATGAACAGAAATCAATTATGTATAGCACCTCCATAAAAAGCAGTGAAACA
>ERZ779877.3494-NODE-3494-length-10143-cov-2.181503_pt1 | contig 10143 bp, 7 predicted proteins | sample MGYA00511556_ERZ779877 | MGnify/ENA primary metagenome ERZ779877 (study PRJEB29588, sample SAMEA2159338) | human gut metagenome | biome: human gut; feature: human-associated habitat; material: faeces | place: Denmark | collected 2008/2010 ... | reverse complement strand
AAAGTTGTTATCTTAAGCGGTTACTCGGATTTCAATTACGCCAGAACCGCCATACGCTACGGCGTACTCTCCTATCTCACCAAGCCCATCGACGAAGATGAGCTTCTCGAGATCGTCACGCAGATACGGAATCAGCTGGATTCCGATGCCAGCGCCCGGGATTCTTCTGCGCATTACCGGCAGAAAGCATACGATTCCATCATCCGGGATCTGCTTGCCGGCACTGCCGCCTATGACCGTCTGGATCGTGCGGAACTGCATCTGAATGCAGATGTATATCAGGTAATCATCTACGAAAAATACAGCCACCGCACGGAGGACGCGTCCTACCGCTTTTCCGACCTGTTGCGCGTGACCAACCAGGATCACAATTCCTTTGATCATATCACGGATGACAGCCGCGAGATCATCCTGCTTAAGGGCAGCTTTGCCACCGAAAAATTCGGCAGCTTTTTGGAACGCTTTCAACGGCAGTATCAGCCGCAAAAGGATTCCCCTCTGGACAGTCTGTTTCTCGCTTACGGTCGCCCTGTATCACATCTGGAAGAGATCGCGCTCTCCTATACAGACGCTTCCCGGCTGATCGACCAGCGCTTTTTCTGCGAGGAAGATCAGCATACCTTAGGCTATGAGAATCTCCCGACGCTGGGCAGCGGTCTTCCGCTCATTACCGGTGCCTTTCTGGATGAATATGCGGACCGCCTTTTTGACGGGCTCTCCTCATTCAGTAGAAGCCGCACTGCAGAGATTCTGGGCGAATTGCAGACAAAGCTGTATCAATCGTCCGATTCCATTGATACCATCAAGCTGTTTTTTGCAGATCTGTATCTTCAGATCAAGGAGCGCATCGGCCGCTCTTACACCAGCGTCGATATTCCTTTTCCGGGAAACGGAGAAATCATACGCATCATCTCCGAAAAATATTATCTGTATGAAATCATCCGCTTTCTGACAGAACAGTTTGAACTGATCTTATCCTCCATCGGCCGCACGTCGAAGGAGGGCGTGATTGACGACATTCTCTATTACATCGAGCACAATTACGCACGCAATCTCACACTGGAAGCAATCGCGCCGCTTTTTGGCTACAACAGTTCTTATCTCGGCAAGATTTTCAGCAAAAAGGTCGGGGAAAATTTCAACTCCTATCTCGACCATGTGCGTATCGAACACTCCAAGGAACTGCTCCTTGGCAATGATATGAAGGTGTACGAGATTGCTGAAAAAGTCGGCTACCGCAATGTCGATTATTTTCACATCAAATTCAAACGTCAGGTCGGAATGACGCCCGCCGAATTCCGCAGGACACACCGGCAGTAAAACAAAAGGAGCAGGAACTCTCCGTTTCATCCGCAAGAGTTCCTGCTCCTTTTATCAATAAAACCTAATTCTCTGTTCTATGTGGCCATTCCGCCAAAATACTCCTCTGTTCTACTGCACAGCAGCTACTTTTTCCTGAATAATCTCCGTCAGCATCTGCTCGGCATCCGCCATTCCCGCATTCTCCAAACCCGAGATCATCTTGTCATAGGAAGCGTCAAATTCTTCTTCCGATCCAATCACGCAGCTAATGAGCGCAGACCATGCGATCTCATCGAGCTGATTTGCAATCTCGTCAAACTCCGTCGGCTTTGCGTAAGCCCAGGTCGGAGAGTAGTCCGGTGTGGTAAATTCATCCGCCTGCGGGAAAATATCGGTCAGAAGCTCCACATTCCATGCCTCACATGCCGCCTTCTGCTCCTTATCATAATCCGCCATGACACTCTCTTTGTTCGTGGTTGTGTAGGTGCTTCCGGTCGGGTCTTCAACACCGTTTCCATAGTACGGGAACGGATAATTGTGGAAACCGACACCGGTCTTCTTCTGATAATCCTTGTCCTCCGTTGCATACTTTACTTCGTCTTCCGTGCGGTAACGGTGTCCTTCATCATCCATGAAGTAGTTCACACCTTCAATTCCCCACTGTACAAGCACCTGTCCTTCATCGGAGCAGATATAATCCAGATATTTGATTGCCGCCACCGGGTCCTTACAGGAAGTAGTGATTCCAACGCCATAGCCAGTCGTAAGTCCCTGATACATCAAAGACGGGCACTTGGTATCCGCATCCATGGCAAGGGGAAGCGGTGCATACGTCTTACCGTACTTTCCGTCCGCTTTCAAAACCTTCTCGCCATCGCCGTAATCCCAGTCTGTATCAAACAGCGCCAGCACGCGTCCGGATGCGATCTTTGCGATGTAGTCCTCGTGTGTCTGGGTTGCGAATTCCGGATCAAGAATTCCCTCGTTGTACATTTTATTCATCCAGCGGAAATACTCTCTCTCCTTGTCAGAGCGGAATTTGTACATCGCATTATTGTTCTCGTCCACGAGCCACTGTCCGTTGTCCGGTGCTCCGTCCGCGATATACCCTGCCGGATTGCCAAGCGTGATCATCCAGTGCCAGTCCGAAGTCGACAGCGTAAAACCGATCGTATCCAGACCGTCGTCCGTGGTCGGATGTGCCGCAATATAATCCTTTAACATCGTCTCAAACTCATCTAACGTCCTCGGTACCTCGTAGTCATTCTCCTTTAAAACATCCCACTGAAGCTGTGCCGTACCGGATGTCTTAAATGTCTCTCCTCCCGCTGCATAAGCCGAAAGCTGATAGATCGAAGGATCATCCTCAGAATATTTTAATTTGTCAAACTCATCTCCATAAAGCTTCTTGATATTCGGACCATACTCCTCAATCAGATCCGTCATATCAATCAAGGCTCCTGCATCGATCAGTGCTCCTGCATCCCCCTTGGCATAGATCATATCCGGGTAATTCTGCTCCGCGATCATCAGTGCGACCTTCTCATCATCGGCTGACACCGGATAATCGGTCTTTAACTTCACACCGGTTGCCTCCGTCAGTGCCTGTGCCACCGGATCGGTCCATGGATCCTCCTGTCCGTCCGCATTGTAGAACGTCAGTTCTACCACATCACCGGATGTTCCGCTGCCCGCACTCTCTGTTCCCCCACTCACGGAAGAAGTGTCTGCTGCTTCTCCATTTCCACAGCCGCCCAGAAGCCCTTCTGCCATAGATGCCACCAGCATCAATGCACATAACCTTTTTTGCCTCATAATCTTTCTTCTCCTCTCTTCTTTGCTTGCTCTATCAGTAATCAGTCTTTGACTGCACCGATCGTCATACCACCTACAAAATACCGCTGCAGGAACGGATACACAATCAGGATCGGAACCGTTGCAATGATCGTGATTGCCATTCGGATCGACATCGGAGATACCGCGCTCTTTAACTGTTCTGCGGCATGCGGATCAACCTTGATCGTCGCCTTCTCCATAATCTCATATAATACATACTGTAAGGTCGGAAGATCTCTTGCATACAGATAGGTATCCATAAAGGAATTCCACTGTCCGACTGCCTGCCACAAAAAGTGCCACCGTCGCAAGTACCGGCTTACATAGCGGCAGAACGATCTTTGCGAAAATAATAAAATCGTTTGCCCCGTCAATTCTGGCTGCCTCCTGCAGGGCAATCGGCAGTCCGTCTATAAATGAACGGATCAGAATGATATTGTACACCCAGATCAGTCCCGGAAGAATATATACCAGAAAATGATTTCCTAATTTTAACGTTCTTGTAATCAGAAGATATTCCGGTACCAGTCCGCCGCTGACATACATGGTAATCACAAACAACACCGTGAACAGCTTGTTAAAATAGAAATCCCTTCTGCTTAAAACATACGCTACCATCGCTGTCGCAGCCACGCCGGTCAGCGTACCGATCAGCGTTCGCACAATCGACATGGCAAACGGCTCAAACAGATTGTTTTCCTGAAACACATAAGTGTAATTGCTCCAGGTGAACTTTCGTGGAATGATAAAATTGATATTGCGCATGGTATCGATCGGGTCGTTGAATGAGATTGCAAGTACATTTAAAAACGGATATAAAGTCACAATAATAACGCCGATGAAGATCACCAGTAATATGTAATCCAAAATATTATCTTTACTTTTTATTTTTGTATGACTGCGTGCCATATGCTTTCCCTCCTTAGATCAATCTGCTCTCGCCGAGCCATCCGGCTATCTTGTTGGCGATAAACAAAAGTGCAATTCCGACTAACGACTGGAACATGCCGATCGCAGTTCCGAGACCGTAGTTATTGTTACCGATACCGCGGATATAAGCAAACCAGGAAAGCACCATTGCATGATCCTGCACAATACCGTTTGAGAGAAGCATCTGACGCTCCATACCGACATTTAAAGCACCACCAATTCCCATAATAAGAAGCACCACCACCGTCGGCTTGATCCCCGGCAGTGTAATGTGCCAGATTCTCTGCAGACGGTTCGCGCCGTCCACCTTTGCCGCCTCATAAAGCCCCTGGTCGATTCCTGCCATCGCGGAGAGATATACGATCGCATCCCAGCCGACTTCCTTCCAGACATTGATGATGCAGACGACGATCCAGAACAGAACCGAATTCGTAGACATAAGCTTTAGATTTTTTCCGACCAGTGTGTCTAACATGCCGCCGTCATTTAATACCATCTTTGCAATACTTGCGATGACAACCCAGGATACGAAGTGCGGCAAATAGGAAATGGTCTGTGTGACCTTCTTAAAACGATTGAAGCAGATCTCATTGAGCATAAGTGCAAACAGGATCGCCATGACGGTTCCAAGTGCAATTCCCAGCACACTCAGACCAATCGTATTGATCATGGTCTGACCGAACAGCCGGTCTGTGAATGCCTTTTTAAAATTGTCAAACCCCACAAACTTTCTCTGCCATACCGGAAGTGCAAAGCTGTTTGGCTTTACCTCCTGAAACGCCATTGTCCATCCCCACAGCGGAACATATTTAAAAATGATGAGCCAGATGACAAAAGGTACCGACATCAACAGCAGATACCGTTGCTTCCACATAAGCTGCCAGCTGAATTTCTGTTTGGCCACTTTGGCTTTCTGTTTCTTTTCTGTCTTCATATCATTTTCCTCCTCTTTTCATCCTCATTATAGGATTGGGAGCAAAATTTTAATACCTTACTATTTTCATTATTTTTACCATAAAATTTGCATTTTTTATAGGGGGTTTGCATGTATTAAAATACCTGTTCTGCGGATCGTTTTTTCTCCCTCAGAACAGGCTTTTGTATTTTATGATTCCGTTTCTTCCCAGTCACCCGGAAGCGTTATCTCCACCCGGGTATATTCGCCGCAGATGCTTTCCACTGTCACGCCGTACTCCTCCCCGTAACGCAGCCGCACTCTCTGATTGACATTGCAGATGCCGATATGTTCTCCCTTTGTGCGGTTGCCTGCAAGTTCTCTGCGGATCTCCGCAATCTTTTCCCCGCAGATGCCGGCGCCGTCATCGGTAACCGTGATGACCACATTCTGTCCGCTGCGTTTGACACAGATATCGATGTGACCGACATCCTCGCTTCCCTCAAGTCCGTGTATGATACAATTTTCCACCAGCGGCTGGATCAGAAGCGGAAGGATCTTCTGCCTCTCGGTACCTTCCTCCACATAGATCTGATACTGAATCCGTTCGCCGAAGCGGTACTGTTGAATCTTCAGATAATATTCTGCCAGTTCCACCTCCTCTCGGATCGTCATATCCTTTGAACCTGCCTGGATGCTGCTGCGCAGGATCTTTCCGAGCATCTTCACCAGTTCCTCGATCTCATACTGCTTGTTGATGCGCGCCTTCATGCGGATGGTTTCCAGTGTATTATACAGGAAATGCGGGTTGATCTGGCTGGTGAGCATCTTAAACTCCGCATCCTTCTGGCTGGTCTTAAGCCGCTCCGCGTGAATCTTCTCCTGATACACCTGCGCCAGAAGCCTCTGAATTCTCCAGATCATGACGCTTAAGTAATCATAAAGCTGACTGATCTCATCATTTCCTCCAAGCTTTTCCTCAAGTTCAAAATTTCCCTCAGACGCTTTCTGCATCTGTTCCCGGAATCTGCCGACACGCCTTGCAAACGACCAGGAAAATGCAAAAATCAACGTCCCGGCAAGCACAACGCTCCCAAGGAACAGCCAGATACTCTTTCGCTGCTGTGCATACGCTTCCCTTAAGATCTCATCCACCGCACGCACACTGACCACCTGAAAATAATCGCTGGTATCCTCCTGCTTTACATTCTCACAGGTGAGGACATATTCTTCCTCCCCTGCCTTGATGCGCGTCTGATACTTCTCCTCAGCGGCATCCGGCAGATACTGCTTTAATTCTTCAAAAGGAATCGTCTCATGACGGCTCGTAAGCAAGGTCTCGCCATCCAGCACAATATAGGTACTTCCCTCCCGCTCCCAGATCATTTTCTCAAACTGCTGCGGGCGCAGATAGATCACAAGCACCCCGACATTTTCGCTCTTTTTGGTCTTGATCATACGGGCAATGGCAGGCGCATGGTCATATTTGGGCAGGCTGATCGGCAGACACGTCCACACGCAGCCGCTTCCCTCTGTACTCACTCTCTGATACCAGGCCTCGACCTCCGTGTCCGCATCCACAACCACAAAGTCCGAATTGCCGCGCAGCGTATGATTCTGCAGGAAAATACTGATTCTGGAGATCATCGTGTTGTAGTAACTCTGATATTCCTTAAAAGCGGTATAGCCTCTGTAGTCATTGATCATCTCCTGATAATCCGTATACTGTTTTACCGCAATCTCCTCGAGCTTGTCATCGAAATAAAAGTACGAAGAGACCGTGGTCATCGTATTCTCCAATTCCAGGATCTGTCTTCCGATCGTCTGCAGTTCCGCAATCTCCGCATTCTCCGCCTGACTCACCAGCACCTGATTGGTTCCGTGAATCAGATAGCCGATAATGGCGGAAAGCGGCAAAAGCCCGCCTATCACATAGATTAAAATCATGCGGTAGACGAGCTTCATTCCCAGTATCCGGTTTATCAGTTGTTTTATCTTTGTCTTCATACGCTTCGTTTCAGTATTGCCACGCCGTACGCCGGCAGTGTCAGCTTGCTCCCCTTTTTCCACTCCATACCGGTCACAAGATCCGTTGCGTCCTGCTCCACCGGCACACTCTGCTCTATTTTCTCATGATTTAACAGAAAAAGGAACTCCTTTTTTTCATCGCGTCCCACACGTAAGACCGCTTCCACGCCCCCGGGAGTCTGTGCCACCGGCGTGATCCCGGCTTTTTCGCAGATCTCGCGTATCAGCGCTTCATAAAATAACGCGTCCGACCGCACCGCCACATAGTATGCCGCTCCCGCTCCGTAACGTTTTTTCGTGAGCACCGGCATTCCCGCATAAAAATCCTCCTCGTAGGTTGCAAGCACCTCGGCTCCCTCCGGATGCAGCAGATCACACAGCAGGACCGCCTCATGCCGCGCGCCCTTCCATGTAAAATGATTCGTCTCTCCCTCCGGCAGGGCATCGCTCTCCTCCACCCAGATGCCTAAGAGATCACGCAGTTTCCCCGGATACCCTCCGGTCACCACCAGATCATGCTCATCCACATAGCCGCTGAAAAAAGTGGTTACAAAAATACCGCCCGCCTGCACAAACGCTTTGATCTTCTCATCCACACCTGGCTTTACCATATATAAGACCGGGGCGATGATCACGCGATAGTCCGAGAAATCATCCTCCACCCCGATGATATCGGTCGCCATATTCTGCTCGTAGAGCGCCGTGTAATAGTTCTGGATCTCATCGCGGTACTTTAACAGCACGCTCGGTCCTGCGGAATACTCGATCGCCCACCAGTTATCCCAGTCAAACAGAATCGCTGTCTCCTTCCTTGCCCGCGCGCCCAGAGTCTCATCTCCCAGCGCCTTTAGTTCGGCGCCGAGGGCTGCTGCTTCCCGGAACACTCTGGTATTTTCATTTCCCACATGGTCAATGATCGCTCCGTGATATTTCTCACAGGCACCGATACTCCGGCGCATCTGGAAAAACATCACCGAATCCGCCCCATGCGCCACCGCCTGATAGCTCCAAAGGCGCATGACCCCCGGACGTTTTAAGGCATTGTACGGCAGCCAGTTCGTCACACTCGGTCTGCTCCATCAGAAGGAACGGCTTTCCGCCGCCGATACCGCGCATCAGTTCATGGGACAGGGCAATCTGCGCCGGTGTATCCTGGTTGGAAGGATAATTGTCCCATGACACCATATCCATGTATTTTGCCCACTTCTGATAATCCAGCGGCTTATAGAATCCCATCAGGTTGGTTGTAACCGGGATATCCGGCGTATGCCGCTTCACCGCCTCGTATTCCAGACGATAACACTCTAAAATACTGTCCGAATTAAATCTCCGGTAATCTAAGGAGATTCCCTGAAACATCGTGCGCTCATAGGCGAAATGTTCACTCAGCAGATTCGGCAGGACAATCTCCTCCCAGTCATAGAATGTATGTCCCCAGAATGCCGTATCCCAGACGCGGTTCACCTCCTCAATCGTGTGGTACTTCTTTTTCAGCCACACGTGAAATGCCTTCTCACAGTTTTCGCAGTAACACTCTCCGCCGTATTCATTGGAGATATGCCATGCCACAATATTGTCATAGTCTTTGTAATGTTCCGCCAGCTTCTCCGCCAGTCTTGCCGAATACATGCGGTATACGGGACTGTTCGGACAGGAATTGTGCCTGCCTCCGAACTTGCGCTTCATTCCGTTGAACTCCGTGCGCAGGATTTCCGGGTACCGGTGTGCCATCCATGCCGGATGCGCGCCGGTCGATGTTGCAAGCACAACCTTCAGCCCGTTTTTCTTCACCAGTTCCATAATGCGGTCCAGCTTTGTAAAATCATAGGTACTCTCGTCCGGCTGAAGCATCGCCCAGGAGAACACATTGAGTGTCACCGTATCAATGTGCGCCAGCCCAAACAGGCGCATGTCTTCCTCCCAGGTCGCCTCATCCCACTGCTCCGGATTATAGTCGCCGCCAAACGCAATTTTGTTCTGATTCCATATTTTCTCGTACATTGCCCTCTCCTTTTTATCTGCTAATCCACTTCCAGCCGGAATACCACCGGAAAATCACTCTCGAACCCCGGCACCGCTATATGAAGCCCTTCCCGGTCCACGTGCCACGCAGCCTGCCCCGCATAACCGAGCAGCGTAACCACACGCAGAATCCCATGAAACTCCGGCAAATTCTGATTGGCGCTCTCTGCAAACGAACGGATCAGAAATCTGCCATCTTTCGGACAGCGCATGCAGATCGCATAGATGCAGCCGCCGTTCACGGTAAAGCGATAGTCTTCCGGTGTATACATGATCTCTGCCGCGTCCGCAAACTGTCCGTCCACCGCCCGCGTCGGTCCTTCCATGCTTTTTCTCCACACCTTTGCCCCACGGACCGCTTCGCCGTTTACCTTCATCCAGGACGCCATATCCGAAAGGATCTGCCGGTCGCCCTCGGGAATTGTACCATCCGCTTTGGGTCCGATATTCAAAAGCAGATTGCCGTTCTTGCTTACCACATCCACGAGGGTACATAAGATTTCCCTGCTGCTCTTATAATCGAGGCTGTCTGTATAACACCAGGAATTGCGCGCCACCGCCGTGTCCGTCTGCCACGCATACGGCTTTGCCTCCGCAAATCCGCCGCGTTCCACCTCCACGATCCCGCTTCCGAACATCATGGCATCATGCTTGTAGCAGATCATGACATCCTCTCCCCAGCTTTTACCACAATTATAATAGAACGCTGCCAGCTTTTTCAAGTAAGGATGAAACGCCTCGTGCTGAATCCACCAGTCGAAATACAAAAGCTTCGGTCGATACTTCACAATCAGCTCCACCGTGCGCGCCAGCCAGTCGTCCAGAAATTCCTCGCTCGGGAAGGGTTTGCTGAAAAGATCCTGCGGGTCCGGTTCCGGCATTGCCGGCCAGTAAAAATCCCCTTTTTTCATCGGCTCCCTCACATCGCTGTCAAATTCCCTTCCATGTCCCATGAAAAACCAGTGTTCCGCCCTGTGGCTTGAAGTGCAGAACTGCAGCCCGCAAGACTCTGCTGCCGACTTTAATTCCCCGAGAAGATCTCTCTTTGGTCCCATCTCCTTCGCGTTCCAATGCGAAAGTTCGCTCTCATACATCTGGAACCCGTCATGGTGCTCCGCCACCGGGAACAC
>ERZ779877.3492-NODE-3492-length-10144-cov-3.972346_pt1 | contig 10144 bp, 10 predicted proteins | sample MGYA00511556_ERZ779877 | MGnify/ENA primary metagenome ERZ779877 (study PRJEB29588, sample SAMEA2159338) | human gut metagenome | biome: human gut; feature: human-associated habitat; material: faeces | place: Denmark | collected 2008/2010 ... | reverse complement strand
CAGGAACATCAGGTCGACGTCACCGATCGGGCCCGAACGGTTCTTGGCCACGACGATACGCGTAACGCCCTCGTCGGGTCGATCGTCGCGCGAGGCCTCGGCCTCGTCGGCGGAGCGGTCCAAGAACATAACGATATCGGCGTCCTGCTCGATGGCGCCCGATTCACGAAGGTCGGAAAGCTGTGGGCGCTTGCCGGTACGGGATTCGACCTGACGCGAGAGCTGCGACAGCGCGATGAGCGGGATCTTGAGCTCCTTGGCCATGATCTTCAAACCACGCGACATCTCCGAAACCTCGACGGTACGGCTCTCGGAGCGGCGTCCCGGCGGAGGACTCACCAGCTGCAGGTAGTCCAGGATGATGATTGCCTTCTCCTTGTTATGGAGCATACGGCGGCTCTTGGCACGGATCTCGGTCACTGTGGTGCCGGGCGTATCGTCAATCAGAATATCGAGCTTGGACAAGGTCTGCGTGGCCTCGTTGATATTGGCCCACTGCTCGGGGCTAATGCGGCCCATGCGGAAGTCACTGATCGAGATCATGGCGTAGGCGCAAATCAGACGCTGGGCAATTTCCTTGCCCGACATCTCCAGCGAGAAGAAGCCGACGGTATAACCCGCGGCGGCGGCATTGAGTGCCAAGTTCAGGGCGAACGACGTCTTACCCACGGCGGGGCGGGCGCCGATAATGATGAGCTGGCCCTCGCGGAAGCCCATGAGCATACGGTCGAGCGACGGGAAGCCCGTGGGCACGCCCGCAGCCTGGCCACCGGCCTGGCACACTTCCTCGGCCTCGTTATAGGCCTCGACCATAAACTCGGTCAGCGTCTTGTAGCTCGACTTAACCTCACGCGCCGTGACCTTGAGCAGCTTGCTCTCAGCCAGCTCCACGACCTCCTTGGTGTCGGTGGGAGCGTTGTAAGCCAGCGCGTTGATCTCGTTGGTGGCGCCAATCAGCTCACGCAGCATCGAGTCGCGACGAACGATGGCGGCATGGTGCTGCCAGTTGACGAGCGACAGGGTCTGACCCATCAGCTCCAAAATGTATGCCTCGCCGCCCACGGCATCGAGCTTGTTGATGCTTCGCAGGTAATCGATCAGCGAGATGGAGTCGATGGGGATGCGACTGTTGTACATATCGACCATCGCGGTATAGATGGTCTTATGAATGGGCCGGTAGAAGTCATCGGGCTGCAGCTCGACCTGGGCCTCTTCGACCACCTCGGGCGATAGCAGCATAGCGGCCAGTACGTTGGCCTCTGCGTCTTGGTTTTGGGGGAGACCCAACTTGGAGCCACGGTCCTCGACCGTCAGCCCCGTCTCCCTATCGTCATATGCCATGAGCATCCTCATTCATATCGCTTGCGAGCATCCATAGTATCAGCCACGGCTATAAATCGAGCCGCGCCTTGGCAATCATCACCGAACCAAACGGATGAACGGTCCTGTATATAGGACTTCGGCGCAACGTTCGCCATGACACTCACTCAGCGCAAAAAAACAAAAGGGCGCCCTGGTTTCCCAGAGCGCCCTTCTTAGAACAAGATTGTTGCGTTGCAGCAAATGCTACTCGGCAGCAGCCTCGGTCTCGACCTCGGCGGTCTCGGTCTCGGCGACCTCAGCGGTCTCCTCAACCTCAGCCTCGGCAGCGAGCTCCTCGGCGGTAACGCCGACGAGAACGACAACCTCGGCCTTGATCTCGCGGTACAGCGAGATGGCAACGGTGTGGGCACCGGCAACCTTGATGGGCTTACCGAGCTCGACGCGCTTACGGTCGATGTCCATACCGAGCTGAGCCTTGATGGCGTCAGCGATCATAGCGGCGGTAACGGAGCCAAAGAGGATGCCCTCGTCGCCGACCTTGACGTCAACGGTGACCGTCTTGCCCTCGAAGGCAGCCTTGGTCTCGTTGGCAGTAGCCAGACGGACGGCCTCGCGCTTGGCGATGTTGTTGCGACGCTCGTCAAGCTGCTTGAGGTTGCCCTTGGTGGCGGCAACAGCGAGCTTCTTGGGGAACAGGAAGTTCTCAGCGTAACCCTGAGCGACCTCTACGACGTCACCCTCGCCGCCCTTGCCCTTGATCTCATCGAGAAGAATAACCTTCATGATGCGTCTCCCTTCTTAGCCGCGGTCGCGGTTGCCACGAGAGGAAACCACGGGGACGGTGTACGGCAGGAGAGCCATCTCGCGGGCGCGCTTGATGGCGTTGGCGATGTCATGCTGATGCTGCGTGCAAGCGCCAGTGACGCGACGGGGCTTGATCTTGCCACGGTCGGTCATGTACTTACGGAGAAGCTGAGTGTCCTTATAGTCGATGAACTCAGTGTTCTCCTTGCAGAACTGGCAGTACTTACGACGCGGCTGACGTGCAGAAAAATCATTAGCCATGTCAAAATACCTTTCATTTGGCAACTTCGGCGAACCGAAGCCGCCTCTCACTCAAAAATAGGTGAACAACCCTTAGAACGGGATGTCCTCATCGTAGACGTCGACCGCGGGCGGCGTAGCCACCGGTGCGGCAGGACGTGCTGCGGGCGCGGAAGCTGCGGGGGCGTAACCGCCCTGATCGTAGCCACCCTGGCCACCACGGGAGCTCATAAACTCGATCTCATCGACGATGACCTCAAGTTTGCTCCGGCGCTGGCCGTCGCGCTCCCAAGAGCTGTAGCGCAGCTTGCCCTCGATCGCGACCTTGTTTCCCTTTGCGAGGAAACGGCTCACGGCCTCGGCGCGGGTGCCGAACATAGTGCAGTCGACAAAGTTGGGATAGTCCTCCCACTCGCCAGTCTGCGCATTGCGGCGACGATCGTTCACGGCGACGCCAAAGGACAGAACCTGGGTTCCGCCGGCGGTGGCGCGCAGCTCGGGATCGCGGGTGAGGTTACCGGTGATGTTCACTCGATTGATGCTCATAACTCACTACTTCCTCTTGGGGCACAAGCCCAGTCCAAAACGACAGTCTTACTCCTGGTCGTCGCGACGGACGATCATGTGGCGGACCACAGCGTCGGTGATGCGCAGGACGCGATCAAGCTCGGCGATCTGGGTAGGATCTGCGTGGAAGTTGATGAGGGTGTAGTCACCATCGGTGAGGTCGTTGATCTCGTAGGCGAGCTTGCGCTTGCCCCACTCGTCAACGGAGTCGACCTTGCCAGCGCCCTCAGCGATCGTGGTATCGATACGCTTCATAACAGCGAGACGAGTCTCGGGGTCGAGCGACGGGTCAACAAAGAACAGCAGTTCATAAGCCTTCATATTGTCACCTCCTCTGGGCAAATGTGGCTTCAGGTCGTGAAGGTGCGCCTGAAGCAGGAAAAGACTTGGTAATAATATCTTTCAACCTCCCAGGCTGCAAGAATATGCAGCTACAACCTCATGACCTCCACATATGTCCATGCTTACACGGCTCTTCATGCGTATTCCAACCAAATGCTGACCAAGAGCTTGACGGATTCGATAGCAAGATACGCCGCGGCGAGGACAACCCGAGCCAAACCGCAGGTCACCGATTGCAGGGTTGTGGTCGCGAAACGCATGCCAGTGGTTCGATCGATTGCCTCAAAATTTTTAAATTCGCTGCCACGTCATTCAGGAATACCTATTTTGAACAGACCATCGAGCGCGATCTGGCTGGTCAAGATGCTTTTTTAGTACTTATCTGGCACATGCCGGATACGGGCGCGGGGCGAGCGGTTTAAAAAATGCCAAGTTTTCTGTTTGCACTTTTCGATTCCTCGTGTATACTGACTTTCGCATTTAACGGAGAGTTGTCCGAGTGGCCGAAGGAGCACGATTGGAAATCGTGTAGGCGTCAAAAGCGTCTCCAGGGTTCAAATCCCTGACTCTCCGCCAGTTAATTCCAAAGCAGGCCTTAGAGCCTGCTTTGTTTTTACCCCACGCGGAGGGGTGGCAGAGTGGTTGAATGCGGCGGTCTCGAAAACCGTTTGGCCTGTATAAGGTCACGAGGGTTCGAATCCCTCCTCCTCCGCCATTTAGATTGAAAAAGCTCCCAGTATTGGGGGCTTTTTTGTTTTGAGTCCCTAACAAGCAAATACGGCGGAGGAGGAGGGATTCGAACCCACCAGGGCGCGGAACGTAAAGAAAACGCGCCGTTGGCGCGTTTTTAGCGCAGCGCGGTCGGCGCCAGCCGACCGGATATATTTTGAGCTTCGCTCAAAATATGGACATCCCTCCTATTCAGCCACGCCCTCATCGCATTCAGCATCAACCCAGTCCCGACCGTTTGCCGAGCAATAGGGTCGCAATCGGCGCCGAACATGTACTATGTACGGGCATTGTCCAAACCCGTAACCCAAAGGACCCCATCTTGCCCGTCGTCGCCGCTATGACCGTTACCTCACATGCCTCGGATGCCATGGTCGCTATCCCCTTTTGGCTCGAGATGTTCGCCGTTGTCGCGGCATCGATCTCGGGCGTGTTGGTTGCGCGCGAGCACAAGCTCGACCTGGTGGGCGCCGTCGCGCTCGCCGTGGTTTGCGGCCTGGGCGGAGGTCTTTTGCGCGATATGACGCTGCAGGTCGGCAACGTCTACATCCTCAACCAGCCAATGGCGCTCCCGCTTTCCATTGCCACGGCAGCCATCATCTATATCTTTCCGGCAATCGTCGATAAGCCCGAAAAACTCATCCCCCTGCTCGACATCATCTCGGTCGGCATCTATGCGGCAACCGGCGCAGACAAGGCGCTGGTCTACGGCTTTGCGCCGGCGGTGTGCATCATGATGGGCTTTTTTACCGCGGTGGGCGGCGGCATGCTGCGAGATGGTTTTATGGGTGTGGTGCCGGGTATCTTCCAGCGCACCAACTTCTATGCCATCGCGGCCATCGCCGGATCGGCAAGCTATGTAAGCCTCGTCATGAGTGGCTTGGTCAGCAATGTCGCTGCGCTGGTCGTATGCGTTATCGTGACCATGGGTCTGCGCTGGCTCTCGCTGCGCTTTGACATCAAAAGCCCCACCGAAGAAGACATCGCACGCTTCTTGCACCGTAAAAAGTAGACAGCACGGCACGACCCTTCGAAATGCAACCGAGAGGTTCTTTTAGAGCGCCCACGCGTTGGGTACCCTGTTAGGTATATGCCGAACACCTAACAAAAGGATCAACCATGGCTTTCAATCAAACCGCGACGGCGCCGTCACACAAGATGCGTCGCTGCCTGCTTATGGCATTCGCGCTCATCGCGCTCGCGCTCACTGCTCTTCCCACGGCGTCATTTGCCGGCACGGACACGGCAGGCAATGTCCTTGCGACCGACAATGACGCCAATCCGTCCGGCGTCGAGGGTGACCTGTACTGGGCCGGTCAGGCCCTCAACTTGGATGATGCGTCCATCGACCACGATATCATCGCTGCGGGCGATACCCTCTCTATCCGTGACTGCACTGTGGGCGGCGCCGTTCGTCTTGCGGCGCGCACGATTGATATCGCCCAGACCACGGTTGATGGCAGCGTGACCGTCGCTGGCCAGCACGCTGTTCTCAACGCCGGCAGCGCCGCCAACTGTTTCTATGCGATAGGCGAGACGGTTGCCCTGCGCGGCTCTACCAAGTCGGCAGCGCTTGCGGGCGATACGGTGACTATCGATGGCACCGTCGAGGGCGATGTTGAGGTTTGGGCCGACAAGCTCATCCTGGGCAAGAACGCCCACATCACCGGCACCGTGAACGCGCACGTCTCCGAGGACCCCGAGCGTGCCGCAGGAGCCGAGGTAGGCGCGCTCAAGATCGACCGCACCGAGAACGAGGATACTTCCACCGTTAACGATGTCATCGGCGGTATCGTCGCCGCGGCACTCTCGACCTGCTTTGTCGCTCTGCTTCTCGAGCTCGTCTTCCCGCGCGCGACCGCCAGCGCCGCCGGCATGCTCCACCAGCGCCCCATGCCCCTGTGGGTGAGCGGTCTTCTGAGCACGATTGCTATCGTCCCCGCCGTCCTACTGCTGATTATCTCTATCGCTGGTCTGTCGCTTGCCGGAGCCCTCTTGTGCGGCGTTATCGGCATCGCGTTGGTGTCGAGTGCCTTTGCGGGGTGTGCGATCGCCCGCATGGTCGGACACAGTCAGAACCGTTTCGCCATGGCGGCCGTAGGTGGCATCGCCGCGGGCGCGCTTACGGCAATCCCCCTCGTAGGCGACTTCATCAGCGGCGTGGCCTTCGTCTTTACACTCGGCTACATCATCCAAATCATCTGGCGCAACGCCCACCTCAAACCGCAGCAGCCGGCTAACACGCCAGGACTCCCCACCGCTTAGCCGCCAACCACCATAAAGGGGCCAGGCACCTTTGTGGTGGTGCAGACCAGCTCAGTCCCTGTGCACAAAAAGGGCGCCGACCATTGCGGTCGACGCCCTTTCTTGTTAGACGCTATAAAGCCCAGCGCTTATTTGTTGACCTGGCCGGCGCGGACGGCAGCCTTCTTGCGGTCAGTGGCGTTGAGCAGACGCTTGCGCAGGCGGATGTTCTTGGGAGTAATCTCGACCAGCTCGTCGTCGGCAATGTACTCCAGCGCCTCCTCCAGCGAGAAGGTGCGGGGCGGCACCAGCTGGACGGAGATATCGGAGGTCGAGGAACGCTGGTTGCCCAGGTTCTTGGTACGGGCGATGTTGACGACCATGTCGCCGGCCTTGCTGCGCTCGCCCACGATCATGCCCTCATAGCACTCGGTGCCCGGCTCAACAAACAGCTGGCCGCGCTCCTGCAGCGTGCCCAGAGCGTAGGCAACGGCCTTCTCGGTGGTCATGGAAATCATGGCGCCGTTCTGACGGTTGCCGATCTCGCCGGCGTAAGGACCATACTCCAGGAAGGTGTGGTAGAACACGCCCTCGCCGTGGGTGACGTTCATGATGCGGTTCTTAAGGCCCATGATGCCGCGGGTCGGGATCTTAAACTCGAGGTGCGTCACGATGCCCGAGGTATCCATGCTCGTCATGATGCCGCCGGAGGTGCCGAAGACCTCAACGACCTTGCCTGAGTACTCGTCCGGGCACTCGACGACGGCCTGCTCGACGGGCTCCATCTTGTTGCCGTTCTCGTCCTTCTTAAACAGAACGCGGGGACGACCGACCTGGAACTCAAAGCCCTCGCGGCGCATGGACTCCATCAGGACAGACAGGTGCAGGATGCCGCGGCCCGAGACCTCGACGCCGCTCTTGTCCTCGAGCTCCTCGATCTTCATAGTCACGTTGTTCTCGGCCTCGTTGAACAGGCGCTCCTTGAGCTGACGGGCACCCACGATGTCGCCGTCGCGGCCGACAAGCGGGGAGGTCGAAGCCTCAAAGACGATGGACAGGGTCGGCGGGTCGATCTCGATGGGCTCGAGCTCGACGGGGTTCTCGGGATCGGTGTAGACATCGCCGATATCGGTGCGGTCGATACCCACGACAGCGGCGATGTCGCCGGCGCCGACTTCCTGGCACTCGGTACGGCCCAGGTAGTCGAAGGTAAAGAGCTGCTTGACGGTGGCGGTAGCGCTGGAGCCGTCGTTCTTGACAACCAGGATCTGGTCGCCCTGGTGGATGGCGCCAGAGTACACGCGGCCGATGCCGATACGGCCGACGAAGTTGGAGTGGTCGATGGTCACGCACTGCATGGCGAGCGGGGCGTTCTCGTCAACCTCGGGCGCGGGCATGTCGTCGATGATCATGTCGAGCAGCGGATACATGTCCATGTTGCCGTCGTTGGGGTCAAGGCGGGCAAAGCCGTTCATGGCGCTGGCGTAGACCACGTGCTCCATGGCGAACTCAAGCTGGTCATCGGTGGCACCCAGGTCGGCCATGAGGTCCAGGCAGTCGTTGTAGGCCTTCTCGGGGTTGGCGCCCGGACGGTCAATCTTGTTGATGACGATCATGATCTTAAGGCCGGTGTCGATAGCGTGACGCAGCACGAAGCGGGTCTGGGGCATGGGGCCCTCAAAAGCGTCGACCAGCAGCAGGGCGCCGTCGGCCATGCGCAGCACGCGCTCGACCTCGCCACCGAAGTCGGCGTGGCCCGGGGTGTCGATGACGTTGATCTTGACGTCCTTATACTCGATAGAGATGTTCTTGGCGAGAATCGTGATGCCGCGCTCGCGCTCCTGGTCGTTAGAATCCAAGACGCGGTCCTCGACCTGCTGGTTGGCACGGAAGGCGTCCGTGGCACGCAGGAGCTTGTCGACCATCGTCGTCTTGCCGTGGTCGACGTGGGCGATGATGGCGATGTTCCTCAGATTGTCTACGCGCATGTAGTTCCCCTATCTTCTATCCATATACAAACGGCACGCGTATGCGGCCCGCCCAGCGATACAACGCTCAGCGGGAATATTGAGCCTTTTACCGAAAACTCGTTTATTTTAGCGATTTTAGATGAGAGGGGTTTCCTCACCTGCAGGTTCAGGGTCGCTCCACATAAAACCATCGCCGGCGCCCATGCCCTCATACAGCACATATGCCGAAAAACCACTCTCGAGCGTGGTTTCGAAGAAGCTCACGAGCAGAGCATCGTGATAGCCGCCGTCAATCTCGACGCAGCCGGTGTAGCCGATGGCATAGCGAGCGATACGGCCCAGGCCCTCGTCCTTAAGACCCATCTTGTGCTCGGAGATAAAGTTGGTGGCCGCCTCGAGGCACGCCTCTTCGCCATCCTCATCGAGCGCCGCCAGATAACGGTTGGAAGCGGCGTCCTCAATTGCCACGACCACGCCAGGGTTTTCACCGGCGGCAAGGTCGTCCAAGAACGCGCCGATCAGATCGCACACCATGGCGTCGAGCTCGGCGGAGACGTTACCGGCGTCCTGCATATCCTGTGCCATCTTTAGACCTTCCCATCGAGTCTGGCGTCGTTACAGTTCTTGTGCCTCGGCGGCGATCCTGGCGGCAGCGTCGCGGGCGCGCATCATGTCCGCTGCGCGCTTGTCGAGCACCTTGATCTGACTGGTCAGCATTACCGCATCGACCACACCCCAGATCACAAGGCCCGTAGAGATCGAAAACCCAAGCGCACCAACTGTACCACGAAGGCGCGAGCAGATTGCCGCAACAAGGGCGGAGATGACAACCATCTTGATAAACGAGCCGCGGCGTTCGCGAAGCGTGCGGGCCTGCGTCACATAGGCAATGCGAGCCGCCTCAGAAGCCTCCGAGCGCATCTGGGCCTCGCGGGCGATTGCAGCCGCTTCAGCCGACATCCCGCCGGCCATCAGCGAACGCTCCGCAACCTGGACGCCCCGCATTTAGAAGTCATCGGGGGAGAGCGTATGGACGAACTCGTCGAACTTCTCGAACTCCTGCTCGTCGTCGACTTCCTCGGCGTGGGTAGAAACAGTGCCCAGGCGATTCATGATGTCGTCCTCCACAAACATGGGGGCATTGCTGCGCACGGCAAGGGCAATGGCATCACTGGGGCGGGCGTCGATCTTGCGCTCGTCACCATCGGCCAGTACGACGATCGTCGCGTAAAACACCGGCGGCTCGGCGCGAACGATCTCGATGCGCTCGAGCTTGGCGCCCAGGGCGTCGACGGTGTCGAGCAACAGGTCATGGGTAATCGGGCGCTCGGCGCGGCCGCTATCGATGCCGCGGCTGATGGCAGCGGCTTCAAACGAACCAGTCTGAATGGAAAGGGAACGCAGCGGCGCGGGCGAGTCCGATTTGCTGCAGCGCTCGCGAAGCACGATAAGCGATGGCACGGGACCGGCGGCCATGACGATGGTCTCTATGTCGACACGAACCATGGAACACCTCCGGTACGTAGCGGTTAACACGCGGCGCCTTCGCCGCATTGAATTGCTATACTACCCAATCTTTCGCACAGCACACAAAACCAAAATGAGTTTTATAACACACAAGAAAAAAGCCCCGAGGCAACACCTCGAGGCTCTTCACAGTTTTGATGGTGGACCTGACAAGATTCGAACTTGTGACCTCCCGGTTATCAGCCGGACGCTCTAACCAACTGAGCTACAGGTCCATCATGGTGGAGGTTAGGGGGATCGAACCCCTGACCTCAGGCTTGCAAAGCCCGCGCTCTCCCAGCTGAGCTAAACCCCCACGGAGACAGTAATAAACACCCCAGCGGCGACTCGGCTCTCGCTGGGGTGTTTATTGCGAAAGAAAGTGGTGGACCTGACAAGATTCGAACTTGTGACCTCCC
>ERZ779877.3478-NODE-3478-length-10178-cov-3.328954_pt1 | contig 10178 bp, 9 predicted proteins | sample MGYA00511556_ERZ779877 | MGnify/ENA primary metagenome ERZ779877 (study PRJEB29588, sample SAMEA2159338) | human gut metagenome | biome: human gut; feature: human-associated habitat; material: faeces | place: Denmark | collected 2008/2010 ... | reverse complement strand
ATTCTCTTGTTCTGAATGTAAAGTTACCAGGTGTAATTTCATTTCTAAATGATTTACCAACCTGACCAATTCCGAAAGGAATCTTCTTTCTTGATGTTCTCTGAACATTCTTAAAGTTAACGAAAATTCCCTGCGCTGTTTCAGGTCTTAAGTATACTGTATTCTTAGCATCCTCAGTTACACCCTGGAATGTTTTAAACATAAGGTTAAATTCACGGATTTCTGTAAAGTTGTGCTTTCCACATGTAGGACATGCAATCTTGTGCTCTTCTATGTAATCAGCCATCTGTTCATGTGTCCAACCATCAACTGAACCTTCAGCTTCAATACCATTATCAGCCATATAGTCTTCAATAATCTTGTCAGCTCTAAATCTTTCATGACACTCTTTACAGTCCATTAATGGATCTGAGAATCCGCCAAGATGTCCTGATGCTACCCAAGTCTGTGGATTCATTAAAATTGCACAGTCAACACCTACGTTATAAGGGTTTTCCTGAATAAATTTCTTCCACCATGCCTTTTTTACATTGTTCTTTAACTCAACACCAAGGTTACCATAATCCCATGTATTAGCAAGTCCACCATAGATTTCTGAACCCGGATACACGAATCCTCTTGCCTTTGCTAAAGCTACTATCTTTTCCATTGTCTTTTCCATATCAATAATCCTCCTAAAGATACAGATGCCATCTATTGATAAGGTGATAATGTACTTAACACATATACACCATAATATTTCGCATCTTCACAATAATCTTTTTAATTCTATAACATTCCTTGTATAATTTCAACTGTGAATATCGTGTAATTATGACTCCCATGGACGTATTCTATAAGAAGCACCTATCTTATCGCATATTATCCGGCACTGTGCTTCTTCCTCGTGTGATATAGTTGTGTCAACCGTTGTCATAACAACATTAAGCCCATTTGCTACGCATTTCTTCGCAAAATCTATCATCTCATCAAATGTCTTATCACCGAATTTACTTCTTACAAGCTTGTTATACTCATCCTTATCAGGATTGTTAAGACTTATTGATACAGTATCTATAAGACCGGCCATTTCTTTTGTTATATCTCTTTCATTGATAAGGTTGCCTGCTCCATTAGTATTGATTCTGATTGGCTTATTATTGTAAGTCTTTTTAATAAATGCTGCTACCTCTCTTACCTTATCCCAGCTTTCTGTAGGCTCACCAAAACCACAGAATACTACTTCACCAAAATCATCAAGATTCCATTTGGCGAATTCATCTATAACTTCACTTACAAGAGGTTCTCTTTCAAGCCATAATCTGTCCGACTCGCCAATTCTATCCATAGTCTGTCTAAGACAAAATGTACAGGCAAATGGACATTTATTAGTCATATTAACATAAAGATTATTATGTACTTTATATAATATCTCCATAATTGTTCTCTCTTTCTTTTATTAAATCATCTAACATTAACATTCTTCTAATTATCTCTCATTATTATCAGACGTCTTAAATATCAAAATATTTTAATATCTTATCCATTAATCATCTTAATGTTGTAAGCAGCTCCTCAAAGCACACTCCGTCAGTAACTGGTATCTCTAATTCTATTGATTTCATTATGCATTTCTTTATGAACTGTGAAGCCTTTCTTACTGATTCGTGGAAATTAACTTTATTAACTGCATCTGCTGCAATTATCGCCGTAAATATATCACCGGTTCCAGACCTCTGTGTTCCAACCTTAGTTGTCTTAATCTCATATCCGCCACAGCCGTCCTCATAACAATAGTTAGCAATATATGTACCTCTGACAATTCCTGTTATAACTATCTTTGAAGGTCCCATATCTGATAACTGCTTAGCGATTATATCAAGCTCTTCATTACCGTACTCTGCATTATATTCCCTGCCTGTTAATATACAGGCTTCTGTAAGATTAGGTGTAAGAATATTGGCATAACTTACAAGCTTTTTCATCTCTTCGCAGGTTTCTTTAGTATATGTAGCATACAAATTACCGTAATCACCCATAACAGGGTCAACAACAACTATATTATCAGGTGTCTTAAATATGTCAAAGAAATATCTGACTATCTCAATCTGTTTATGAGAACCTAGAAAACCTGTACATATTCCATCGAATTTAAGATTAAGCTTCTCCCACTCCTTTATATAAGCCGGCATACTTTCTGTAAAGTCTTCAAAATAAAAGCTTTCAAAACCTGTATGATTAGACAATATTGATGTTGGCAGTGGGCAACACTGCACTTTAAGAGCTGATATAATCGGAAGCTCTACAGCTATAGAACATCTTCCAAAACCTGAGTAATCATTAATAGCTGCTATCTTTTTCTGGTTATTGTGACTCATAAATCTTCCTTCCTATCCTGTATTTAACTTTAATCAGTAATGTCTTAACCAATATATTATTAAAATTAATATCTTCTTAAAACCTATATACTCTTAACCAATATCAAGCATTTCTTTGGATTTGAAATGTTTATCAAATGTGATAAATTCTATTCTATTCACCACCTTTTTAAGTTCATTTAGCACATCAGCTTTTACAACGAAGTTAAACAGCTTTGTAAGTGGTGCTGTAATAATATACTGTAATGTATACAAGGTTGAAGATTGAAGCACTATTCCGTCACCAGACGAGGCAGCACACTCCACGCAGTACATTCCATTTTCCTTATATGAATATAACTGTAACTCCTTCTCACTTCCGCAGCCTGCACAGCTAAAGAAATCCGGACACTCTCCATTAACGGCTATCAGCCGTATCTCATATATATATCTTACAAGTTCATTGGGTAATGATTTATTAACCAGTGCCTTAAATGCAACATATAAAAGATTAATCATATCTGCGGCATCAAGATTTTCCCTGCCATAATATTCTGCCAGCTCCGCAAAATAATATCCGTACAGCACACCATCAAGATCGCTTACAAGCTCTTCAAAATAATTCGTAACATTGGCTTTCTGTATTGTGTAAGAGTCCCTGCCCCTGTACACCTCGAATGTTCCAAATATAAATGGTCTTGTAACTCCTATAAGGTGGCTGTTAGGACGTCTTGCTCCTTTGGCAAATGCCGCTATCTTACCAAGCTCCCTGCTGAGTATGACAACACGTCTGTCATAATCTCCAACAGGCATACTCGACAATATAAATCCTGTGACAGAAACTACATCAGCCACCCTGCCACCTCCGGATTAATTCTGTGTCTTGTTATCTTTCTTATCATAGCCAAAATTCTTTATAAGAATGTCGCTGTCTCTCCATTCCTTCTTAACCTTCACCCAGAGTTTAAGATTAACCTTATTGCCAAGTTGCTTTTCTATCTCATACCTGGCATTAGTTCCTATCTTTTTAAGCATTTCACCACCCTTGCCGATGATAATACCCTTATGTGAATCTCTTTCACATATTATTGTTGCATCTATATCTGTAATCTTGCCTTTAGATGACTTTCTGTCTTTAAATGTATCTATAACAACAGCTATTCCGTGTGGAATTTCTTCATTGAGGGCGTGAAGTGCCTTCTCTCTTATAAGTTCTGCAACAATCTGTCTTAATGGCTGGTCTGTAACAGTATCTTCATCATAGAACATAGGTCCATAAGTAAGATACTTGAATATTGTTGTTACAAGGTCATCAACATTACTGCCATTTCTTGCTGATACTGGAATTATCTCATCAAATTCAAGCTCTTTATTGTAGCAGTCGATTACAGGAAGTATCTCCTCTTTCTTTACAGTATCAACCTTGTTGATTACTAATATCTTAGGTGCATTTACCTTTTTTAACTTCTCTATAATATGCTGCTCACCTGCTCCGATATATGTTGTTGGTTCTACTATAAAGCACACAACATCAACTTCATTAATAGTCTTCTCAGCAGCTCCTACCATATATTCACCAAGCTTATTCTTAGCCTTATGGATACCCGGCGTATCAACAAATACAATCTGTCCTCTCTCATCTGTATACACTGTCTGTATCCTGTTTCTTGTTGTCTGTGGCTTATTAGATGTTATCGCAATCTTCTGCCCTATAATATTATTCATAAGTGTAGACTTGCCAACATTAGGTCTTCCAATAAATGTTACAAATCCCGATTTCACATTGTCGTTGCCAGAAGCAGCACCGCCGCTTATTCCACTGGCTTTAAGCATTTCATCTAAATTCATCGTATTCTCCTTATATATCCAATATCATTTATCCGATAAGAGGCTTTATTTCATCAAATAAATCTGCTGCCTCATTAATCTGCTTCTGGTTACCTACTACGCATAAATAATTCTGCCCAACTGCTGATTCTATAAGTGGAGCAAGTTCTCTTATACTCTCAACTGTCGCATCAAGAACTTCTTCCCTGTCTTTTCTTAACATATCTTCTGTGCAATTGCACATATAATGTGTAAATGACCTGCTGCCAATAGCTGATGGTGTAAGAGGTGCATCTATCTCTCCAATGGTTCCTATTATGAACTTAACCATATCTCTTCTGCTGACATCAAAATTCCTTATATAATCAGCCGCACCCTCGTATATATCGTTAGTCTTTTCAAGATTAGGATCCCTGTAAGATACCATATAGAAATCACCATTTCTTGATGAACCACTCATGCAGCCGTAAGCTCCACCTTTAACCCTTACATTAATCCAGAGATAATCATAAGAGAATATAACCTTTAACACTTTAAGTGCTCCTGTATACTTATATCCGTCTTTTACGAAATTACCACATCTTGCAACATACTGAACTTGTGATGCTGATGTGTATCCAGTCTTTACATTAACCGGTATAAAGCTTCTTACTGCTGTATTATAATGTTCATCTTTGATATTACAGCTCTTGGCTGACAATGCCTTGACAAAGCAGTCATAGCCTTCATCATCTGCTGTAAGGCTTACTATAACATTATCCTTATTGAATATATATCCAACAAGCTTATTAAGCTTATCCACTATCTGTGTCTTATTCTGCTCAAATTCTTCTTGCCCCTCATATCAACAGCGGCTATATTTCCTGCAATTCCTGCCTTAATATTTTCCTTACTGTCATCATATACAATCATAGGTACTAACCTTACTCTCACATAAGTATCAGTTGTTGGATACTCATCCGAATCAATATTCTTTACAGCTATTTCCTTGGTTCTCGTAGTATTGTCGTCTCTAATTCTATCATAAACATCATTAATATTATCCGTAAGCTGTTCACCCATATCTTCATATATTATTATATTATCATCATTGAAGTGCTCAACTACACCTATATTAACCACCGCACCTGCGAACTGGTTAGCCACTGTCACTGTCCTTGCATTAAGCAGTGCATAAGCAGTCCCGGCAGCAGCACTCATAAGTAATACAGTTATTCCAGCCACCAGTGCAGTCTTTTTTAACTTTCCCATATACTTCTGACTTCCTTCCAGTTATTTTTTCTAATTATTACCTCTTATGAACTTTATAAATTTTATAACCTGTAAACCATTCATAATATACAGTATAACTATTGAGAAGCTTAATACCTATAAGGCTCTCTCTATCTTAAAATGTATCCAAGATATGGCACGTTTAGCACCACTTTCCCCACAACCTTATCATAAGCTACACTTCCGCCATCTTCTATCTCATTCGCATCTCCTTTGGTTCGAAAGCTCTCAGTGTCATCATCTTTATCAACAACCCTGTGTGTGACGACTGTATTATCATTAATATAAAATGTAATAACATCACCAACCTCAATATCATCAATTAATGATTTTTCCACATATACAACACTTCCAACGTGATATTCAGGCTCCATGCTTCCCGACAGCACCTTATAAGTCTTAAGTCCCATAAGCCTTGGAATATATAGAACTGCCGCCATAACCAACACAATCACCAACAGAATATCCGTGACAATTTTTATAAACTTTTTCATATTCCCCTCTCGTGCATTATCTTATAAACTTATTAACTGCTGATGCTGCATCTCTTAACCAGTTATAATTCTTCTTAATAACATTGCTAAAATCTGCCTGTGCCTTATCTCCATCAGCAGTATTTCCATAATGCAGTTTATCAAGCCCGAAGAATTCCGGTTTTGTGCCATCTATTCTCTTTCCTATAAATATATCCTCACATTCCTTATAGGAGTCATTGCCAGAATAGTTATCACTCTTTTTAATTAAGGTATATTCCGGTGTCCAGCTTTCTTCCTCTATAACACTATAAAAGCCTTTCTTTAAACCAGTCACTGTACTTGTCGCTGACAATACATCACCATTGGCATCAAATGAAGCTGTGGCATAGAATACCGCCTCTAATGCACCCTTGTTCTCTGTATTATCTTCATTCACAACACCATACTGCTCTATTCTGAATATAAATGTCTGGTTAGCTCTTATAACTTTGTTATCAATATACTGCTCATCAATATATTTAGTTATATCAAGCTGCCCCTTAACAACCTTTATTCTATAGCACGCACAATCACTGCCATAATGATCACCTGGCTCGTCATTGTTGTATATTATGCTGCTTGCTATATGTCCATCTGTATTAATAGTACACTCATCGCTATTACTTACAGGTGTTACATTATAAAATCCTTTCACATAATATACGCTGTCACTTCCTGTGCTGGCATTACTATTAATTCTGTTAATAACATCTGCCTTAGTTATAACACTTCCTAATGTTCCATTATTATCCTCATACCACTCCGTATAATAATCCTGCTCTGTTAATGCATTTCCGTCTTCACGGATATTGCCGTTAAGTTTGAACATTTCGGACATTTCATAATCTGCTGAGGTAATATTTTCTCCGTAAAATATTACATTTTCCCTGCACTTAAGAGTTCCGTTGACTTTTACATTAACCGTCGGTGTATCGAATTCCTTAATACCTCCATTGATAATTACACCAGAAGCCGAAGCATTAGTTGTGACATTATTACCACCTATATAATTGTCCTTTGCCTTTACGAATATGCTTTTCTCCCAGGTATACAGCTTACTATCAGAATACTGTACTGACTGGTTATCCCATTCTACATACAGAAGATTTTTTTCCTTATCATACTTTATATTACCGCCATTCACACTGTATGGCTGGTCAGCCGCTTTATCAGCCGTAACTATCTCGTTATTATCAGCTATAATGTCAAATCGCGAATCAATGTAATCTCTTATTATTACATTATTAATCACATCACCTTCTGCATAGCTTCCATTATTATTGCTGATACCTGTCATAAGATTAATCTTATATGTGCGGTTATCCCAATCCTCTACCCTTACCTGCTTATCAACGATAAAATCCTCTATGCTTACATTTCTTGTATTGACAATACTGCTGTTAAATACATTTTCAACCGCATAACTCTTCTTGCCGTCTATATACTGTACTTTAGTTCTTGTAACAGCAATTACATTTCCACTGTTGTCTGTGAGTGTGGCTATAGCTGTTGAACTGTCATTCTCATCAAGTACAACCTCGACATTGTATTCCTCACCTGAACCTGTGTAGCCGTCTGGTGCTGTTATTTCTTTTAAAATGTATTTTCCAACTGGAAGATTATCAAAGCTTACTATACCATTCTTATCAGATACACTTGTTTTAGCTAAAGCATTTTCCTTATTATCTTTACTTGTAATTCCAAACACTGCATTAGCAAGCCCATTACCCCTATCATCAATCTTTTTAAAATTAAGATTGCCACTATCCGCAATATCAATTCTTGCTGAATTAGGAACAATAAACTTCATATTACAGTTAGAGGCATTACCACCTCTCTCCATATAAAGAACTGTTATTGTGTGGTTAGTTGACATATTCACTTTATCCCTGCTTGCAACAGTCTGTAATTCCCTCGCTATAGGCCCTGTCTGCCAGAGGTCTACATCACCACCACATTCAGGATGTATTCCACCAAGATCAAGAACAAGCTCACCATCGACAAATACCCACAAATCATCATCACCTGTGAACTTATATAAAAGGTCGCCTGTATAACCATTAAGCGAGAATGAAATATCATATCTCATTCCGAAATAATAGTTAGTACCCTTCTGTCCATCAGCCGCATTATAACCGCAGTCTAACACATTGGAGTCCGCATTATTTAATGGGAAGAAATTATCTCCCGCCAATGTCACATCACCTGATGGCGAAGTTACGCTTTTTAATGTGTAAGTGCTGCTGTCATTACCATTATCCTGTTTATCAAATGTCAATTTATAATTGTTATATATTGTCTTTCCTGTCTTCTTAGCATCAGAAAATAATCCCGGCTCATCAACATTGAACAATACATTTTTATAATTTTCCTTATCAAGCCCATAAATAATTCCCTGCGAAGCATTCATATAATCTTTTTTTACTCCGCTGAATGAGCCTGTTGTCTTAATTCCACCATTGTAATATATACAGGTGTTGACATTAAGTCCATTAACGTAACAATTGTGCTGGTTAGCCCTGAAGTTCTGGTCTATGGTTCCAACAGTAAGCTTTGGCTTTCCATTGTCAGCGTAATTAGATGACGTATTAATACTTCTCTTTGGATATTCCTTATAACCCCAGCCATACACATTTCCTTTATATGGTGCAACTACATAATCATAAAATGTGCAATATCCCTCAAGCACGTTATCTGATGCCGCCAATTTACTAACACCTGGTGTATCCGCATTTCCCGTAGTATCTGTACTACCTGCCTTATCCATATTTCCTGTAGTGTCTGTACCTTCTGATGTATCTGCACTTCCTGCCTTATCATTAGAATACACCTGTATTGCATTAACATTTTTTATATTACTGCTGCCTGCTCCAAATGCTGTATACATCATTGCTGTTATAGCTGTCACACACAATAACACACACATCACAATAGAAACAATAACCTTCCTGTGCTTCCAGTTAATTCCCATGTCAGCTCCTTTCACCTTTCCATTACTACTGTATTCTTTCTATTGCGTACTCTATACTCTCATCAAGCTTTTTTACTCTAAGATTTCCTTTAATCCTTCTGACAACAACTAACGCATTGTTATAATCACACTGCGTAAGCATAATCACATACTGCCATTTATTGTACTGTGAAATCAGATCTCCTTCCCTTAATGAAGCCAGCAATGTATTCTTTATATGTGCGCTGTTCCTGCCATTTACAGTGACAAGCACAATTGTAAAAAAACAATTACTTCTCTGTCTTCTTCTAAGTTCCAATTCAAAGCTTTTCTTAAAACTATTATAATCGCAGAATAAAGCCCCCTTTAAAGCTGTCCTGCCTGCATAAAGCTCTCTTCTTACAGTCCTTATATCCGATCTGGCTGAATGTGTCATTATAAGAAGCTGGTTATATAGTTCCATTAACTTTCTTCCAGGGCTTACATTAAGCTGTTCTTTTAACAAATCCTTCACCTTCTCATAATGCCCTGCCGCTTCTGCTATTTTATTCTTAGCAATCAGTGACTTAATATAATAGAATTGTATATCTTCATCTAATCCATCTATCATTATGGCTCTATGTCCGATTTGTTCAATCCTGTCATAATCACCCTCACCATATAAATCCTGCAATACATTTTTAACAACCTCTAGATACCTTGAATGATAATACACGCTGAATGTGACAACCCAGTATTCATATGAATATTTATTAAAGAATTTCTTTTTATAAATGTCTATTGCATAAGCACTGTATGATATACGCTCTTTAATATCCGGCTCACATTCTGCCCTGTTGCACAGCTTCTCGAACTGCTCAGTATCTATAACTGTATTAACATTATCATTCCAGCAGTAGCTTCCCATTAATGTCTTTATAGGGTTGATTCCAAGCTGGCTTTTTAATACGCTTCTTGCCCTGTATACAAGATTTTTAAGTGCATTGACAGGGTCGTCACATTCACCCTCTGTCCAAAGGACATCAGATAACTCCCCGACACTCACAACATTTTCCTTATGACATATAAGATATGCCAGAAGTCTTGTCACCTTATCAGAATTGATACTCTTTTGTGAAAGCTCTTTATCTTTATAAGTGATTTTAAAATCATCTAAAAACGTAACTTTCAACTCCTGCGTATCAGTTTCTGATTTATACATTATTACTGCCTGTTCCTCTGCCTCATTACAACAACACCAGCTATTCCTGCTATGCCTGCAAGTGCCACAATTATATA